>Ga0209174_10002235_pt1 | contig 13004 bp, 8 predicted proteins | sample JI91814BDNA_FD_187505 | JGI IMG/M metagenome (GOLD analysis project Ga0209174, IMG submission 187505) | Wastewater effluent complex algal communities from Wisconsin, to seasonally profile nutrient transformation and Carbon sequestration -... | ecosystem: Engineered > WWTP > Effluent > Algae...
CACCCTGTCCGGGTTTGCCTGTTGCCATAAAGGGTCCGTAAATTGTGCCATCGTCGTTCTTTAGACTAATTGTGCCAGCTGGAGCCCCTTTGCCGTAGTTCCAGTGATAGGTGTACAGATAGATAACTTGAGCCGGGGACTCAAGAGTAAATCTAGCGGCACTTGTAGGACGATTGTCGACAGCATAGATATTGCCGTTATTAAACACAGTCTTGGGTGGTAAAGGTGAGCCATTAACAACACCGGCACTTGCCGAGGTAATGACTGTAGTTGCATTGCCACTAGCAGGCCTAATCGGTGTGGACTCAATAGATAGCGACATCGGCACAGCCTGCCCGCTCGGTCCACCACTTGTAGTGATCGTCACGGCTCCCACGCCATTGTCCTCTGGTATAGGCAAGCGCGGCTTGGATGGTGGCAGCGCCATGGCTAACTCTGAGCCCTGCCACTGCGACTTTAGTACAGGAGTCTGCATCACACCGCGATCGCGCAAAACTTCTTCCTGCACCTTATCTTTCATATATTCAAAAGCTTCACCCAGAGTAGTCTTATCACCGTTGGACTTGAGCCCCTCGATTAAATTGCGAGTAAAGACACTGTTTTGATATCCACGGCCTTCCCATGAGACCTGATCCGGTTTGCTACTGGCGATAACTAATTGACCGGTGCCCTCAGATATATCAGCAGCGCTGACATTGCTAGTGCGCACAAGACCTTTGGCATCGGCACTGGCAGCGCCGCTGTGACAGGCATCGAGAATTATCACAACACGCTCAGAATGCACACGCGCTTTGATGGTGCGCACCAGATCTTGAATAGGAATACCAGTCGCATACAGACTGTCAACATCAGTGTCGTAAGCCACCAGATAATTGACACCACCAACGTCGATATCGGCTGGCGAGCCGTGACCAGAAAAATAAATTACAACAAGATCGTCCGGATTGGCCGCACGCGGCAACCATTTATCACCTAGCTCAGACAAGATGCGCGCGCGTGTCGCCTTGGCATCGGTAAGCAGTTTGACATGGTCAGGAGCAAAGTGGGCAGTGTTAATCAGATAGTTGTAAAAATCACAAGCGTCTTTAGAAGGATATTTGAGGTTAATTGACGGATTTTGAAACTTACTAATACCGACAACCAGTGCCCATTTATCCTTGACAGGGCGGTTAACTGATAGACCATCCTTGAGTTGTTTTGCAGGACTTAAGGCAGTTTTAGCCGCACTAGTAGCCTTTTGGCCAGCAGCAGACTTTGCCGCTCCGGCAGCCCTGGCGGTCTTAGCGCCTACTCTAACGCCACCTCCGGCAACGGTCCCTGCCAGCGCCATTGGTAGGCTCTGGCATAAAAGTGCGGCAATTGTTATCACCGCGCTGATATTTAAATTGATTCTCTTATCTCTTTGCGCCATAGGGACAGTCTAGACAAGACAATCCGGACATTCATCCATCCGCGGGACTAGTGTTGACTTAAAGGCCACTTTAATATGCGCTATAGTTTGAGTCGTCAAATCAGGGGCCATGGCATGCAACTGGATACAGCTTTTGCTATAGATTGCGCTGTGGTAGCTCTCTACTTTTTTACGATTATTTTTGTCGGACTCAAGTTTGGCAAAAAAGAAGAAAGTCTTGAGGAATTTGCCTTAGGTGGCCGGTCTATACCCTGGCTGGCGGTGCTAGCCTCGCTCATTGCCGCCGAGACCAGTGCCGCAACATTTTTAGGCACTCCGGGAGAAGGCTTTGGGCTAATTAGCTACACTTATTTGCAAATAGTTGTAGGCATAGTTATAGGGCGCATCATCGTTGCCATGCTCTTTATCAAGCCGTTCTTTGACCTAAAAGTTTTCTCGATATACGAATACCTGGAAATACGTTTTGGCAGACTGACAAGACTGGCAGCGTCAGGCGTATTTCTTTTTACTCGCTTACTTGCCTCAGGTGCTCGTCTTTACGTATCGGCAATACTACTTGCGGTGGGCTTTACCCTGGTGACAGGAGTTGAGCCAACAGCCGCACAACAAATGATCGTATACCTGATCTCAATTGTCCTAGTCACAGCAGTAACTGCCGTATACACATCTATAGGTGGTATCAAAGCCGTGGTCTGGACCGATTGTATCCAGGCGGCTGTGATGTTTGGCGGCGCACTCTGTGCTATCGCTGTACTAGTCACACTGATACCAGGCGGTGCAGGTGCAGTGATGGAGTTTTACAGTCATACTGCCATCCCGATATTTGTTAGCGGCACTACTAGCGGTGCGCCACTAATAGACAACATAAAATCAGTTTTGACCACTGACTATACTATCTGGGCTGCTTTACTGGGCTCGACTTTTACAACTCTAGCCACCCATGGCACAGACCAGGATATGGTACAGCGCATGCTTACAGCCACTGACCACAAAAAAAGTCAGCTCTCTCTAATTTGCTCAGGACTGATGGATTTGCCCATTGGCTTTGTCTTTTTGACAATAGGCATATTGATGCATCTCTACTACCAAGCACTGCCAGATGCCGCTTTGCCTCACAAAAATAGTGAGGTATTTGCTTATTTTATCCTGACCAAGATGCCAGTTGGACTGAGAGGATTGCTGGTGGCTGGTATTTTTGCCACCGCCATGGGCTCACTTAGCGCTGCTCTCAACGCGCTGGCAACCAGCGCCACAAGAGACTTTTGCAAAGACAAAACACAAAACTCTGTCTCAAAAGCAAAAACCCTCACTTATATATTTGCAGGACTAATGATCCTTGTAGCAAGTGCCACATCGTACTTTGTCATCGCCCATCCAGACTCGCGCATCATCCCCATTGTCCTTGGCATATTTGGTTACACATACGGCTCACTTTTGGGAGTATTTTTGCTGGGTCTATTGACTCAAAAGCGCGGCTCAGACAAAGGCAATTTGATAGCAATGGCTGTAGGCGCTATCGTCGTAGCATGCCTGCCACAATTAGCCTTTCCCTGGCGCATCATGTTTGGCGCACTAACAACAATGGCAGTGGGAGTAATGTTTAAAACACCTGAAGTCGTCCATGAATGATTGCTCAGAGAAAAGGCGAAAAGAAAAACTCAGTCTTCCTTTGATGATTCAGTTAGCATTTTTTCTAGCTCTGTATTTGACAAGCGATGGACATTGATCCTTGCACCACTTAAATCACTAGTAGGATTTAGTACAACTTCATCACCAGCCTGTAGCGATCCTACGACTTCCACAAGTTTGCCCATTGGCTGCCCACGGCTGACTTGAACCAACTGAGCGACCCCGCCCTTCACAAGAGCGACAAATGTTCTATCTTCCCTACTGAGAATGGCGAAGGAAGGAACGAACAATGTACTATACGGTCTTTCCATATGCCAAATCACCTCGGCAAACATACCTGGTTCCAGTTCAAGATTCTTATTAGGCACATCTAGTTCCACAAGCATACTGCGTGTTTTTCTATCCAGTTCATGACTAATTCGCGAAACGATTCCGTGAAACTGCTTGCCTATGTATGCAGCAACACTAAACTGCATCGACGCACCAGGTCGCAAACCAGCTATAGCGTTTTCTGGCACCGGCACCAACAACCTGAGCGGTGATATCTGCTCCACCTTTAACATCGGCGGTCTAGAAGATGACGAGCTTACCAGGCTGCCTTCATGAACGTTCCTCTCGGTTATCACACCATCAAAAGGTGCCTTGACTATAAGGTACTCTTTCATCTCTCGCATTGAATTGAGGGCCTGCTTTGCGGCGGCTATCCGTCCTTTTTCGGACTCAAATGCAGATCTTGCGGCCAGCACTGTTTGCTCTGCCGCTCGTACTTTTGCGCGCCCTCCCTGTACCGTCTTTTCAGCAGTCTCAATGTCAGTCGGTGCAACAGCCCCCTGGGTCTGGTTTGCAAACAATATTCTTTTATAGCTCGCCTCATCCGCTCCAAGTTTAGCTTCCGCTTCCTCTTTCTGCGCTTCAAGACTAGCAATTTTTGACTTCGATTCAAGCAGCGAAGACTGCACCGCTTCAAACTTTGCCTGGGCCTCCCTGTAGTTGGCCTCAAGCTCAGGCGCAATAATCTCAACTAGAATTTGTCCGGTTTTGACAGTCGAACCGCGATCAACACTCATGGTTTTTACAAAACCCTGCACCTTGGGATAAATCTCTACGACCCTAAAAGGGGCAAGCTCAGATGGAATTCTCACAGACCTTTTAAGCTGCTTTGACGAGACAAGCACAGTTTCCATAGTTTCGCTCTTGGACTCAGAAGATTGCATTGCTTCACGGTGCTCTTGCTGAGCATTCGAACATCCCGTCAATAAAAGTGAAATTGCAGAAAGTTTAATGACAACATTAGCAAAACGAAAACCACAAGTCATTCCGGTACCTCTTTTGATCGACTGGAGGTCTTCTCCACTAGCATGCTCGGCACTAGCCGCGAAGATCTATGTTGAACAATCCCATATAGAAGCGGCAAAACAAAAAGTACAGCAACCAGAGAAGACGAAAGACCTCCCACTACAGCTATGCCGAGAGGTGCAGTTCGCTCACCGCCTTCAGCCATACCTAAGGCCATAGGCATCATACCGGCGATCATAGCAATACTGGTCATCAACACCGGGCGCAATCTGCTCACGGCCCCACGTATAGCGGCCACTCCCGAGAGCGTTCCGCCCATCCGCCTGGACTCCGAAAAGGCGACGATAAGAATTGCATTTGCAATACCAATCCCCACAGCCATAATAGCGCCCATAAAAGACTGAACGTTGAGCGTAACGTCTGCAATCTTTATACTAAGAACCACACCCGCTAAAATTGCTGGCACCACTGATACTACCACCAGTGCTAATTTTAGTCGTTGGAAATATCCAACAAGCATGAGCAAGATTGCCACAACTGCCAGAACAAGACCGTTTGCAAGACCGCTGAAAGTTTTTTGCAGGACTGGTACCTGTCCTCTGATGTCCACATTCATCCCTCTTGGAGGAATACCGACTCTATCTATGGCTCTTTGAACTTCTCTAGCTGCTTTACCGAGATCATCGCCATCAATATTTGCAGTTATGCTTATAATTCGTCGCAGATTATATCTGTCATACTCGCCTACCATTGTTCCGTAATTGACTTGTGCCACATCTCCAATCTGAGGTCCGCTGTCTTCACCAGACTTGAGCGGAATAGATTCCACATCTTTAATCGAACTAACATTGGCCTGCGGATACTGAACCTGTATTTGATAAGAATGTCCGTGGTGTGGATCTCGCCACCAGATTTGTTTAACAAATCGACTGGAGTAAACGACCGGAACTAGTGCCCGGCTCACATCCGAAGCAGTTAGTCCAAGTTGTCCGGCTCGAATACGATCGACGGATACATCAATAGTGGGAAATTCTAGTGGTTGAACGATCATAGCATCTCGAATTTCTGGAATTTTCTCCATCTCCGCTATCAGTCTTTTTGCGTACTGCGCATCAGTTTTGAGATTAGAACCTGTAATGTCAATTTGAATTGGCGTGGGTGCGCCGAGGTTCATGATCTTATTGACGATATCGCCAGACTCAAACGAGATTTTCACCTCAGGAAGAGCCTTATCTAGCTCCTTTCGAAGATCTTCCTTCAGTCGATTGAGATTAATATGGGCGCCTTCTCTAATTGAGACAAGAAGTACCGCTTCCTGAGGTCCACTAGTCCAGATATAGACATTGCTTACTGCAAAGTTTGGAGGCTGAGTGCCAACATATGAAATACTGATGTCGAGATTCTTCTCTTTAATCTGTCTAGTAATTACATTTAGCGCCTTTTGAGTATATCTCTCTGTAATCTCCATGCGAGTTCCAGCCGGTCCGGCAATTCTCAACTGAAAACTAGATGGATTGCCCATAGGAAAAATTTCTGTCTTTAAGCTTGGAACCAGGAAAAATAATAGTGCCGTGGTAGATACCACATAGGCCAAAACTATCGGCCATTTCATTCGAAAGATGGAAGTTAGAATCAAGGCATAGCGGCGTCTTAACTTTGAAAGAAACCCCTTGTTCTTATTCTGTCCGTGATGCACAGTCTTGTCTTGACTGTGGAGCATCCACCCGCACAATACAGGTACCAGTGTATTCGAAAGCACATAGGATGCAATCATGGCAAAACCGACAGCCAGTGAAAGCGGGACAAAGAGTGCCTTGGTAGTGCCTTCCATAAAGAAAGACGGAAGAAATACCGAAATGACCGACATTACTGCCAGCATTTGAGGCGTTATCACTTCGACGCACGCAGCAGAAATCCCAGCATACAATGGAGCACCCCGGTCCAGATGCGTATGAATATTCTCAATGGCAACAGTCGCTTCGTCAACCAACACACCAACTGCAAGCGAAAGTCCACCTAAAGTCATAATGTTAATAGTTTGCCCAGCGCAAGCCAATCCCACCACTGCCGCCGCTAGCGCTATCGGAATTGTGACAACCACAATAAATGCACTTTTAAAGTCTCTCAAAAACAAAAGAACCATAAGCCCAGTGAGGGTGGCACCGATAGCACCTTCATAGAGCAATCCAGTGACGGCTTCAGTAACATAAATAGACTGATCAAAATTGAATGAGACTTCGATATCTTCAGGCACTACAGCTCGCATCCGAGGGAGCGCCGCTTTTACAAGCTGCACTACTTCAACGGTAGACGCATCGGCAAGCTTTGAGATTGACAAGAAAACAGTTCTTCTGCCGTTTACAAGGGCCCAACCTGTTGGAATATCCATATCATCTGCAATTGTTGCGATATCACCAAGCAAGACAGTTGCTCCCGCGCCTAGCTTGAGTGGGATGTTCTCTAGTTCGTGGATGTCCAAAACAGTTGAATTGAGATTCGCGATCCTTTGAGTCTGTCCTGTTCGAACCAAACCAGACGGAGTGATCAAGTTACCACTTGTCAAAGCGTTTACAACTTCGTCGGGACTATAATGCAGAGCCCGCAACTTCTGTGGGTCCAAAGTTAAAACAATGGTACGAACATTACCACCAAACGGGTGAGTGGTCGTAGCGCCAGGAATTGTAGAAACAATCGGTCTAATTCGTTCATCACCCAGAGCGGCAATTTTGGCAACTGACTCAGTCTTGCTGGACAACACCACATAACCGACAGGAACGTTGCCAGCATCGAATCTCAAAATAAAGGGTGTCACTGTCCCCGGTGGCATTTTCGAACGAGAACGTTCAACCTGTGCAACAACGTTAGCAAGAGCTTCCGCCATATTCGTATCAGGCTTAAATACCACCTTCAGTACAGCCACGTTCTGAATTGCTTTGGACTCAATGTGATCTACGCCAGAAATGTATAAAAAGTGGTTCTCATAGTGAGCGACAACAAAGGCTTCCAGTTGCGCCGGATCCATACCACCATAAGGTTGAACAACATAAACAACAGGAAGATTCAAGTTTGGAAATATGTCTACCTTCATCATTCTTGCTGATAGAAAAGCAGATAACAAAAGAGTGACAACCACAACCATCATCGTTACTGGCCTGGCCATAGCTAGCCGAATTAACCACATCAGTTATTCACCCCTTGTAGCACTATTAGCCGCTTTCAAGAATGGTTGAAGGTCACCATGCACATTCGCAACGGAGAGCAATGCCCTCCAAACACCAACATTTGCCACCGCTTCCTTAACTCGGGAATCCGCCAATATCTGGTTGGCTTCCGCAACCTGAGCAACCGTTGCCAAGCCAGCTTGATAGCGCGCTTGTGCTTGCCTTGCAGCAAGTGAGGCCGCCTCCACTTGTATAGGCATGTTTGCCGCAAGAGCAATAGCGGCTCTGACCGAGGCACGAGCCTGGACATCATCTCGCCTGAGACCCTGGAGCACCAAATCATAGGCAAAATTGGCTGCTTTAATTTGCTCAAGCACGACTTTCTTTTGAGCCTTTATCCTGATAATTTCAAAGAATGGCAAGTCAATCATCATGCCGACATTCCAGTTTGGAATTACAGGAAAAACTCCACTAACCCCAGGAGCCTCTACGTCCCCACGATTAGTCATAAAAGTAGTGCCTCGGAGATTGACTCCACCAAGCCAGCGAAACTTTGGATAGTACTCTTTGTCGAGAACCTTTTTATCAGCTTGCCGAATAGAGATAACGGCTTTACCTTGCAATGCCAGAGGATGATTTTCAAAATATGGAGCTGTTTGCTGCGGCGCTGCCGGTTCGGTCACTTTAACAATGCCGCCTGGTTCAACATCAATGATTTCTCCGCCGCGTCCGACTGCGTAAGCTAGAGCAGCACGAGCAAGTTCATCGTTGTATCGAGCCCTGATTAAATCATTTTTGGCATTGGCTAGTTGCGCGTCTGCCAGCGAGGCATCAGCTCCGGGCTGAAGTCCTGCATTTACCTGTGCGTGTACAACTTTGCTAAACTCGGCAAAACGCTCTACATTTGCCTCAGCCACAGCCACCTGCTCATGCATTACAAGAGCATCCAAAAAGGACAAAGCAGCTTGCACAGACACATCTAGTAAAGTCACGCCATATGTGGCGTTTGACAATGAATAGTCAGCCTTTGCCCGGCCAATCATGGCCTTGTGTAGACCAAAGTCGATAGGAGCCCAGTCAATTATGAATCCAGCTCCGCTAAAAGCATTTCCCTTCATCGTCACATTTTCTGGACCTGGACCCGGAGTTGTTGGAAGTACCGACGTTGAAAAAAGTGTTTGCGTCAAGCGATTGTGCGATGCTCCTAAGGTCTGATAAGAGAGCATCGAAGTCGGATTGTATTCTCGAACTTTTTGCAAGGTAACCGAACGCCTGCTAGCCTCAAGGAGGGAGCGTTCCTGCAAAACCTTTGGATAGTACTTCTCCGCCAACTGTACAGCGCCAACGAGGGTGAGCTTACCAACTCCAGCAGGCGGAATAAAAGGACGCAGCTGAACAGTATCGACAGGTTGCGCTGTCGCCTTTGCCAGACAAAAACTAGAGATTATCGCTAGAAAGACTAATCTTCTGACGCAATCGAGTGGACGCAGAGTAGACAATTCTTCAGGTACCAGAGCTTTAGTATGCCGAAGCTGAATTTAGAAATGCGAGAAATCTAAATGAGACAGTATTCCTGCATAGATAAGTTACAAGCTTTGTGTCTAACTTGTGTGCAATTTTTGTGCAATGCCTGCTTTTCTGGCAGGCAGAAAAACACTAAACTTACTGCCCTTTCCAAGTTCACTGGATACTTGCACTCGACCACCTAGACTTTCAGCAATCGCCTTTACGATTGAAAGCCCAAGACCACTGCCACCAGATGCTCTCGCTCTAGAGCCATCTACTCGATAAAATCGCTCAAAGATTCTAGGCAAACTATCCTGCGGAATACCAATTCCAGTATCTGCAACAATCAAAACAGCTTCAGATCCAGATAACTCGCAAGTCACTTTTACCGTCCCCTCACTTAACGTATACTTAAGAGCATTGTCCAGTAGATTTCGTAGAATTTTTTCGATCGATTCTTTGTCGGCAATAACAGCGACAGATGCACTCCCCTCGTAGATAAGGGTTCTGTTCGCATGCAAAAACTGATCGCGATACTCGCCGATTATCGCCTGAACAAGCTCAGGCAACTCCAATGCACTCTGCCTTCTTTCACAATGTGCATCCAGTTCAGCAAGAAGCATCAAATCCTGCACGATACAGCCCATTCGTTCTGCTGAAGAGGCAATGATAGCCAAATCTTCCTGTCCGAAATCTTGATTTCCCAATTTTCTACTCAGTGACTGAGATCTTGCCTGCACTATACTCGCAGGCGTATTTAGCTCATGACCGGCGTCGGCAACAAAACGCCTCAACGCCACAACCAACTCCTCAATTGGTCGAGCCGCAATACCGGCCACAACAAAACTACAGACTCCAAAAGTCAACAAAACAAATGGCGACATGACGATCATCGTTAGCAAAAACTCTTGCGTGGCCTTATTTCTCTTATCCACGGGGAGTTGAAGCTGCAAAAACCCTACAAGCTCACCGCTTCTCACTAACTTGCATTGGCGAAGACGCAAAGTCAGTCCATTAGCAGAGACTTCAGATTTTGAATCAAACAACTTTGGTATGCCAACCGGCCCGTAGTGTTCGAGAATATTTCCTTGCGTATCGAACAGCTGCATGCTCATGACCGAGCGAGCAGGTTCTGTCTCTACGACTCTCAACCAGTCTCGAAATACAGGCTTGCCAGCAGCGAGATCGATGGCGTGTCCAATTTGCGATGCCACGACTCGTAGCTCTTCATCCATAGAACGCGTCAAGCTGTTGTAAAAGAAGCAGGCACCCACCAAAGACAAAAGCACGTAGATTGCTGCTGACAATCCAACGAACCACACAGTTATGTACCACCGGTGACTTCTAAACATTTTTACTGGTTCTCAATGGTGTATCCCATGCCGTGCACAGTAGTAATTATCGAAGGATAAGAAACACTATCAATTTTCTTTCTGAGAGATTTTACGTGAGAGCGCACTGTCTCTGGAGTGATTTCAGATTCCATTCCCCACACATGACTCACGATAGTCTCAGAACTTAGAATCTGCCCCTTATGCCGCATCAATACTTCAAGCAAAATGAATTCTTTTGGAAAAAGTTTCAATGACTTCCCATCTTTGGAAGCAGTTCTGGCATTGGTGTCCAGTTTAATAGGTCCGGCTTTTAGCTCCACGACCGGACCTGTAAGCGGACGACGCAATAAAGCACGCACACGAGCAGACAACTCTCTCAAATCACAGGGCTTGGTAAGGTAGTCATCAGCCCCACAGTCCAGTCCCTCCTCTTTGGCGGCCATAGTACTTTTAGCTGTGAGAATAAGGATAGGAACTCTGCCACCGGCCCTTCGATACTCCTTACAAACTTCAATTCCACTCATACCAGGAAGCATTACATCCAAAATTATGACTTCGAAGTTGTGAGCGAGCATTGTAGATAGCGCCTCACATCCATCTTGAACGACCTTCACGACGTACAAATCGGCTTCCAGCCATTCCTTAATCGCACCAGACAATCCCTCTTCGTCTTCGATCACAAGAATGCGTGGCATGGACGTCCCCCCACAAAAAAAGATCGCTGCAAGTAATCCTTTGGACAGAACCAATATAGAATCTAGTGTAGCAAAGGCACTAACTCATCTATTTATGCCATTTGCACTCTAATGAAAGTACGCACAATATCAAAAAACAGGGATGAGCACGTTGAGCTTTTTAAACTTAAGCAAATCAACAAAGCTTTAGTTGCCGAATATGTTCTCTTTTTTAATTCGAACTTACACTGAACAAACGCTGGCCAATTTCCCCCATGATGAAATATCAAAAAAGTGGTCACGGCAAGACGAGCTCAATTTCAAAGCAGGTTCGCAACTATCTGCATCTTTTTAAGGTTCCATGATTCAATAACATTAAGTGTTAAGCCCCCCACAGAGAAACAAAAATGCGAATTGCATTTTCAAAGCTAAGCAACTGGCAGCTGACATTGCTTATCTTCGGATCGCTCGTACTGCTTACGGCTGGCATTGTCATGATTTTTGCGGCACCGTATCTCACAACCCAAAACGGCACAATAGAGATAGTCAATGCCTCGGGAGAATCGATTTCCGATGTTTCCGTAAATGTAGGCAAAACGGCTTTCAACACTGGCGCAATGATGCCAGGACGTTCGATTTCATTTACCTACAAAATCTATGAAAGTGCAATCGACCTGGACATACAATTTGCCTCTGGCAGACACCACAAGCTGCAAAATATTGGCTACATAGACTGCTTTGAGCAAACAGATGTCGCAGTAGTAAAAGCCAACACGGTAGAACTAACCACTAGAACAATCCTGCCTTTCTCAAAACAAAACAAGCACGGCTCAACCCATATCTACTCGATGAATGACAAGACTGCTGGAGCTAATTCAAAGATTCCCTAATGCGCCCGGTATATCCAGCCTTCCAGCAATACTTCCAGAGCGTCGCAAGCAAATGGATCATCAAAATGACCTGGCGCAGCAGCATACATACCTGTGGTGTAACAGGATAAAAGTGCATCTACAGCATGCTCATTGTGCAAAAAGTTGTGCTTAAAATGCTTTTGTATAACTAGCGGTGGGAAGTCCTTAAAAGTCAAAGCTTTGCGCTCTTTGATATTGATCAGGTTTTGAATGACCTTTTCTCTCTGAGCCTCAACCAAGGCTTCATCTACTTTTGGCTTACTCTTGTAATCAATGTGCTGCAAGCCCAAATACTTAAAAGTATCGCTTGGCTGCACCTCCATCACACCAACACCAAAAGGGATGGCATCTTGAAAGGGCTGCACAAAGAAGCGACTGGGATCTAGCGAGGCGAGCGTGCGCATTGTGTGGTAAGTAATGTGCAACATATTAGGATTGGCGCGTCTAAGTGGACTATGAGCTGTACCACCACCGGCGGTATCGGTAACGCGCTTTGGTTCTTTGCCAAATTCTTTGGCAATCGCTAAAAACTCATCGTAGGGCGTAAAGACCAGCTCCTCAACGACCTCTTGCCAGGAGTTGTAGCCTTTTTTGATTTTTTTAACAGCAACAAAGTCAAGAAACGCCGATGGAAATGAAAGTGGACAATCTACGCCTAGTAAAGAAAGCGTTTTGTGAGCAGCAAGGTCTTTGCCAATGACATGGGAGCCAGTCTTTTTGACATCGAGGATCTCAAGCCCTACATTGCTCAGTCGCGCTACAACCAGCCAGGCCTCATTGGGGTTTTCCTTTGTACCGGTCAAATCCGCGCCGGCTATGACTTTGTCGCTCATTAAGACTGCCCCCGATATCAAAGAGATATCGGCAAAGTTTAGCATCATCGGGGATAGCGCTGACTAAAAAGTCAGTTGTCGACAGATCGTCATAAGCAGCATATCGAGTTTGTCATTTATCAACTTGCGGCACATTCCTTAAGTTGTTATAGTGCAGACTTTACTAGCCCGACAACTCAATATGACTTCATCACCCCCCGACAGGGACGCTCTTGCGCAGCAAATCAAGCTCGCAGGACAGCATCCTGA
>Ga0209174_10002237_pt1 | contig 12999 bp, 13 predicted proteins | sample JI91814BDNA_FD_187505 | JGI IMG/M metagenome (GOLD analysis project Ga0209174, IMG submission 187505) | Wastewater effluent complex algal communities from Wisconsin, to seasonally profile nutrient transformation and Carbon sequestration -... | ecosystem: Engineered > WWTP > Effluent > Algae...
ACTCTAAGAGCAAAGTATGGATTGAAAATGAACTTGGGATAATGAGGATTAGTCTTTCGGTCTTGTCCAACGTTCCAGAAAGAAAACTCCAAGTGTAAAAAAAGGAAGAATGGCAAGCCCATAAATAAAGAAACCAACTGTCGATAAGAAAAAAATAGAAGAAGCCATTTCGCTAGTCTTAATCATATTTGAATCATCTGTTGTTATGAGAATAATAGAAAGCATTATAGCCGCAAAGTAAACCAAAATGATTCCTATGAGCATAAGTTTTCCAAATCGTTTCGTTTTTATTTTTGTGGCAGCATAGCCTAATATCATTCCTATGATTGGAAATGCAGGAATGAGTATTACTAAGGCTCCTAACTCTCCGATTTCTTTTAATCCGATTTGATTTAAGAAAATACCAAGTCCTAGAAGTAAAAGAATGGAAACCATTATACCTTTTAGAAGATTATGCATTCATTCATGAAAAAGATATAATTGTAAAAATGCAAGAATTTAATAATGGACTTTTATTAAGAGAATAGAATCTTATCGCAAGGAATTTTAAATGAATAAAATTATTTTAATAGGATTGGGATTATGAATGGCAGAAATTCAATATATTTGTCTATCCGATTTACACTTTGGTGCGTATAATAGTCTATTAACTTACACTTCTTTCGATGGTAAATTGGATGCAGGAAAAAAATCGGATGTTTTAATTCACTTTCTAAATATACTAGAAGAAATAATATCGAAAGTAAATAAGAAAAGAAAAGCAAAGTTTATTTTGAATGGAGATATATTCGAATTAGCCCTTGCGAACACGAATGAAGCAGTGATGACGTTTGATTCCTTTTTGGAACTTGCTTTTACTAAGGGCAGACGGGAATTGTTCTCTGACAAAATGATTTTTATTCCCGGCAATCACGACCACCATCTCTGGGAGACAGCGAGGGAAAGACAATATCTAGAATATATGACAAAGCTTGAACCTGGTGAATTCATTGAGCCACCCTGGCATCATACTAAAATGATTAAGCCCAATCCACTTAAGTCAAGATTCATAACCATTTTAATGCAACGTCATAAAAATTTACGAGATGGGCGGGCAATGACTGTTTACCCCAACTTGACTCTCGTAAATCGTGAGACAGAAAAATATGTTGTCATCTCACATGGACATTTTATAGAAAATATTTATTACTTGATGAGCAATTTACAATCAATCTTACTCAATTCGAAATCTTTTCCTGAAACGATAGATCAGATTGAGAGAGAGAATTTTGCTTGGATAGATTTTTTCTGGTCTGTGCTAGGACGCTCGGGGGATGTAGGAACTAGTATTGGGATTATGTATGATATGCTACAAGACGAGAAGGCACTCAATGAACTCGCAAATAATCTTGTCACATACTTATTGAAGCGAGGAGATTTTCCTGGTTCATTACAAAATATGCTCAAACCAATCATTGGATATATTTTGACGAAAGTTGTGAGTCAGATTGCAGTCAATGAAAGAGGGCTAACAGATGATATCCTCGGAAAGGATGCAATGAGTGGATTACGAGCATATATCACTGGACCTTTGAAGTTGCAATTTATGCATGAGAATAAGAGTGTTTTGCCGAAAAAAATGGAATTTGTATTTGGACATACGCATAAGCCCTTTTGTAAGATGGAATCTGGATTTGCTGACACTGGCTATCCCGAAAAAATTGGAATTATGAACACTGGCGGATGGGTGATTGATACAGTTTTACCACAGAAGCAAGTAGGGGGAGCAATCACTATCATTGATGAAGATAAGAATATTGTTTTGCTAAGACTTTACAATGAGACAGATTTAGAAATTAAATTAGAAACCACGGAAAACGAAAATCCACTCTTTCAAAAGTTGGTTGAAAAAATAGATTTAAAATCTAAGACCTTTGCTGATTTCACTAAGTCTGTCGATTTAGGAATTCAAAATAAAAGATTGGTCATTAAAAATAGAATTAGTAAGTAATCATTCCGATCATCCTATGGAAATAAATGTTTTTTTGATAAAATCAAAGAAAGCAAGTTCAATTTTAAACTTTCTTATAAACACTTTTTGACCGATACTGTATAGTGTCGGTTTCTTAAGCTGACATCTACAGACAAAAACAATTGCAACCAGGTATGAAATGAAACGTTTAATTTTGCTTCTAACTCTTTTTATCGTGAGTCCTTCTTTATTTTCTGTCTCTCCTGATATGGATAATCTAAATATTCTTATCAATGAAAACAAAATTCATTTTGAATTTATTAACGTAGTTCTGAGTAATCTTATTAAGCCGCAAGCGGAGCCCGAAAAGCTTACAGACTATGCAAATACAAAAATAAAGCCAGAAGCGGCTGCAAAGCGAATCATTGATAAAGATGATTCCTTTTATTATGGAAAATTTCTCGAAGCCAACCAAAAAGACTTTGAGGGGAATCTATTATACTTTCGAGGAGATTATGGGGAAGCACACAAGCCTCTAAAAGAAGCACAGGGAAAAATAAAAGAATTGTATGAAGATGCACTTGAGCGGCATACAGAGCATACCCGCGTGGTAGTAGCTTACGCTGCACAAAGAATCATAAAATCAAATGACTATAGCTCCAAGCATTTAATGAAGCTTGCTTTTCGTGATTTGAAAATCGCTGAAGACTATTATCAGCTTGGTTGGAATCAATCTCCGTATCAGTTTAGAAATAAAATTTCTTTATATGAAGATGGGTTTCGTGCCTCAAGAAGAGCTAGACGATTGACCCTTCTTGCACTTATGAATTTTAAAACTGCTAATGAAGATAAGAACACATACAAGAAGCAATCATTAAGTGAGTTACACAATTCTGTCAATGAAGGAAAAGTGAATGACTATGAATACATAAAAGTGACGCTTAGAAATTTCATTGAAAACAAAATCATTGAAGGAAAAATTTCTACAACAGTTACCTTTCCTCGACCTAAAGGTGCAACGGATTATGAATTTAAAGCAAATAATTCAGGCACGCTCGACTTGATGGAAATGTTAGATGATTGCTATGCGATTATTACTTACAATCGAATTTCTATTCTTGATGAGACAAACAATGTTATCCGCAAAGACTCACCGGGTCCTGTTACACCGGAAAGCAATGCGAAACCTGCTCCTGCTACTGGCAATGGGACATCTCAACCAGTAAAATCTACACCAACAACAAATCCACCGACGAATACTAATACAGGCAACCCTGTGGACTCACTACAAAAAAAGGAATAATTATTATGAATAAAATCTTATCTTATCTATGCTTGTTGTTTTTTACATTTGGCATTTCTGCAAATTCAAAAGGAAATATTGTAGATAGAAAAAAGAACTTTGATTCCAAAACGAAGTTCTTATTTTCCATGCAAGAGATCATTACCTCTGAAAAACTAAATAAAGATTTGCAAGGGTTAAAAGAAATGGTGAATGAAGTAGATACAACCTATCGATCTGGCGAAAAAGAGAAAATCAAAAAGACTCTTTCTCTCGGAGAAATGAAATTAGCCACTTCAATGAAAGATTATACTACATTCATTAGTGCGGAAACGAAAGAGTTGATGGAAGCCTATTCTTCTCAAGTAACTAACGCAGAAGAGAAAGAAGCGGATAAGAAGTCTAAGCCTACAGTCGCAAGCACTACTACCAGAGAAAAATCTTCCGAATATTATACCATCGCGAAGGCAGACTATGCAAATGCTACTAAGTTTGAAAGAGATGGAAATTTACAGTATGCGATACAATTGTTTAAACGAGCGCTTAATTATACAGTGCTTGCTTTTGATAATGCAAAGTATCCACTCCCTGCAAAGTATGCGAATCTTTCCAAAACTTTTTCGCCAGCGAATGAAACAGCAGATGCACCACATCCAGCAGGAACTCACACAAGTCCTGCAAAAGAAACTAAAGATACAAAAGAAACTAAACCAGCCGGTCCAATAAAAAGTATAAAATAAGCTTGAAAGTGCTTAGCTATTTATGACATAAGTATATAACCCCTCTATGAAAATAGAATCTATTTATAAACACTTCATGGTGACTCCAGTCAGCCATCTTCCTGTTGTAGATGAAAACTCCGATATAGTCGGTCTCATCTCCAAAGAAAAAGTATTAATGGAGATGGCAGATGTCGCATCCACAACAGAAGAATATGAAAAAATTCCAGAGCAATTCTTGGAATTCAATATCACTGAAAGTGTAATCTATTATTTCCGAAACAACCGGACAATACCTGTCATCAATACACTCTCCCAAAAAGTAGACTCATGGGAAAAGCCCCGCTTCCTAGCCGAAGTATCCAAACTAACTAGCCATACTCCTTCTATTAAAACGGAAAACATAGAAACTGAAAGTGAAGAGATGACAGAAAGTAAATCTGCAATCTATAAATTTATGTCTATGGTTCTAGCTAGCTTTCCAGACGCACTCTTTGCAACTGATAAGGAAGGTGTAACTACTTTCTACAATGAAAAATTTGAAATAGAGATTCTTGCTCGTGGTATTTTTCGTGATTCCATTAGCTATACAGAGAAATATTTTAGAGAACTCAATCAGGATTTATTTGCCAATTACCTCAAAACCCATGAGCTTGATGTGGAATCTAGAAAGTCCATAGTTCCAATTATCCAGGCGTTTGTAAAAGATTTGAATTTAGTATTAAGAATTATTACTCTCAAAAACGAACAGACCATCAGCGGATTTCTGTATCATTTCATCGACCCGCAAAATCGAATGAATCGAATGAATGAAGGCGGGTTGACCTTTCCATCAGTGGAAGAAGCTTTTCAAATGAATGTTCCGCTCCTTACTCTAATTGAAGAAATTGAAAGCCATTATATTTTTCATAAACTGAAGCGAAATGATGAAAATATATCCCATACGGCGGATGAACTTGGAATTCCTAGATCTACTTTACAGAATAAGATTAAGCTTCTAAAGATTAACGAAAAGTTCAGCCGTGAAATTTCTAGCCCAATTCCAAGAAAAAGAAAAAAAATAGTGGAAAAAAAAGAACAGGCTACTAAAAAGGTCTTAGCCTCCGAAAGTAAGCGGACTGCTCTTCCGAAAAGTAAGAAAGTCAAAAAGGGTTCTCACAAGAAACCTTCTCTAACCTCAAAGAAATCTTCGCAGGCAAAAACCAATAAAAACAAGGTAAAACTAAAAGCTAAATCTAAAAAGAAGAAATAACTTCTTTTCTAATGAAATCGGCAATCATTCGCTAAGCCACAATCATTAGAATTCAAAATCCACTAACAGGCAACCCCATACTATGGCTATATCTAAAAAAGAAGAAAATTCAATTGAACAAGAAGAATACGAAAATCAACAATCACCTACATCGAATGAAAACCAAAACCAGAACGGTAATCATCCAAGACCCTTTAAAAAAAGAAAGAAATTTGACGGACCTACTCCTGAACCAATTGATTTAGTAAAACTCAAACAAAAAGCTATCGGAGAGTTAACCGAGTTAGCTAAGAGCATGGGTGTTGAAAATACAAATGGTCTCAAGAAGCAAAATTTAATTTTTGCGATTCTACAAAGCCAATCTGAGAAAGACGGCCAGGTTCATGCTGCCGGTGTTATGGAACGCCTTCCTGACGGATATGGATTCTTACGCTCCCCTGATTATAACTATGTTCCAGGTCCTGATGATATCTATGTTTCTCCTTCTCAAATAAAACTCTTTGGTCTTAGGACAGGCGATACGATCGAAGGACAAATTCGTCCTCCCAAAGAATCGGAAAGATTCTTTGCTATGCTCCGAGTAGAAACCGTAAATGGAGTTCCTCCCGAAGTAGCTAATAAGCGTGCCTTATTTGACAACCTAACACCTCTTTACCCAAATGAAAGACTCAATATGGAATTTGATCCATCGCATATGGATACTCGTATCCTTGATTTGATGATCCCAATTGGGAAAGGACAACGCGGACTGATCGTTGCTCCTCCTAGAACTGGTAAGACAATTTTAATGCAAAGTATTGCTAATGCGATTACTCGTAATCATCCAGAAGTCTATCTAATTGTATTGTTAATTGATGAGCGTCCTGAAGAAGTAACAGATATGGCGCGTAACGTTCGTGGAGAGGTAGTAAGCTCTACCTTCGATGAGCCTGCTCAGCGCCATGTTCAAGTAGCGGAAATGGTAATCGAGAAAGCAAAACGTCTCGTCGAGCATGGACGGGATGTTGTTGTATTACTTGACTCTATCACAAGACTTGCCCGCGCCTACAACCAAGTAATTCCTACGAGTGGAAAGATTCTTTCTGGTGGTGTTGATTCCAATGCGCTTCATAAACCAAAGCGTTTCTTTGGAGCCGCTCGTAATATTGAGGAAGGTGGATCACTTACAATTTTAGCAACCGCCCTCATTGATACAGGCTCTAAAATGGATGAAGTTATCTTTGAAGAATTTAAAGGAACTGGAAATATGGAAGTTCACTTGGATAGAAAGCTATCTGATAAGAGAATTTTCCCCGCAATCGACATAAATAAGTCAGGAACCCGTAAAGAAGAGCTTTTACTTCGTCCGGATATTTTACAAAAAGTCTTTATACTAAGAAAGGTACTTTCCCCTATGAGTATCACAGAAAGTATGGAATTATTGCTAGATAAAATGAGAACTACAAAGACCAATGAGGCCTTTCTAGCGAGCATGAATTCATAATTAAGGAGAACCAAATGAAAGAAGGAATACACCCACAATACAGAGATGTGATTTTTAAAGATATTTCTTGCGATTACGCGTTTAAATCAAAATCTACTGCGAAATCCAATGAAACAATGAAATGGGAAGATGGAAAAGAATATCCCGTTATCAAATTAGAAATTTCTAGTGCATCTCACCCTTTCTTCACCGACAAAGCAAAAGTCATCATGACTGCTGGTCGCGTTGACAAATTCAAAAAGAAATACAAGATGAAATAAGATTCATCCGTGAATGCGACACGAAAATGAAGGCGAAAAAACGTTTTTTCGCCTTCATTTTCGTGTCGCAATATCCTCCCTTTAGTCTAACATTCAGGAGTCTTACCAATGGCAATGAACTTCGAGAAATTCAAAGAAATCAACGATACAAGAATGAACTACCGCGAAATGGAAGATGCTACTGTAGTATCCAATTATCGCAACGTAGGCTGTGGGGATGGATACAGAATCTATCTTAAGATAGACGAGAATGAGCGGATAACAGACGCTAGTTATACTACGACTGGATGCGGGTTTGGTATTACCGCGCTTGCAATGGCTACGGAAATTGCAAAGAATAAGACCGTATCAGAAGCAGAAAGCTTAACCGAATCGGATATTGAAAAACTATTTGAATTTCCTGAAAGAAGGAAAAATTATCCCGAATCAGCAATAGCTGCGCTCAAACAGGCAATTAAGGACTTTAAGTCAGGTGATGGCATCCCCAAAGAAAAACGAGTCACCAAATCCAAGGCATTCGAAATATTAAAAACAAAAGGCAATCTGTCCAACGAGAATTTATCTAGTATTATCCTTGAAAAAGAAAATTTAGATGGAGTAGATTTTTCGAATACTGATTTGCACAATGCATACCTACAAAATGGAAGCTATGTAGGAGCCAATTTTTCGGGAGCTAATTTACGCGGTGCATTTCTAAATAGTTGTAATCTACAGAATGCAAATTTTAGAGGAGCTGATTTACGTTGGGCTAAATTAGCCGGTGCTAAGATAGACGGTGCTGATTTTACAGATGCAGTTTATGATATAGGCACAAGAATCGATTCCAATCAGGTTCACATTTTCAAAGTAATGCAAAAAGCTGGAAAGGATATATACATGAAAGCAGAGGAAGTTGTTTAATTGAAAGTAGGCGATCAAGCAAAATTACTTAAGAAGACCTTCATGCAAAATGGAGTCTTTATTCTTACAAATTCCATCGTAGAAATTGTAGATATTGAAAATGAATTGTATCATGTTATATATAATGACAAAGAAGGGCATCCGCACACTCTTAAAAATATCAAAGCGGAAGAACTTCAAAAAATCTAAGAATACGTTTTTTATTCTAGACATTTTCAAATTGAATAGTTAAATAGCTAAGATACGAACCTGTTGTAAAGTAACTCAGTTATAAACATGATTTTAACCCCTTCTCGAACCAGTGATCATTTAATTATAAAAATCCTTTCCGATGTAATGATGGATAATTCTAAGGATTTTTACAAAGAGTTTGAAGCCATTATCCAACAAAACACTGATTTCAAGGTGGTCAGCTTTGATTTCTATAAGGTCAACTTTATGGATTCTTCTGGTATTGGCTCACTGATTAGAGCGGCATCCTATGTAAAAAATCTACACTCCGCAGTGACTGTCTTTAATTTGAATAAATCACTTTATTCAGTCTTTAGACTTTCTGGATTAGATAATATCATTGCAATCTATACGTATGATGAGTTTATCGAAATCTATCCCGAATTAAAATAATCACAGGTTAATTAAATGAAGTATTCTATTTCAAAAAAAATATTCTTTCTGTCCTTGACTTTACTTCTATCGCATTGTGCGTCTTTCTATCAAACCAAGCATTTGGTTTATTCTACTCGTAATTCCGCTTTCTATAGAATGCCAAAAGATGAAATTAAAAACAAAGAATTCATTCAGGAAAAATTTACTCATCCTTACTCGATCCAACCAGAAAAACTAGTTGATATGCTTGGTAATTTACGGTTTAAAAAATACACTCGTATAGGTAGTTTACAAGATTTTGTTTTTCACCTAAATGAATTAACAACCCTTAGTGTTGACTTAAAACAAGTATTGGAAAATATGAAGTCCGAAGACTGTGTCATGGGCATATCCATGTTTGACCACACTCAATCTGTAATTTCCAATAATAAACGAACATCCTTCTTACTCTGGATTGATTCAAAAGGATTAAATTTAGTATTTGGGGAGATACAATCAGATGTTCCTCGTGATACTGCGAAAAATTTCTTTGAATGGACACAAGTTCCACAAGTTGCACTTTCCATTACTCCTGATGAAAATGAAATCGAACAAGAGAAGGAACAGCTTTTTGCCTTCAACAAAGTAAATGGCTATACCAATAAGAAATGGTTGATCTTTCCTTTGAAAGACTTAAATCAATATCAATTAAAAGATAGAAAATACAATTCAAATAAGAAAACAGACAATTAAATCTTTTTCTGATTAATCATCACTTCTTTTACTAGTGGCGCATAACCGTCTTTATCCGACTTTAGAATATGGGATTTTAACCAGAAGAAAAGAAATTCAAGAGTTTTCTTTCCAACATTTGAGGTACCTGTCTTGAGTTCCTCTTCTACGCTCTCGATCTTATCAATGAATTTCTTATGTTCTAGTTTGTGATCAGAAAAATCTGGATAGGATGCCATTAGCATGAGTTCTTCTTCCATTGTAAAATGAGTATAGGTATAAATTTTTAAATTACTGATAATTCTTTTTAGCGCTTCTCTTTCGATGTTAAATTGAATTGCTCTCTCCAAATCATTGATTACACTAAATAGCACCTTATGCTGATAATCCACAACATCAATATCTGTATTCCATGCATCTTCCCATACAACATAATCAACTTTCGCTTCGGGAGTGATCTTAATTCCTTCTACTAGAAATGTTGCAGTTCGATTTAGAAAAAACATAGCAGCTTTATCTCTCGGATTTATTGTCAGTATTTGTAAGAATATCTCCCATGCCTTTTGGTATTCCCCGCTTTGATAAATAATAACTCCATTATCGAATTGATGCTTTGTTTTATCTTTTAATTCAATTTGTTCAGGATAATCAATATTATACACTTCACATATGAAAGTCTGTTCTTCCTTTCCTCTAATAAATGCATTGTCTAAGAAACGGATATGGTATTTATCTAAATTAACCACATTCTGAATTACCTCTTCGCTAATAATGATTGGAGCACCATAAGACTTAGATAATGATTCAAGTCTAGATGCAGTATTTACTACATCCGAAATAACAGTTGTCTGCATTCGTTTTTCACTTCCGAGGACTCCGAGTAATACTTCTCCATAATGAATTCCAATTCCGATTTCAATTTTTTTATCATTGTTGTTAATTCTAAAAACTCTTTCTCGTATATACAATTGCATTTCAACGGCACAATTAATTGCATCGTCTACGCTATTTGGAAATATGGCTAAGAGTGCATCGCCTATATATTTATCAATAATCCCATTGTGCTTTTCAATAATTAGGTTCATCTGAGAATAAAATTGGTTTAAGAATTCAAATATTTCTTTTGCTGATACTTTTTCTGCCATAGAGGTAAATGATCGTATGTCTGCAAATAGAACTGTCATATCTCTGCTTACATGATCACCCAATTTTATTTCCCACATTTGTTTTTTCTTTAAAAGCGTTAAATATTCTTTCGGCACAAATTGATTGAATGATTCAGTTGTCTTTAGATAGAGCAATTTCATTTGTTGATTTATTTTTTTGAAGCGAGCGGCTAATTCTAATTTCTCCGATCTTGATTTACTGAAAAACCTATACAATAAAAAGAATATGACAAAGTGAAAAAGAGCAAATAGAATTCTAAATAGAATAGATATATCTAAGGCAATTCCAAAAATGAAAAACAAAATAAGAGAAAAGGATCCAAAAAATAAAATGTATAACTCCAGAGAAAGTTGGCTATACTTTTTCTCTTTTAGAAATTCTTTGAGGATTTGTTTATTAGAGCTAAGAAATTGCATTATTTTATAATACCATCTAAAATTATATCTTGCTTTTTCTGAAGTAGGTCATCTGTGAAAAAAGCATAACGACCTCTCCCTTGTTCCTTTGCATGATACAATGCTAAATCTGCATTCTTCATGAGCTTATTCGGATTATCCCCATTGTCTGGATAAAGACAGATTCCAATGCTTCCTCCAATTTCAACAGTATAACTTTCTAAAACTGTGAAAGGCTGACTTAAAAGGAAAACTATATCTTCTGCAATATTCGCGACGATTTCTATTTGTCGAATATCTTCTATCAATATAAAGAATTCATCTCCCCCTAAACGTGATACTAAGTCTACTTCCCGCAAACGGGATTTTATTCTTAATGCGACTTGCTGCAATAAATCATCGCCTGCTGAATGACCGTATTTGTCATTAACCGCTTTGAATTTATCTAGGTCCAACATCAATGTTGCCATTTGGGTTTCGTTTCTGCGATTTACAGTGATTCCATGCTTCAATCGCTCTTCCAATAACCTACGGTTTGGTAACTGAGTCAATGGATCATAGAATGCGAGTCGGTTTATGAACTCTTCTGTAGCTTTGCGCTCTGTAATATCCGTGAGAGTTGCTACATAGCGGTTAATAACATTATTTCCCCCTACAACAGCCGTAATCGTAAGCCACTGTGGATAAATTTCTCCACTCTTTCTACGATTCCAAACTTCCCCTTGCCACGCTTTTGTTTGATGAATGCTTTTCCACATAGCAGCATAAAAAGCTTCATCATGACGACCTGAGCGAAATATGCTCGGACTCTTGCCAATGACTTCTTCCGATTTATATCCTGTTATACGAGTAAATGCATGGTTAACTTTCAAAATGATGCTAGATGCATCTGTAATCATCATCCCTTCTTGTGCATCAAATACTGTTGCGGCAATTCTCAATTCTGATTCTGCTTGCTTTCGTTTGGTAATCTCTTGCTTGACCGCAATAAAATGCGTTATTTCCTCTTCTGAATTTGTAACGGGAGTAATCGTCATTTCCTCATCGTAAAAAGACCCATCCTTGCGACGATTTACAAGTTCACCTTGCCAGACTTTTTTTGAAAGAATAGTGCTCCACATCGTTTTGTAAAACTCTGCATTCTGTTTTCCTGATTTCATTATATCCCTAGGATTTAGAGTGTAGATTTCATTCAAGCTGTATCCTGTCAGGTTGCTAAATGCCTGATTTGCCCATTCAATGTCTCCCTTTCGATTTGTAATCAATATGCCATTAGCTGCTGCTTGAAGCGCACTGTCTTTTAATTGGAGGTTTTCTATTCCCTTTTTGATTTTGGTAATATGAATAGCAGTCGTTACTGCGAATATACAGAGTGTAAATAAATAAATCCATTCATCAATGGAAGCAGAGTTAGACGCAGATATTTGAATAAAAATTAAAAGCAAAGCAATAAGAACCATACGGATATCAAGTCTTAACGCAATCCACAGAATAAAACCAAAAAGCAAATAATTCTTCGAGAGAGAACTAAAACTTTCTTCGAACCAACGAAAGAAAACAATTTGTCCTAATAGAAAGGATATACTGATGAGGAGGATACTTTCGATTAGCTCTCTTCTTCTTATTGGCTTTTTTCTATCTGTCCAGACTATCAAAAGAAATGAAACAATTGAATTTTTCAATCCTTGAAATATGTGATTTTTTTTAATTGTTATTTTCATTTGCTTATTTGCTGTAATCAATTTGAATAAGGCTCTGTCTTGTAGACTTGCTAAAATCTAAGGGAAAACCATTAGAAGAATAAGACTCATTCCAAACTAATTTATACACACGTTTATTGGTAATGCAAGGCAACGTATTGGCAACCTTTTTAGAGTTTTTTTTAAGTCGGAAGATTTTTTTTTGTGAAAAAGAGCGAAAAGTTTAGGAGAAGTCCTAAACTTTTAGGAAAATGTAAATTCGTAGATTCATTTGTTCCGATTCAAGTTAAACAACCTGAACCTACTGTGGTTTTTTCTTTAATATATCGCTTAACTTTCCAAGGTCTGCAGGTTTGATCTGGATGTTCATTGCTTTGATATTTTCAGCTTGAATCTCCTGGTGAATTTCAGCACGGTGAACAGAAACATTTTTGGGAGCTTTGATTCCAATTTTTACCTGATCCCCTTTTATATCTACAATAACGACTTCGATATCGTTACCGATGATAATGGATTGATTGAGTCTTCTCGCTAGAACTAGCACTAGACTTTCTCCATTGGAATATTCTCTAA
>Ga0209174_10002244_pt1 | contig 12984 bp, 20 predicted proteins | sample JI91814BDNA_FD_187505 | JGI IMG/M metagenome (GOLD analysis project Ga0209174, IMG submission 187505) | Wastewater effluent complex algal communities from Wisconsin, to seasonally profile nutrient transformation and Carbon sequestration -... | ecosystem: Engineered > WWTP > Effluent > Algae...
CATTAACATTTTCGCCCCGCAAAATAAGTGACTCAATGAACTTTTTAGAAGGATGTCTTCTCATGTGTAAATAGTATATAGATATGAAATAAACACAATAGTATGTGGTATAACTTTTATATGAAAAAACTCTTACTTCTTTTATTTCTTAGTGGATGTTCTATAGAACTGAAACATCAAAGAGAACTTCAATCAGTATCTTTTTCTGCCGCCGAAAAGTGTAGAAAGAATTTGAAAGACGCCAAAGTATGTACTACTTCAGTAAGTTGTTTAGAGAGTAGTGTTGATGGAGTAACTTGTTATAACAACTATCGAGCGCAACTTAAAAAAGGTATTGAGGACGAAAGTATGAAAAGTCTGTGTGACAAGTTGTACAAGAAATCAAAAGAGGTATGTAAGTGAGTTCTGTTGTAACAAAGGTTACATGTAGTACTTGTAATAAAAAACCTGCGATCCATTTGTGTGAATTTCCAGTACGTGGACTAATTATCTCTTGCTCAAAACCACTATGTGTAGATTGTGCAAAAGGGAATAAAGAGGAGGATTACATAAAACTACTTAGAAACCTCTTGTCTCTAAGTTTATATATGGACAAATGTCTAACTTGGCGAAAAGTCAGCAACCTTTATCAAAATCAAAAAGAACACATGGACCAATTTCAGTATTGTTCAAGCCATTTTGAACAATTTGCCGAAGAATATAGGTAGGTGTGCAAATGAACGAACTCATCAAACTACTTATTAACTTTGTTAAGGATCTTCCTAAATTAAGGCCAACTGTAGAAGAAGACGAAGGGTTACAGATCCAAGAAAATTTAGAGGATCTTAAAGCGGGTCTTGAAAAAAGCTTGAGTAATAAGGAAGATAGGTGAAATTTTATAGGTAGTACTTGGTATAACAAATATATGGAAAACCGCCTGAAGAAAATTTCACAATTTATTCGTCAATGTCTACTTACTGGTGAAAAACTTATTGAAGTGGTGAAGGATTTTAAGAAGAAGTAACTATAGATTCTTTATATATTTATTTTTTAACTACTGAATTAAATGGCCTAATTGTTGGTAAAATAGTTATATGAAAGCCTTAATAAAACGAGACGTGCTTGTGGTCGGCGCACCAATCGAACTGGTGAAAAGACCAGAGAAAGGATTACTGACTGGAGTGGCGGTAAGAGGAGGATTTGTTGGAGAAAGAGTGTTATTTAAAGAAGCTGATGCGGAAAGTGCAAAGGGGTATGAAAACTGTGTGTGGGTAGAGGAGAAAGAGTTACTCGCTATTGTTGAGTAATTTACTTGCTCCAAGAGTAGCTGCACCAGCACCAATTCCTCCGGCTGTAGCTACATCTTTACCCCATCTCCCAGTGGCCATTCTATTTAACTTTCTATTAACAATTGGATTCATTAGAGTTCCTGGTGTAGGATTCGCTTCAATTAATTTAAATGTTCCATCTTTTAACTTTACTACATCATACGCTGAATGAAGATTGTGGCCCTGTTCAAAAGCTGGTTGTAGATGTTCATGAGATTTACTAACAAAATTTTTCAGATCTCTCCTGTCTTTACCTAAAGTTGGAATGAACGCCCCTCCTCCAGAGCTTCCTGTTGCTTTTTCCCATAATTTCCTTGCTGTGCTATTTTCTATGCGCCGATTCATTACAGAAAAGGGAACACCATTTAATGTGTGTACTCTATACTCTTTATCAATCGGTAGTTTCTCTTGAATTAGGTACTTACTCTGCATGTTTGGATCTTTCATAATTTTTTGAAACATGGGGTGTTCTGTATTTGTAATTAGGTTTTCAACTTGTCCTAAAGAACCTGTTGCGGGTTTCATTACAAATTCAGGATACTTTTGTTTTAACTTACTAACATCTCCTCCAACTTGCCTTAAAGCATCATGGAAATACTCAGTCCCCTTAGCTGTCGGAGAATCTACTTTAGTTGGACCGTATCCGACTCCTTGATTCATGATTTTATCAAAAGTAACTTTGTTATCCATTGCAGAGGCTAACTCCGTATTAATTTGAACTTCTGACGGAAGCGCTCTTGTAGAAGTAGAGTGATTTAAAACCCCTACATTTGAAGGCACGTTTTTTGTCGCTCTATCCACTGGATTCATACCAAAAATTGGCTTGTGTAGTTTATGTGCCTTGTCTACTTGTATGTTCAACTTTTTATTTTTCATTGCATTTTGCAATGCGGTTAATCCTTTATTAGCCGACGGACTAAATCTTCTTAGTAATCCATACGTACCTAGTCCTGCTCCAGCAGCAGCTAAATAAGGAGCACTTTTCTGTATAAAAGACTTTTCTTCCTCAGCAACTTTTTGCGGCCTAGAAATAATTACTCCAGCTCTTATCATATCTTTTCCTGTATACATATTTTTAGATCTCCATCTTTCATCTAATTCTTTATAGGTTATAATTCTTCTATTCCCTGGTGTATTTGGATCTGCAATATGTACTTTATTATTTTTTAGATCAATATCTTCTATAACTACCCAATGATATCTTCCTGGCTGTGGATAATTCCATGATTTCATATCAGCTATAATAGGTACTCCATCATTTAGTAATTTAATAGCTTCTGATGGAGATAATTGTTTCCATTCTGCCTCGAAGTTTAATTTCTTGGCGGCTTTTACTATTTTGTCTCCTTCAGCACCTTGTCTATCAATACCTATTAGATCAGCGAGGATAGTTTCATCTTTATCTATTCCATAATATTTAAGTACCATTTTTAGGCAAGCCGCCGAACAATTACGTTGTGATGATTGTTGGAAGGGCTCTTCTATTTTAGCAGCGGCAAGTTTTGTATTGATGAAAATTATTTTGTCCCAGAAAGACATACTACAAAATACCTTGTGAGGAGAATAAAAAGGAAGAAAAATTGGTATAATATATACAAGGAGGAAGTAATATGTGGAATAAGCTTGTAAACAAATCTCTTCTCTGGACAGTCTCCCCAACTCAAGAGAAACTTGCGATAGGAATCTTTCAACCAATTAGTGAAGTTTTTGGGGAGGTTTCGGAAATTGCGATGTCGCTGTCGCAGGTAGCCGAAGTCACCAAAAAGCAGTTTCTGTTCTTTGCTAAGAATACGTCTGCTCACTACCAACAACTAAGAGAGCTTCTGGCCGAAAAGAAGGAAGCATCTGTGAAAGAACAGTTAGAAGCTTACTTCTTTGAATGCTACTCTTTTGGAGAAGTGGTCGACAAGGAAGACTAAGAGAGGGGGAGAGGGATTGCTAACGCTTTCCCTTTAACTCTACTATATGTTTACATTCTCCCAACAACCTGTACATTAATTATTTGTACAAATTTTTTAAAATTTGTACAATTATATTTATGGGAAAACTTAAAAAAGCGTGGACAGAAAAACAGTTAGAAGACGCCGTAAAAACAAGCACAAACCTTATGGATGTCGCTAGAAAATTAGGTTATAGGGTGCTGGCCCCAAAAAGAGTTATTGATAAAATTAAAGAACTTAACTTAGACACCTCTCATTTTGTACTAGTTTTTGAACGGCAGAACATAAAAGTGCTACCTTTAAAAGATTTGTTGGTAAACAACTGTTATAGGTCTGCGACTACCTTCAAAAATAGAATATTGAAGGAAGGTTTATTGAAGTATATTTGTTATGAGTGTGGACAGGGGCCTGAGTATAGAGGAAAATATATGAGTTTGGATTTAGATCACATAAATGGAAATAATAAAGATAATAGGTTAGAAAATTTGAGAATATTGTGTGGGTACTGTCACAAACAAACAGAAACCTACTGTAGACCATTTAAAAAGAAAGAAAAAAGATACCATAATTGTAGAGTCTGTGACAAACAGATTTCAGTTAGGTCTACTTTATGTAACGAGCACAACACGGTCCATACCAGAAAAGCCATAGAATGGCCCGAAGATTCACATATTGTAGAATTGGTTAAGAAGGTGGGTATATCAGAAGCATCTGTGAGACTCCGGGTATCGAGAGGAGGACTTCTTTTTCGCCTCAAAAGATTAAGTTCTAGTTTTTAATAGAACATCCTTTATATGTTTACAGTTCTCATTATTTGGGGATCTTGTATAAAAAAAATTTAAACACGAACAGGTATAGCTACCGTCCTTATGTAGTTTTACATCATACACAGTATTCTTTTTAGAACTACTTTCTACTTGATGCTTTTCTTTTTCGCGGCCAGAAAAATGTTTACCTGCATTATTTAAAAAGTTATGAAAACGAGGATCATCACTAGCTTGAATAAGTAGTTTTCTAAACTTAGGAGAGGACACGTTTTTTAGTACAAGGTTGTAATCTTTTGTTTCGTTAAATTGTTTAACCTTGTCCTCAGCTTTAACGGCGGTCTTTTCTTGTGGCCGCATTAAATCTTCAAACTGTCCAACCAACTCTGCTTTATTCCTCGACAGGTTTTTAAGGTACTCGTCTACAGCATATTCTTTATCAGTTACCCCCATTCTTTGTAGGAGGCTCTTTGGACGAGTTGCTAGGAACTTTTGTACAAGAACCTTTCTTTTCTCCTCGGGCAAATGTGCATGCGACTGATATCTAATCGCTCTAGCTTTTGCTTGATCTAATGAAGGTTCGTTCCAAGCAGGATCTAGTAGCTGCATCAGAGTAGATCCTTTTAGATTAAGACCTTGTTGGGCCGCTGGAGAAAGTAACAAGGCACGAAGTTTCCCTTCATTATAGTCCTTCACATGTTGGTCTCTAGTAGCTTGAGGAACTCTTCCTGATATCTCACCAAAAGGAATGTTCTCTTTTTTAAGTAATTCTCCATACGGACTTAAACCAGACTCAAGAAAGTTAGAATATACAACACCTTTGTTCTGAGGATCTACATCAAGTATTTTCTTTAATTCTTCATACGCTTTTTGTATTTTAGGACTATCTACTTCTTCTGTAGTGTATCCGTGAGGAGAGTTCGAGGTCTGTCTCGCTGCTGTCAAGTAGGCATTAAGTTGCGCCGATTCTTGTTTATTAGGAGGAAGATTGCTTCTTACTTTGGCAGCTACCCACGGAGGAGCGGTGCCCATCAGTGAATCGTATATAGCAAGTTGTTTCTCTGACATAGGTACCTCAATATCTTGTTCCTCTACCGACGGAAAACCTTCTTTAGACCCTGGTTCATAATCAACCCACTTACTGAAAATATTACGTAGGTTTTCAGTTTCATGTTTGTTGACAACTTGTTTTTCTCCAGGCTTTATACCTTTTAGCCGCTGAAGAAAAGACGGATTGATTTTCTTGTTGTATACGTACTTCTTTTCAAATTCATCTTTGGCTTCTGGAAGTAGCTTTTCTTTACTAACGATATTAATAAGAGGAGCGATATCAGACGGACCATTTACCATAGGTGTTCCTGTTAGTAACATTGTCTTCTCAGCCTCAGAAGAAATATTCTTTAGAGCAGATAAGGTTTTTGATCCAGGTGTACGTGCCCGATGAGCTTCATCTACCACAAGTACTGGATTCTTTTTACCTGTTTGTTTTCTTGCCACGTTTTCTAACGTGTCCATATCCATAGGAAGTTTTGTATCTAGATGTTTATCTTGTTCTTGAAGGAAGTTACTTTTTAGTGCGGCGGGAGTAATTACTGTAGAAGGTTTATTTAACTTCTTCATCGACGAGAGAGCAGAATTTGTCTTACCTGAACCAGGCTTGTGATACACAAGAAGACCCGACTGATTTTGGATCTTATCTACTACTCTTTGTTGATGTGGTAGAAGTTCAGTATCTGCTACTTTTTCGCCGCCGAAAAATAAAGGCATGAGTAGATAATAAAAGAAGTAGATGAAATAATCACAGAGAATATTGGTATAAAAGATACATGAACAAACAGATAGTAGTTCTGTATGTACTTGTTGCGTTGTTGTTGAGTGTTATGGGAGGCATGGTATTTGCCTTCTATACAGAAGTACAGAATGATAGAAAGTTCTTATGTGAGGGGGACAACTCTGCCCATTTCTTGTATAGAATGGAGTCCGATAAGACTCCATGGGCATCCTTAGATGAGAGTACTAAGGACAAATGGAGAGTGTTTGCTAAAACAAGAATGAAAGGATCGTGTAAATGATTACACTTCTTATTTACAGAATTATTCGTTGCCTGTTTTGGTTTTATTTAGGTTGGCTGACGGCTGATTTTTTCAAATGGTGTTATAGACAGATACAGGAAAAACGACAAGAAAAGCTAGATAAGATTAAACAAGAAAAACTGAATAAAATTTTATTGGATAAAGAAGCCGAAGAAATTTTACAAAAAGAGTTCCAGAGAGAACAGAGGAGAGAACACCATGTGGCACAAGATCAGTAACTTCGCAGCGGTATTTCTACTGTCCATTTTTGTAGGTTGCGGCGTAACCAACGTCGACCCCGGTAATGTAGGTGTGGAAGTAAATAGGTGCTCTGGTGGTGGGGTTTCTGACAAGATCCTCTCTATTGGGTATCAATTTACAGGCCCATGTACTGATATTTATGAATACCCGACGAGCATGCAGACAATTGGATGGGGCGGTGAAGAGGCGCTACACGTTAATAGTAGTGAAGGTATGACGTTTGATTGTAGTGTTTCCGTTAACTATGAGATTGAACCAAGTGCTGCACCTAAGCTGTATAGTAAATTTAGGAAGGGTCTTGGGGATATTGAACAGGGATATATGAAAAACTTGGTCAAGGAACTTCTTCGACAAGAGTTTCAACGGTATACTGCTGACAAGCTGGTAGCAGAGAAGCAAAGTGACATTCGGGCGGCGGTGGAGTTTGGGCTGCGAAAAGAGCTAGAAAAGGATGGAGTGAATATTAAGAACTTCATCATCTCTAATGCCAAAGCCCCACCAGCCGTTGTTGATGCTATTACTCAAAGGGTAAAAGCGACTCAATATGGTCAGCAAGTAGAAAATGAAATTCGAGCTACTGAGGCAGATAGTAAAAAGAAGGTCGCCCTTGCTAAGGGTGAGGCAGAAGCATCTATTACCAAGGCTGAAGCAGAAGCCAAAGTGAGGAAGATGAAGGCTGATGCTGAGGAATACTATATTAAACACGTAACTGAATCACTAACTCCCGCGTTCGTCGATTACACCCGCGCCCAAAAATGGGACGGTAAACTGCCTACAGTAACGTCAGGCAACACACCGTTCTTAGACCTGAGAAAGTAACATGAGATACCTGTTTATGTTCTTGCTGTTGTCTGGGTGTTTTTCTGAGATATATCCAGATGTAATGGATCATACCTGTGAAGAAATGAGGGTAGAGGTAGGTCACAGTGCTGGGGCATTATATGCATCAGAAATAAAACTAGGACATATAAAAGCTAAAGAAGTTAGATCCTCCCAAGCGTCCGGTTTATTGGATCAACCCCTATCTACACACGGTATTTATGTAGAAGTTCCAACTCTTAATGAGGCTGTTATTATTGGTAAGGCATTTCCTACGCCGGCAGGTGTATCAGAAGAAAAACAAAACGCGCTATTAAAAGAGCGCTTCAATAAAGCAAAACAGAACTATCATAAGTTCTGTCACAGGGAGGATTGATGAGAGGATGGACGGAAGGAATTGTAATGACCATTGGTTTATTTATTCTTAGTTTTACCGGATTCGTGTTTGGTAGATCTTCAACAGAACCTATAAAGTGTAAAGTAACAGTTGTAGGCACTGCTCAATACTTACATGAGCGTATGTGTGATGCTAACGAGTGGAAGGATTGTCAACCGTGGGTCCGTGAGGAGCTTACAATTAGAGAAAGATATTTGAATCTAGCTAAAGATGTATGTAAGTGAAATTCTTCTATATAATATGGGTATAACATTTGTATGAAGAGATTGCTAACACCTTTGCTTCTTATATATTACATCTTTGTAGAGGTGTTTATCGGCGGTTATGAAGAGGAGCTACATAAATACACGACAGATATGCTAAGCATCGCTGTTATGTGTATTTGTGGATTGTTTATTACTTTCGTTATCTCTAAAGTATATCCTGGTATGTGGCCTGATTATATAACTGTTATCGGTTGTTATCTGTTTGGCGTTTTTTTGTTGGCACGAAAAGAGAAAGAGGACGCTCATGAGTGAGATCGAAGACCGCTACACCCCACGTAAGATTCGCAATGAAGCCCAGAAAGGCCGTCTGAAAAAGCTCCTGAGTAGTATTAAGCGTTTTGTATTGAATATCAAGAACAAATGTGCTCCCACCGAGGAGCATATTTATGTCAAAAAGTTTAAGGGTTTGAAGTGTGCAGAGGATTTAGTATTGGTTAGTGGAAACGTATATAACAACCATAATAAGATTAATATTATGGCTCTTTGGAGTTTCTTCCAAAGTCGTAATAGTGTGAATTTCAAGAATATTGTTAAAGACGATGCTGTGAGATGTGTGGCAAACACTCTACGGCTGTTTTTCTTTCTGAGATTCATGACTAAGTGGCAAGTTGAACTTAGCCAGCATGTCTGGGAGAAGATCCGCTCCTCCGAGAGAGAAGGAACGGAGTACCCAGTGTACGATTATGGGTTCTTGTTGAACCCGGAAATTCGTCTAGTACATAATATTAAGGAGTATTGTGTGGATATTTATGCGCTGACTAATGAGGTGGGTTTGTGTTCGGTAGGTGATAGCGAACACAAGGCTTCCGAACTAGACGGCAACCTGAAGGAACCAAATAACATCCTGGTTCAGATTCAGTATCGTTAAGAGGCCATATTATTCTTTTCTTTGATATTTTTTAGCCCTTTCAGAATCTTACCAACATGTCCCATTGCTGAACTAACATTCTCCTCAGGAATATCTGAAATACCGAGACGAGATGCAAATAATAGATCTGCTAACTTGTATTCAATGTTCTCAAAATCTGGGAGCATATTGATGTACTTGTTTACGTTGTCTTCATTAATGAAAGACATTGAAAGTACCTTATCAATAGTGTCTTCATCTTTTAGTGAGGCGGCAATTTTAAGTGTTTCTGAAAAGGGCACAGCTAAATTCACTGCTACTTTTTCTTCTGGAACTATGTGAGCTGCTCCATAGAGAGTAATTTCGTCTCCGTGCTTTGCTAACTTTTGTAATGTGTCCTTGCCGTCGAAGCCCAAAGTATATAATAGAAATTCAGCATCTTTACGGTCGTAATAAGCTCGCTTTTCCATATCTTCTATTACGTACTCTTCGTGGTATCTAGTCACATATGTAGGAGATAAGGGGTTAGCTACCTTCATAAAAGTCATAGGATCTTCTCTTAGATGAGTAGCTTCGTCTGGTAAATGTAAGAACTTGGCGTAAGAAGGAATTGCATACTCATTCTCACCAAGCTTCACAGGAACATTCATATCTACAAGGTTAACAACAATCTCTTGTCCGAACATATCGGCGCAATGAAGAACGTTACCTTCCGAATGAGAAATTTCTACAGGTTCACTACAGACAACACTTCCATCCCGCTCCAGATAAAATACACCGTCGCCAGAAAAACTATTAGAAGGTAATTTAGTTCCAGTAGCTACCAATTCTCCAGCAATTCTAGGTTGAATACAGCTTACAGAACCGTTGGTGAATAGGTAAGAAGGGAGCTGTTTGTTATCAAGGGAGATCATCGGAATTACGTAGCCAAGTAATTCATTACCCTCAACATCTTGTACTTTGTACTGGCCGAATGAAGTGATTTCTTTAATATCTCTATTATCTAAAGTATTTTTCTCGGCGGTATTTGTAGTTAATGTGATATCACCTCCGGGCGCTAGAGAAAATACTTCGTTACTGCCCATCATTTCAGCAGCTTCAGCAGTTGATACTTTCTCTTGATAAACACCGTTTACAGTAGCCCATTTAATTAGAACCTCTCTGTGAGAAAGTTTTTGAAACTGCATACAAATAGCATCTTCTTGTTGAGGAATCTTGTTAGCGATTTTTTCAATGGCCGACGAGAAAGAGGGGTTATTTAAAAAAGCATATTCCATTTCTTTATTAGAAAGGGCGTCTACCATATCTTCTTTCTGTTCCTCAGTGACTGAAATATTATCGAGTGCAAACTTACCCATACCGTCGTAAGAGTAGGAATATCCAGAAGTTCCTCCGTATCCTAGAAATGGCGGGGCAGATTGTCCACCAATATATCGATCTCCCAGAGGCCGTCTATTACTTAGTTCAGTAACATTGTGTGTAAAGAGAGCGTCTCGAAGTTTCTCCTCAGACAGAGGTGAAATTTTACCGCCGTCATTCATAAGATCAAATGGTTTTAATTTGTGATCTTGGACAATAATAGGAACCTTCACACTCTTTACATCATTAAGATTGTTGTCTTCGACTTTATTACGAATGGTAAGATTTCCATACGCACTTCCTCGATCTCCATCTGTTTTATCGAGGAGAACATCTACTGCGTAACTGGATAGATAAGGGTTGTTTTCTAGTGCGACATTGGCAATATTAGTTTGCCAACTTTCAGGTTGATCCCCAATGTTAAATTCTTCTGCTGTTTTGTAGTACTCTGAAAAAATCTCACGAGGATCTCTCTGCGCTCTTTTGAAAAGTGACATATACGAATTATAGAGAATTTTTCTGTGTAGGAATAAATATTATCTTTTGTTGGTATAAATATTATATGAAGAACGCGTACAGTATCCAAGAATTACTAGACATGTATAGTGGTTCCGTACCTCTTACACAAGAAGCACTAGAGGAAATACGTGCCGTAGGGAATACTTCGACCCTACGTTACGGTGTAGCGCAGGAGCTGAATGTAACCTTCAGCGACGGAGTATTTAAAGTTGTGAGCTTCTATGTTATTCTTGATAATGGTTGTACATTACACTCATATCTACACGTACACGAGTTAACTAAAGAAGGAAACTTGAACAAACTTTCCCAGCCAAGAAAAGTCTAGTATGAAATTTTGATAGTATTTTTAAGTATAACTATTTTATGAAACTACTCCCCTTCACTCGTCTAATAAAGATGCGTAATTACCTTTGGACTTAAATCTTTACTTGGTAATTTATATAAGCGGGAGATAAAGGAACTTTCACTACAGCAGAACACGCAGTAAGTAACGCGATCAAATCGGGCGTTGCTCTCACTGCTGGAAAGGCTGCTGAGTTGGAGATGTTAACTAAAGTTCCTTTTAAATCTAATGTTTGTCCTGATACAGTAACTGTTGAATTTGCTTTTATATCTACTGTAGCTCCTTTCACAGTAGTTTTTTGTCGGGCCGAAATTGTTGTATTTTGTTTGCTGTCTATATTGATGTCTTTTTCAGCGGATAAAGAAAAGTTACCTTTCAAATTAATGCTAACGTCTTTAGATAAGGACATATTTAAAGAACCTTCCTTCGTTAGTTCAAGTTTTATTTTAACTGTCTCTCCATTACCGCTGTCCTTAACGACCAAAGACACGGCTACTTTATTATCCAATGCTCCAACATTGAATCTAACCAACTCATTATCATCATCAGAAAACTCCTTTACATTCATGCTATAGGTACATTTCTGATGACCGTCTCCATCATCTTCAGGACGATTTACTTTAAATTCTAGTGAGCCGGCAAAAGTATCTAAAATGAAGTTCTCACATATAGAGTGTAAAATATTTCTAGTAGGAATGTATATGGAAGTACAGACGGGAGTACTTCCTATTTCTACAATACCTCCTGATCGCAATCTTACAAAGTTACCTTCTGGACCTTGCCAAAAGGCATCTCCACTAACCATTTTAGTGAAACCTGCATCTAAACTACCGTTGGTATCTGGTATGATAACGAATCCTAATATATACCTGTTACCGTCTGATAACGAAGCCATAATGCACGTAGTACCTACTTCGGGACAGAACTTTAAACCTGCCGCTGAAGCTGAATCAATGTAAGGACTCATAATAGGAATACGATAGGAAGGCTGTTCACTCATTTCGGAACGAACAGCGTAAGATTGATTCTCGTAATCTATTTCTGTAATGACTCCCACCTCTAATCGGGCGGCGGAAATAGATGAAGATAGTTTACCTGGCATAGAAGAGAGTATACATGAATTTTTTAAGTGACTACTTGATATAATGTTTGTGTGAGGGAAACATGAAAGTAATGTACATTGTTGTAAATAAAGATCTAAATATGTCTCCAGGTAAAATAGCTGCGCAAGTTGGCCATGGGGTAGAGAAGGTATGTGGTTATTATAAATACGTCTGGGATTTGGTGAAGTCCCTAAGTCCCGAAAATATCCTTGAAAAAGACTCTCAATTTATTAACGATTTTTTGGAATGGCAAATCGAAGGGAACTCTACTAAGATTGTACTAGGCGCCGATACTAAAACATTTACTAAACTAAGTAGAAAATCCCCTGAACTTGTAGTTGTAGATGCAGGTAAGACAGAAATTGCTCCTAATACTGAAACTGTTATATGTTTTTGGCCGATGGAAAAAGACTCCAACAAAGATATAAAAAGATTACAACTTCTATAGAGGCGATAATTTCATACTATTTTTAGGTATAATATACATATGTGGGATCTCGTAATTGGCAAAGGTGACGTAGTAAATAGTTGGAGTCACATAAAAACACTATATGATGGAAAAACCTACTCCATAAATATGTCATACAATTACGCCACATACCTAATAAAAGGTCTACTGTTCGGCACCTGCATTCTTGTGTATAAAGACACTACTATTGGGCAGGCCATAGAAAGTGTCTTAAAAAACCCTAATATTAAGGCTGAGGCTAAGATAGTCAGAACTCTTAATAAATATATTCTAAAAAAGATCTCGCTAGATAAAGTGGTAAGATACCTAAAAGAGGAAAAAGAGAACGCACACCGATACGGTGTTGCAGATGCTCAACTAAAAATTAGGGAGGCTCTTGGTATGGAATAGGAAATAGTGAAATTATGTGAGTATTTTTAGATATAAGCACTCTATGGAACATGTATTCGGTAGATACGTAGAATGTCCTTATAATGTTAAAATACTTTTCTACAATCGACAGATCGAGTGTCCAAGCA
>Ga0209174_10002249_pt1 | contig 12961 bp, 15 predicted proteins | sample JI91814BDNA_FD_187505 | JGI IMG/M metagenome (GOLD analysis project Ga0209174, IMG submission 187505) | Wastewater effluent complex algal communities from Wisconsin, to seasonally profile nutrient transformation and Carbon sequestration -... | ecosystem: Engineered > WWTP > Effluent > Algae...
AAAAGTAAATTCCGATTTAAGGCTAAATAACATATCTTTGGCAATTGGGAATACCCTTTTGCGAAAAATAGCGGAACTTATTTTTGAGAAGTGGTATATAATAAACAACCACAAAATAGGAGAAAAAATTTGAATCCAATTATAAAAAATACCTTAGCGGTAATTATAGGCTTTCTAGTGGGTAGTGCTGTGAACATGGGAATTATTATGGTGAGTGGGGCAATTATCCCACCACCGGTTGGAGCTGACGTTACAACCATGGAAGGGCTAAAGGCAAGTATCCACTTATTTGAACCAAAGCATTTTCTATTTCCATTCCTGGCTCATGCTCTCGGAACTTTTATAGGTGCTTTGTTTTCGTCTTTCCTCGCTGCAAGTCATAAGATGAAATTTGCAATTGGCATAGGTATTTTATTTTTGTTAGGAGGCATTGCCAATATATTAATGCTACCTTCTCCCCTCTGGTTTACTGCTATAGATTTAGTAGGAGCGTATATTCCTATGGGTTACTTTGCCGGGAAAATGGCGATTAACCGCTAAAATTTTAATCGGTTTAATTTCAAACATCTCTTTATAAATAAGGAGTAATCCAATTTTGCTATACCCATTCTCAAAAATAAATTCTAAATTAAAATTGGATACTCTGCTTTCGCCAGAGCTGAAAATGGGGAAGAAAAAAAGTGAAACTCTATTTGCGAGAAGTGGTATTTAAGCTTTTAATTTTGGAGATAGAACGATGAGAGACGTTGGATGCAATTTACTTGAAAGAAAAAATTAAAATTATATAAATAGATTTTTATACTAAAAAAAAGCAAAAACGGTCAAGTCAGTGCTTCTATTCTATGAGACAATTATAGTAAAGGAGTAAATTATGAAACTACACAGCGGAATAATCACTGATAAACTATTTGAATCCAAAGAATTTTATACTCAAATTTTAGATTTTGAAATTAAATTTGAGTCCGATTGGTTTATTTTACTAAACGTAAAAGAGAGACCTGAATATGAATTAGCTTTGATGTTACCAGACCAACCTCAAACTAGAAAAGACTATTTTCAAAAAAAATATTCTTCTGGAATTTGGTTACTTTTGGAAGTGGAGGATATTCAAGAATACTTCACCAAGTTGCAAAATAAAAAAGTGAACATTGATTTAGAGCTTACGACTGAAGAATGGGGTGATACTCATTTTACAGTATTAGATCCGAATGGAATTGGAATTGATATTCTTCAGGAGAGAAAAGAATGAAATCAACTCTTGAAGGAAAGATCAATCTAGGTAAAACATTAATTTCCGAATTAAATCAAATTGGGATTTTTAGTCTAGAAGATTTAAGCAAAACCGGTTCAGTAACTTCTTATTTAAAAATCTGCCTAAACAAGCAAGTGAATAAATTACCTTTCTGATATTACTTGTATTCGTTTGAAGGAGCAATTAAAAATATTCACTGGACTAAATTTAGTAAGTCTGAAAAAAAGAGACTGGTCGATTTAGTTTACCAGTCTTATGAAAGAAAAATATCAGTCAAAAATTTTTCCTGTTCATGAATTTGTTTTAAAGAATTTAGAAAAGAAAATTACTTTAAATCAATTGGCTTTTTTGTCGGGGTTCTCCAATTTTCATTTTCATAGAATATTCAAAGAATTAAATGGAGAACCAATTTCTACCCATCTAAAAAGATTGCGCTTAGAAAAAGCAGCCTTTGAATTAAAAGTAAGTGAAATCCCTGCTAAAGAAATTTCTATCCAGGCTGGATTTGACTCCTATGAAGCATTTAGTCGAGCATTCAAAAAAAGTTTTAGAATGAATCCAACTGAATTTAGAAAAAGATTTTCTAAATTAAACAAACCGCAACAAAATTTCTCCCAAGTTCCGAAAGGAATTAAGTTAAATGAAATTCATATTAGAAAAATAGATCCAATCCAGATTGCCTTTCTAAGAAAAATTGGACCGTACCAGGAACTGCCTGGCCCAGATAAAAACTCAAAAGAGTTTAAAAAAATAATTCAATTTGCTGAATTAAATCAAATGAATTGGAAGAATCATCAAATGATAGGCGTTTGCCAGGATGATCCAGAAATTACGGAGGCAAGTAAAATTCGTTTTGATATTGGGCTTACTGTTACAAAAAAATGCCAACTTCTTCCAGAGATGGGAATCCAAACTCTGAAAGGAGGGAATTATTTAGTGTGTAGATATAGAGGAGCCTATATCGGACTCTATGATGTTTATATTTTTTTATTAAATGAATTTTGTCCCAAGCATAAATATTCTGTATCCAGTGATTCTTTATTTGAAGTGTATGTTTACGGATTTGAAAAAGAAACAGCAGATATTTTTATTCCCCTTCGTAATCATTCTTCGGAATAAATTAAAGCTAATAAATTTCCCCCATTCATTTCAAAACATCTTTTTATTAGGGACGTTGAATGCAAATGAGTCGATAGGCGATAGAAAGAAAATAAAATCTTCCTTCTGGCAAAATACCATGACAAAAATCATAAAGTCAAAGATTCGCTTTTTTTAAAAAAAGCTTTGACATTTCTAAAAATTGTTTCTCTAAATAATGATAAGGATTTATAGAGGCAATGAAACCAAGAGTTCAAATCGCCTATAAATCTAAATCACACATATAAAAATTGACTTAAACAAGAGGATGGAACTATACAATGAACAGAGATTTACTAACTAAGAATGAATCAAAAGAAAAAATCGAATTTGAGAGTATTTTAAATGTCCATGGGAAAAATGAAGAAGGACAAACTCCCCTTCATATGGCAGCAACCCGTGGTCATGTGGAACTAGTTGCATCTTTAATTGAAAGAGGAGCTGAGCTAAATACTAAAAGTAATTTCGGTTACACTCCACTTCATTATGCAGCTAACCAAAGTGGAATTGAAATTGCCAAGCTCTTGATTGATAGTGGAGCTGATGTTAATGCTAGAAGCGATTTTGAATACACACCACTTCACTATGCCGCGCACCATGGAAAAACAGAAATCGTTAAGCTTTTAATTGAGAAAGGAGCAACACTGAGTAAACAAAATACTTTTGGCTTCACACCTCTTCACTATGCTGCAACTCATGGAAGAGTAGAATCGGCAAAAGTGTTAATTGAAAATGGGGCTGCTTTGCATTTAGAAGATGAAGATGGAAATACAGCGAGAGATCTTGCTAAAAAATCAGGATACGTTGAAATTGCAGAAATGATTGAACGAGCAATGAATAGCTCAAAGTTAATTTAAGTTATTGATTAAAGAGCGGTTTGAGTATTTGCGTTCTAATTTCTTCCGCTTTTTTTGTTTCTCCAAACATCTTACCTTCATGATCTACTAGATAAAAAGTGTCCTTAGCTCGCTGCGTGATTTTATCTGTTTCAATAATTCCTGATAGAATGTTAATTTTATTTTCTAGAAGGACTTTTGTAACATGATAGAGAAGACCACGCCCCGAGTCTGCTTCAATATAAAAACAAGTCTGCTTTTTACCTGGTTCATCTTGAAAGATTAATTCTGCTCTTTCTCTGAAAAAGTTTTTTACAACAGGCACTCTAAATTCATGATTTTGAAAAAGCTCTTCTAGTCCTTTTCGTTTAGAGAAGATTGCATCCATCATAAGCCCTATCTCAACAGCTTTTTTAGTTCCTTGATTGGATTCAGATTTTAATCTAAGTGTATCGATGGCATATTCAATTCCATTTTCTGTAACAGTTAGAATTTCTCCGGAAATAATATCCCAACCCAAAAGAAAAATAACAGAAGCCATTCGATGAAAGGTTCCGATTTCGGTCACATCAGTTTTTAATGTCACTAGAATTTCATCATCTAGAGTTTTGTAATGGAAATCTATCATCGCAAGTTAGTATTTTCTTTATTCAATTATAATCAATTAGAAATTTAGAAAGAAACAGATTGCCACCGATGAACACAGATAAAATATTTTGGATTTTTACAGTCATTTCGAACCGAGACTTTCCTATGATGCATTTTGCTTTCAATAAAGCCGAGCGTGAGAAATCTATATGGCAATCGAACAGTAGTATTAAGCTCGATAGACCTCTCACGGTAAAACAGTTCGAGGTGACAGTCATAATTAATTCCCTTAACTTGAAAACATAGGCAATCCCTTATTCCGGGAAAAACCAGGATTCGAATTCTTTTTGGTATTTAACAGGAATGAATTCAGTAAAATGATAATTGGCAAAATCGTTTTTTGCGAAGGGATCTTCTTTGCAAAATTCTCGCATTGCTTCTAAGCTTTCTGCTCTCCCGATTAAAATTCCTCCATCGCGCGGGTTCTGAGGACCGGAGGCTAACAGTATTTTTTTCTGGTATCCTGAATCTAAAAATTCTCTATGAGTAACAAGAACTGTATCAATTTTTTCGATTGGGACTTTGTATTCTAAACGTATAATGAAATGTTTCATATGTTTAGATTTTTAGGCTTAGCTCTTACAACAAGTGAAAAATTATTTAGTTTACTACTATTCTTTTCCAAGTTTTTGTCGTTTAAACTCAAATATTTTGCCCGGGATGGTTCTATGTTAAAACTCAGACTGCATTTTTTATTTTTAATTACTTCCTTTTTATTTTCTTGTTTTCCTCCTTTTCAAGAAAAAGAAAAAAAAGACAACCTCGGCCTTTATCTTTTGGCTGCCCGCGTATTAAATGCCAATAACAATTCCTGTAGTGGACTCTGGGCAATTGATTTTAATTCTAATGGTTATTCCTGCCAATCCGCATCCTTAGTTGCGTCTGGAACTAACGTTGAAATCTATGAGCAGACAGGATTAAAAGCAGAGACGAATTATACTGGCTTTAAATATTCTAGTGTTGCCACTTCTTTTGACAGTATCATTTATCCAAAATTAACCGCTGCCTTTGGAAATCCAAGTGATATTGATGGAAATAAAAAAGTTACTGTCTTTGTCTTAGACATTGGAAATGGAATTGGGGGTTATGTTGACCCGGTTCAATTTTTCGGGGATGACCCGACCGATCCAGGCTTTCGCTCAAACCAGAGAGAAATTATTTACATTGACGGAAATTCACTATTAGCCTTACGAAAGAAAGACCTTTCCGTAAATCTTCCCGATACTTTCCTCGCAACTCTGTCTCATGAATTTCAACATTTAATTAGAATGCAACATGAGCTAGGGTTTAAGACTGTTATCCGCACGCTAGATGATGTTACAAATAAAACATTTACCTTTGATGATACCTGGATTAATGAAGGAACCAGTGAAGTAGCAAGTGATATTGCAGGATACGGACCTCAGTATTCTAGAATGGCTTGTTTTAGAGGAGATCCAGCTACTGACTGCGTTGAAGGTGCTGCCGGCTATTCGCTATTTACCTGGAAATCTTCTATTCGTAATTATGCTTCTGCTTATACATTCATGTCCTACGTTTACAATGTGTCCGGAAATACAGAGACAGAAAAAAATGCATTTATTAAAAATACAGTTGTCGGAAATAGTTCCAAGATTCGAGGAAATGTTTTAAATAATTTGATGACTCTTTTTCAATCTGCGGCTAAGTATAATTCGTCTCTATTAGGAACTGATAATACTGGAATTTATAGAAGACTGTATGCTACTTTTTTATCACTTGCTTTTAATCCGGGAAGATATCCAGGGACTTCTACTTTGTATATTGGAACTACCAATATTGGAACTATGAGTGCTTTGCAAACAGCCTATCCATTGCCAACAACCTTAAATCCAATTTATACTTACGCCTCCAATTTTGGAATTGTGAAGGGCTCTACATTTTTAATGGACCCTTCTGCTTTTTATAGAGTCTCGGAAAATTCATCTACTGCACCCGATAGTGCAGATTCGGTTAAGGTCTGGAATGGAAACCCGGGAAGCTTTGGACCTGAATTTATTATTTTTAATGGAAGAGTGGATACGACTCCAATTATTTCTACAGGAAGTATACTCTCACAGAAAATGAATTCAGAAGAAACAAAAAGCGTTTCGATTGAAAATGAAAATGTAAAATGGCAAGCACCGTATTCAAAAACGGGGGAGTTGTTTTGTCCGCATTCTTTTCTTTCGGGACAAAGGGCAGCAAGCTCTCGTTTCCTTAAATAAAAAACTTGTTTATATAAACCGAATACTCATTCTGGTATTAATAAAAGGACGAGAGTATGACGATTGCAGATTATTTTAAGGTGAGTTTCAAAAAACCAGAGTTAAGTGAAACCATTTCTCAAATCATAGAAAAGAAAGCAAAGTTAAAAAATCAATTGGAATCCTGTTATTCGAGGCTCGAGTCTATTGAAATTTGTAATAGCAATTCAAAATCTGCTGACGCAATTATACTGTCGAATTATCTCATTGTGGATATTGCCAATTTGGCGCTCTCGTTTCAAAACCAAGCTAATATTACTATCACAGACAACTGGCTAGAAAAAGTAAAAAATATTTCTGATGAAGAAATTAAATCAGCCTTTTCAAATCATAATTCTATTCTTACTTCAACCTATGAAACAGAAGAAGAAAAAAGTGAAAAAATCGAAACTTCCCTTTCAGAGCTATTATATTCTGTAGAAAAATTTATCTTCAAGAAAAACAAAACTCAATTTGAAAATCCAGTAGATGATTTCAAAAAGAAATCTACTATCCAAGTTATTGTAAGTATCATTGTTCTCGCCTTTGCGCTTAACGCTGGAATTAAACAATACAATAAAATAAAGCCAATCAAACCGGACGTTGCAAAACTTTATTTTATGAATGAACAAAATACAACACCAGTTGCTTCCAATCTTGTAACAGCAGATGTAAGTCCTTCTGAAGAATGGAAAGAGGCTCGTTTTTCATTGCCAAATCCTTCTGAAGTAAAGGATATTAAAGTAGAATTAGTTCACCAGGTTCATGCAAGATTTCAGTTAAAAGAATTAAAATACTTTGATGCAAATGGCAAAGTTGTAAGAGAAAGAAATTTCAAATTAAATAATCTCGGAATGGTTGAGAATACAGAGACAAATGAAATTTGCTGCACAGAAGATTTAAAACCAGGCAAGCTTCAACCCGAAAAATATATGGAACTGGAATCTGTAAATGCCAATCCTTCCTTTTATGTTAAGATGGAAGAAACAAAAGCAGTTAAAGAAATCTTCTTAACATATCGTTATATAAAAAATACAAAGAAGTTTACGGATTAACTTGATTTGCCGCAAATAGCGAATCATTAAATTTTATGCTAGTTCAATACATTTTATTAATGCGTGTTCACCAATGGATTAAGAACACTATTATTTTTGCAGGAATTATCTTTGGTCATAAGCTTTCTGATCCAGAGGCAATATTAAGAAGTTTCTTTGCATTTTTACTTTTTTCTGTCATTGCTAGCTGTCAGTATGTAGTCAATGATTATCTAGACAGAAAAGAAGACGCACTCCATCCCGAAAAAAAACATCGTCCTCTTGCTTCTGGAAAAATTGAAGCGAGTCTTGCCCTTCTTATAACAGTGATTATCCTCCCCCTTTCGCTAATATTTGCTTATATGCTTCACCCGAACTTTTTTCTACTCTGTGGATTTTATTTTGGATTTAATTTAGTTTATAGTAAATACTTAAAGCATATTGTAATCTTAGATGTTATGAGTATAAGCATAGGCTTTGTTATCCGCGCAATTTCAGGGGCGGTGGTTGTCGGAGTGAGTTTTTCTTCCTGGTTACTTCTTTGCACCTTTATGCTTGCTCTATTCTGGGGATTTTCCAAGAGAAGAGGAGAACTCATACTTCTTGAAAAATCAGCAAGCTCTCATCGAAAAATTTTAGAAGAATATTCTCCCCAATTTTTAGATTTAATGATGTCGATTGCTTCCACGATGACTTTAATCAGTTATGTGATGTATACCATTAGCCCCGACACAATTCAAAAAATGGGAACTGATAAACTAGTCTATACAATTCCAATTGTAGTCTATGCCATTTTTAGAAGTCTGTATATCATATACATCAAGAACATGGGACACAATCCCAGCAAGGCAATTCTTACTGATATAAGCGTGTTAGCCTCAGGTCTGGTATGGGTGGTAATGGTTACGATTATTCTTTACTTTAAATTGCCAACAGTTCAATGAAAGTATTTAAAAAAGTATTAGAATACTCTTTTTATATTCTAATTGTTCTTTCATTTACATTTGCACTTTCCTTTTTTAATGGGGGAGGGCGTAAATTTGTTTTTAATCCCTCCGAATACTCTCTATTAACCGATGCAAACATTAGTTCTGATTTTCAAAGTAAAAACAAAGTAATTTACTTTTGGGCAACCTGGTGCAGTGTATGCCAGACCAATCTACCTCTGTTTAAAACTAGCTACACAATGTTAAATGGCAAATACAATACTGAATTTATTTCCATTGAAGAGGGTGGGGATACTCCCGAGTATGTGAAAAAATACATTGCCAAGCATGAAATGAATATGCCGACCTATTTTGGAAATCAAAATCTTCTTCAGGCAAATAAGATTAATGCATTTCCTACAACCCTTTTCGTGAATCAAAAAAATGAAATTAAATTTATAGATACTGGAATTATGAATCCGCTTAGTATTTGGATACGAATTCTTTTTCTAAGTTGGAGCTAAAATGTTTTCTCTAAAAGAATTACAAAAATTAAAATTAGAATTATTTAATAGTCTTGTGAAAGAGGCAAAAGATTCCCTTCCAAGTATTCCGAAGTCAGATAGAAAAAAATCAGAGGCAATCCTCAAAAAATATATAGATACTAAATCTATCGCTGGACTTGAATTGTGGGTCAATGGCGTTTTTGAGTTTGTTTACTTTTTAGAAGCAAAAAATGACCTGGAAGAAATAAAGAATGATTCGACTCTTCTAAAAGAATTTCAAGAAGCATTTACAGAAAGTTTAAAATCTGACTTTGGTGTAGAGGATTTTCGTTTTATTGATTGGGAAAGGGCTAATACCAAGTATCCAACGTTAAAAAAACTATTAGAGAATTTTTCAAAAGGAGCACTTAAGTCTTGTAATACACTAGAAGAAAATGTTTACCTTGGAACGAAGTCTGATTTTTCTACTTATGAAAAAGCGGATGGGGATCCTTCAACGAAAGGAATTAAAATAAAAACAACCCGCAAAAAAACTCCTACAGAAAAATTAGAACAAATTCAAAAGGCACATGAATACCTGGAGATATTTTGGGAAGATGGATTTGAGCTATACTCTCTATTAACCGACAAAGTCCATATTGTTCAATCGAGTGGACTTGTGAGTTATAGTCATTTTAATGAGCAGGGAATTTCTTATATTAATTTTATAGATAGAGATATTTTAGAATCAGTTGATGATTTGATTCATGAAAATGCTCACCATCATCTCAATTTAATTTTAAAAAAATACAAACTGCTAAAAAAAGATTTCAAAGAAGATATTTTCTATTCTCCCTGGAGAAAGTCTCTTCGTCCAATCTATGCAATTCTTCATGCAACTTTTACATTTTCTTTTGGTGCGATTTTATTTTATAATATAGCAAAGTTAGAGAAATGGACTTTCTTAGATATGGATGAAGTTTTTAAAGAGAGAGCCTACTTTCGATTTGCCGAAGAGACCTTAATGGTTCAGTATTCTCTCTTCGATTTAAAATGGGCGATCGGCAAAGGACTATTTACCGCAAAAGGAATTAGTCTTGTCGAAAGCTTAGCCAAATACAACGAAGAATGTCTTTCTTATTTGCCCGAAGTCAGAAAAAAAATAAAGTCTAAGGAAATGAAGAAGAATTTAGATATGCTCCAAAAGACTTTGCGTGAGAAAAGGGAACAGTATAAGTTGGCTTAATTTTATTTTATTCCTTTTAGGATTAACTCATCTAAAACATTCTGGTTCATTCTTTCGATGATTTCATTTTCAAAGCCAAAGCGGTTATGATCGGTTTCTTTTGTGAGTTGGATGAGTCCGTTTACAAAAAAGAAAAATCCAAACCAGTAATTTCGATTTTGAATTCGATTAGCACTGTATAAAATTTCGCCTGTCTTTTTTCGAAGAAGGAAGTTTTCTTTGATTTCTATTCCTTGAAAATAAGGAACTAGGCTTAATGTAAAAACAGTAATGAAAGGCAAAATGCTATTATGCGTTCTTCTTGTCTGAATTTCGATTTCAATGATCTGTTCTGCCTGGTTTAAGTCATTGGTTAAATTGGGGAAAAGTCCGCTATTTCTTACCTGGTCTAGAATATGGTAGTAATTAAAATCAGATTTACCTTTTAGTCCATTGCTATATGCTTCCTGGTTTAAAATAACAAATACAGTTGCATTCGTCGGGGTAAGATTTTCTTTTTTTTCAAAAGTAAGAAGAGGATTTCCTTTTGGAATGATTGCACATTGAAGTAATAGTATAATTAGGATTAGCCTCATTTTCCCTCCCATTGTCTCAGCAAAGATTGAAGAGTGCTTAAAAACATTTCTTTACGTTTTATATTTGTCTCGGTTGTTTTGTCATAGTAGAGCATATTGCTATTAAACTCGGATTGAAAATTAATACGTGTTCTTGCTTTTTCCTGATCCTTTGAATCGTAAGCGATTAAATTTCCAGTGTAGTTAATTTGATGAACACTATCGGGACCTCCAAAAGCGGTAAACAGCAAGAACCCGTAATTGGTTCGCGTTAAATAACGTCCAATTCCGAGACCAATGATTCCGAATGGAAAATACATCGCATGAAATTTATCTTTTTCTTCTAATTTAGAAAATTGAAATTCCAATAGAATTGAATTGGAAGGAAGTTTTGTCTCTTTAGAATACAGTATATGGACGGATTCGAATTGATTTGTTTCTCTTAGAAACTTGTAGAGTTTATAAGTTATAAATGCATTTACATTTTCTTTTGGAATGTCATGGTTATACTCAGGGAGGTTAACAATCTTTATCCACGCATGCAAATTTTTTTTATCTTTGCTTTGCTCTGGATCCTGTATGGAAAAATCAACGACACTTTCTTTAAAAGAAAAGCATCCATTGATTCCAAGTAAGATTACAAATAATAAAAATAGTTTTGAAAAATATTTATACACACTTCCTAGCATAACGCTAGATTATTTATATAAGCTAATATACAAGAAGATTATTCTTTATCTGCATTTGAATATTTTTATGGCTCAAAAAAGCGGCTAATGGCAAATGGGAAGAGGTGAAGTCTGTGCGGGATGAATAAAAAGCTTACCGATTACTTGTTAAGTGCCTGTAAATTGAGAGAGATATGTTAAAAAAAGTGAAGAATATTAACATATAAGGTTTGACCTGTTAAAGAAAATCTATTTATTTAACATATTATTCCAATGTGTTAAATAAATAGCCGTTTTTAGGCAATTAAAGGAGGATAAATGTCTGGATTTGATTTACCCGAGCTACCTCCCAGGGTTGATTTGGAAACGAAAGCTATATTAAAGCAGCTTGCTGTTTCCCATCGATATCTAGCAGAGTTGAAGGGCGTTGCGAGAACTATCCCAAATCAAAACATACTGATTCAGACTTTGCCTCTTTTAGAAGCTAAGGATAGTTCTGCAATAGAAAATATTGTAACTACTCATGACGAACTGTATCGCATGGAGTTATTGGAAGAATCCTTTCAGAGTTCCGCCGCTAAAGAAGTCCAAAATTATAGAACTGCCTTAAGATATGGATTTGAGAAAGTGAAAGGCAAATCATTATTAACCAATAACTTAATTTTAGAAATTCAAAAGATTGTAAAAAAACAGGAGTCTGGATTTCGCACTCTCCCGGGAACAGATTTGAAAAACTTTATCACAGGAGAAGTTGTATATACCCCACCTCAACTTAAAGACGATATTATTCGATTGATGAATAATTTAGAAAAGATAATCAATGAAGCAAATCTCTACCCAATTGATCCATTGATAAAAATGGCTGTTATCCACTACCAGTTTGAAAGTATTCATCCTTTTTATGATGGAAACGGTAGAACGGGGCGTATTATAAATATTCTATATTTAGTTTTGAATCAACTTTTAGATATTCCTATTCTCTATTTAAGTAGATACATCATTCAAAACAAAGAAAAATATTACAACCTGCTACAATCTGTTAGGGAAAATGGAAATTGGGAAGAGTGGGTTTTGTATATTTTGAAAGGAGTTGAAGAAACTTCTAAAAATACAATATCCATGATTGAATCTATAAAAGAATTGATGGACAAATACAAAAAAGAAATTAGCACAAATTACAAAAAAATTTATTCACACGAACTTTTGAATTTACTGTTTAAACATCCTTATACAAAAATAGATTTTTTAGAAAAAGAATTGGGTATAGCAAGACAAACAGCTTCTAAATACCTGGATGTATTAGCCGAAGGAGGCTATTTAAAAAAAGAAAAGTTTGGTAGAAATAATTTGTATATCAATGTTCCTCTGTATACTATTTTTCTGAAAAATTAGGGAGAGTAATATGCCTGCAATTCTGAAAAATTCTTTTTCTCTTATAAACAACCTCCACGAATATAAGTCGGTGCCTGTGCCGAGCTATGTCGAAGTATGGAAAGTATTATGAACACTGACCAAATCAAATCCAAAGCACTCGAATGCGGCTTCTCGCTATTTGGCGTAGCGGATGCTGTCGTGGCTGATCGAGATAAGGGAAATATTCTGTCCTGGGTAGAACAGGGATTAGCCGGAATGATGGATTGGTATGGACGTAACCAGGACTTGCGACTCAATCTAAACAATTTGGGATTTTCTCCGCGCACGGTGATTGTGCTCGGGTGTCTTTACCAGGATAGAGACTACGAAGAAGTATTCGCTACTAAAGATTTTAAAATTTCCCGTTATGCAACAGGCAAAGACTATCATAGTGTTTTAAAGAAAAGAGCAGAGCCTCTAATGAAATACTTGCGGGAGAACTTTCCAGAAAATAAATTTCGTCAAGGAGTAGACTCTCTTCCTGTTCCCGAAAAAGTATTTGCAAGAGAAGCAGGAATT
>Ga0209174_10002257_pt1 | contig 12933 bp, 12 predicted proteins | sample JI91814BDNA_FD_187505 | JGI IMG/M metagenome (GOLD analysis project Ga0209174, IMG submission 187505) | Wastewater effluent complex algal communities from Wisconsin, to seasonally profile nutrient transformation and Carbon sequestration -... | ecosystem: Engineered > WWTP > Effluent > Algae...
TGAAGGTAATATTCTGCTTGCATGGTATCGACAAGGTGATACTTTGTTTATCCAAAAATATGATTCCGATGCAACACCATTATGGGCAGCTCCAACAAATGTTGCTGGAGATGATGCAACATTTACAAATACATTTTGGGGACCTGTTGGACCAATTGCCATGTTGGTAAATGGTGATGGTTGTTTTTTAGCATACAATCTTACCGGTTGGGGTTACGATAATTTATTATACAATAAAGTTGAAGGCGATGGCTCATTACCTTGGGGATATAATGGCATTCAACATGTAGACATGAGCCCTGCAGGAATTGGCAAAATAAAATTATTTTCCGATGGTGCAGGCGGCGCTTTTTTGCAATCATTCAGAGGGCTATTTTATTTCTCACGATTCGATAGCAATGGCAATGTGCTTTGGGGCGAAATTGCAATGAATGATTGCACAAGCGGCACCGGCGGTACTTATGCCAGCCATACCTATTACGAAATGCAACCCGATGATGATAATGGCTGGATTGCAGCATGGACAAGCGCTTCGGACGATGTTTTTGCAACAAGAATTGACGAAGACGGAGCTTTTGTTTGGACCCCTGAATGTCAACCAATTTTAGAAAATCCAAATCAACAGGAAGATATTGCATTCACGAAAAGTGACGATGGTTATTATGCAACTTGGCGGGATAGCCGTATTGATGCACCCGGAATTTATATGCAAAAAATTAATGATGAAGGCATAACACAATGGGACGAACCAATATATGTTGAAGACACAAGTTTATATATCCCGGTGATGAAATCTATTGCAACATCAGAAGGAGATATCGTGGTATTTTATCAAACAAGTTGGTATTTTGCTGCACAAAAAGTATATGCAGATGGTACAACAGCATGGCCGCAACCGCTCAAAATTTTAGAAGGTACTTATCAACCTTTTTACGAAGATTATCAGTTATTCGCGACGGCAGATAATAATGTAATTGGTGTTGCACAATATACTTCCGGACTCGAATCCAATATTGTGATGTTTAATTTAAATTGGATTAGCGGTGATACTATTACAGTTGATCCGGTTGCAATTACTAGCATCGAAAAAAATAACATACAGGTGTACCCAAATCCGGTAAATGATATTTTAAATATTCAATCGGAACAACCGGTTTTCGAAATAGTAATTCTTGATATGCATGGTGCTGTTGTTTATCGCGAAAACACTTCCGGTATTTTCCAAAAACAACTCGACTTACAGGCATTGCCAAAAGGCGTATATGTAGTTAAATTAACTTCTGCCTCCGGCACCGAAATACAGGAATTGGTAAAATCATGAAAAAGTGTGGTTATGGTTGGCAGAGGTCAACATAAAAACCAACCATAACCCACTATCCCCTTTTGCTTTAACCGGACATTCAGTGCCGGTTTTGCCTTTTAAGCGGTAATACCCTAGTTTGAAGAGCATCCTCCAATTCCTACTAAACACTTACCTGCACATTTCAAGCAAGTCGGCTCCGCGTACAATAAACTCAATCTCTATGCGTTAACCCCTAGTTTCCGTAACTTTGCAATCCTTTTAATGCAGTCTGTTCGTCGATATTTTACAATTGGTTTTTTAGTGAGCCTTATTTTAGGGGGAAAAGTGTATGCCCAAGAGGTTGAAATCGGCGCCTGGGGCGGTATTACCAACTCTTACGGCGACATTAACAATACCCTCGAAAGCCTTCAGTTTGTTGAGCCGGGAGCAGGTGTTTTCTTCCGTTATAATGTAAATCCGCGTATTGGATATTACCTCGGTTTGAGCGGAGGACGCACTTATGGCTACGATTCTATCTCTTCAAACCCATATCAATCGCGCAGAAATCTCAGTTTTAGGTCAAATATTTATGATTTTACAGGCAGAGTAGACTTTAACTTTTTACCCCTGGAGCGCGAAAAGCCTAAAAATTGGTTTACCCCTTATGTTTTTATTGGCATTTCTGTGTTTTATTTTAATCCGCAGGCCTATTTTGATGACGAATGGGTTGATTTACAGCCACTTGGAACCGAAGGACAACAGTTTCCCGAACTAACCGGCAACGAAAAATACCAGCGTGTTCAGGTAAATGTGCCTATGGGAGGTGGATTTAAATTCGCCCTCAACAAAAATATTACAATGGGACTTGAGGCTAACTGGCATTGGTTATTTACCGATTACCTCGACGATGTGAGCAAAACTTATGTAGACCCTTCGATATTGGCAACCGGCGCTGATGGCGCACAGGCTGTGGCTTTGAGCGATAGAAGTACTACCTTCGACTTCCTTCCGCTGGGCGAACCCGGCAAACAACGCGGCGATAGTCAGCACAACGATAAGTATCTCTACACCGGAATTTTCCTATCTTATACATTTGTTGACTTAAAATGCCCCGGACCCGGCAAATGGGGAACACGATAACACCATCCTTTTTTGATAAATTTGCACCCTGATGTCTGCCGTTCAACTCGACTTAAACAACATACCTAAACACATCGCCATTATTATGGATGGCAATGGCCGTTGGGCTAAAAGTAATGGCAAGGCGCGCATTTATGGACATCATGCAGGTGTTGAAGCAGTCCGTAAAGTAGTGGAAACCTGCACTGAGCTTGGTGTTCAATACCTTACCCTCTATGCATTCAGCACCGAAAACTGGAAACGCCCTGAGGCTGAAGTAAATGCATTGATGGAACTTTTGGTGCGAACCATCAGAAAAGAAACCCCGGAACTGGACAAAAACAACGTACGAATTGGCATGATTGGCGATGGGCATTCACTGCCAAAAGCCTGTATCGACGAGCTCGAAGAAGCAAAAAAAATGACTTCGGCAAATACAGGATTAAATTTAATCCTTGCATTGAGCTACTCAGGCCGCTGGGAAATTACCCATGCCGTTCAACAAATCGCTCAAAAAGTGCAGAGTGGTGAACTTAACCCGGCTGATATCACCGAAAAAACAATTAGCGCATTTTTGAATACCAGCGCAATTCCAGACCCTGAATTATTAATTAGAACAAGCGGCGAATACAGACTCAGTAACTTTTTACTGTGGCAATCCGCCTATACAGAATATTATTTTACAGAAACCCTATGGCCTGATTTCGATAAAAACGAGTTAGTAAAAGCTTTACTCGATTATCAAAAGCGCGAACGCAGGTTTGGTAAAACAACAGAACAAATTAAAGTAAGATGAGCAACTTAGTGAGATTATTATTTTTGTGCGGATGGATGACGTTTTTTACAACCTTGGCAAATGGCCAAAATTTCGGACTAGACTCTAATATTGTCGATTATGGCAATCCGAAAAAATATACCATTGCGGCTACTGAAATAAGAGGTGTTAAATCACCAAATATCGACCTCAGTAGTTTAATTGTCAGAACAGGTTTAACACCAGGCTTACCTCTTACAGTTCCCGGCGAAGATTTTAGCTTGGCAATTAAAAGTTTATGGAAAATGCGCCTTTTTTCTTCCGTAAATATTGTGGTAGATAAAATTTTAGGCGACCAGATTTGGATTGGAATTGAAGTAGAAGAATTACCGAAAATTTCTGCTTTCGCATTTACTGGTACTTCTAAATCAGAAGATGAGGATATGCGACCATTACTCGACATTGTTGGTAATGTAACTCCATATGCTGATTTTACCAGAGTACATATTGAAAATACTGTAACTGATTATTTTGCAGAAAAAGGTTTTCAGAATGCCGAAATCGATGTATATGCCAAAACAGATACATCAAGATATAATAGCGTAATTGTATTTATTGATGTTATTAAAAATGCGAAAGTTAAAATTGATAAAATCGATATTGCCGGTAATCACGAAGTGAGCGACCGCAAGTTGTTAAAACAAATGAAAGATACGCGCATGCGTACACAATTTAATGTGTTTTACAACAACCCTGAAGACCCGATTACTAAAGCGGACTTTTCACCAAAAGGAATTGTAAATATTTTATCGTCACTGAGTATTGATAATATTTCGGACTTCGTTGCAGAACGTGCTCAGGTGCGCATTTTTAATTCTTCAAAATACGATCCTGATAAAGCAAAGGTGGATGCACAAAATATTGTTACTTATTATAAATCATTAGGTTACCGCGATGCTGAAATCAAATTAGATTCCGTATACGATATTAGCAGCCGCGCTATTGGAATTAATTATACAGTTGTTGAAGGAAGTAAATATTATTTCCGTGATATTTACTGGAAAGGAAATACTAAGTATTCAACAGAAAAACTCGATTCAATTCTCGACATTAAAAAAGGTTCGGTGTATAATCAAACCTATTTAAATCAACGTATTTCTTTCGATTTAGCTAAACCTGATATTACATCCTACTACATGGATGACGGTTATTTATTCTTTAGAATAACGCCGGTTGAAATTTGGGCAGAAGACGATAGTATCGATTTAGAAATTCGCGTATTCGAAGGACCACAGGCAATTATCGACCAGATATTAATTCGTGGAAATACTAAAACCAGTGAGCATGTTATCAGAAGAGAATTACGTACCTACCCGGGACAAAAATTCAATCGTTCGTTGGTAATTCGTTCACAGCGAGAAATTATTGCATTAGGTTTATTTGATGCGGAACAAATAGCAGTTAATCCAATTCCACATCCGGAATCAGGAACTGTAGATATTGAATATACAGTTGTAGAAAAACCATCTGACCAATTAGAATTATCTGCAGGTTATGGCGGACAGGGTTATGGTATTTTAGCCAGCGTGGGTATTGTATTAAATAACTGGAGCACAAAACAAATGTTCGAAAAAGGTGCATGGCGTCCATATCCTTCGGGCGATGGTCAAAAAGTATCGTTCCGTATTAATACCACTGGACGATTGTATCAGGCATTTAATATCGGATTTGTTGAACCGTGGTTCCTCGGAAAAAAACCAAACTCTTTTTCAATGTCGCTTACCCGTACACAATTAGGCTATAATGTGAGCGGAACTACTTACGACGAAATTGAAGGAAACTTTGTTGCTAACGGAGCATCAGTTGGTTATGGTATTCGTTTAAAATGGCCTGATGATTATTTCACTTTATTGAGCTCAGTTAACTATTATAATTATCAGCTTACCGATTATCCGTATTTTATCGCAACCAACGGTAGTTATAATAACTTCAGTATAAAAGAAACACTGGCGAGAAATTCACTCGACGATCAGCAATTCCCTAAATCAGGTGCAAATATTGCATTGTCGTTGCAGTTTACACCGCCGTATTCTTTAATGAATAATAAAGATTATACCGACTTAGATTCAGAAGCAAAATTCAAATTCATCGAATATTATAAATGGCGTTTTAATGCAGACTATTATGCACCCGTTGGTGGTAAATTTGTAATGCGCACGTCATTAAAATTCGGATGGTTAGGTTATTATAATTCTGAAGTAGGTATTCCTCCTTTTGAAAGATTCCAATTAGGTGGCGATGGTTTGTCCGGTGGTTATACCAATACCTTCGTAGGTACTGATGTAATTTCATTGAGAGGTTATGAGGTGTTGAATACACAGGGAACTTCAAGTGCAAGAACAGAAGCCATATTTAATAAATATACTATCGAATTGCGTTACCCGATTGTAAAATCGCAAACAGCCAATATCTATGCACTGGCATTTGCTGAAGGTGGTAACCTGTATCCCGATATTGAATCATTTAATCCGCTTGACCTGAAACGCAGTGCCGGCTTGGGTGTTAGGGCTTGGTTGCCGATGTTTGGTTTGCTTGGTGTAGATTATGGCATACGCTTTGACGATCAAATACCGGGAGACCTACAGGAAGCCAACGGATTTTTCGATTATATCACCAAAAATGGAAAGTTCACGGTTATTCTTGGGTTCGAACCTGAATAATTATTAAAACAGCGTAACATGAAAAAAAGCTTATTAATTGCAATCGTTATGATTGCTACCGCAATTACGGCAAATGCACAGCGTTTTGCCTACGTAAATACCGATTATATTTTGAGTAATATAACGGAATACAAATCCGCACAGGAGCAAATCGACAAAGTAACTGCAGAGTGGAAAGCCGATGTGGAGAAAAAACAAAAAGAGATTGATGAACTGTATCGCAATTTCCAAAACGAACAATATTTGCTGACTGAAGAACAGAAAAAAGCAAAAATTGGAGAAATAGAAACTAAGGAAAAAGCCATGAAAGAATTTCAGAAATCGAAATTCGGTTACGAAGGCGAATTATTCAAAAAACGTCAGGAATTAGTAAAACCTATTCAGGACAAAGTGTATGAAGCCATCGAAAAATATGCTAAAGAACGTGGTTATGATTTTATTTTCGACAAATCGAGCAGCACTACAATTTTGTTCGCCAACCCCGAAAACGATAAAAGTGATGAAATCATTAAACGTTTAGGATATACGCCTCAAAAAAATACACCAACTGAAGACAAATAATAAAAGACCAAATCAGCAAATCAGAATATGAAAATTAAAGTTTTATTTATCAGCGCATTTATTTGTTTAACCGCAATTAGCGCAAATGCACAAAAAATCGGTTACCTCAATACCAACGAATTGTTGGTGCAAATGAAAGAAGTGAAATCGGCCGATTCATTATTGAACCAGTATGCAGAAGAAATGCAAAAAATTTATGCTTCTTATGTTATGGAATACCAATCCAAACTCGCCGACTACCAAAATAATGCGGCTACTTGGAGCGAAGTAAAACGTGAGTCAGTAGAAACCGATTTAGGTAACTTGCAAATCCGCATCAGCGATTTTGAAAAAGAATCTAACCAGAAACTGGAGACGAAAAAGCAGGAATTGTACAATCCTATTCTTGAAGATATCAAAGCAAAAATTAAATTGGTAGGTGAAGAAAATAAATTTACTACCATTCTCGACGGCTCTGCTATGTTATACGTTGGCACCGATGCAGTTGATATCATGCCAATGATGAAAAAGAAATTAGGTATCTGATAGTTTACCATTACGTTATTTTAATATAAAAGCGCCTTTCGGGGCGCTTTTTTTATACCTTTGTTTTGCTGTTATGCAGAAACAATTTCCAATAGGCGTTTTCGATTCGGGTTATGGTGGCTTAACCATACTGAAAGAATTTGTTGCCCGCATGCCGGAATATGATTTTATTTATTTAGGCGACAATGCCCGTGCACCTTATGGCAACAGGTCGTTCGAAACGGTGTATGAATACACATTGGAATGCGTGCAACAATTGTTTGATATGGGCTGCCGCCTGGTTATTTTGGCTTGTAATACGGCATCAGCAAAAGCCTTGCGCACCATTCAGCAACACGATTTACCTGCTATAGACTCTCAGCGTCGTGTATTGGGTGTAATTCGCCCTACATCGGAAGTAGTTGGCCGATTAACTGCTACTAATCAGGTCGGTATCTTCGCTACTTCCGGAACTGTGAATTCGGGTAGTTATGAAATTGAAATAGAAAAATTTTTCCCTCATATCAAAGTATTTCAGGAAGCATGTCCAATGTGGGTACCAATGGTTGAATATAATGAATTTGATAAACCGGGTGCCGATTATTTTATTCAGCAACATATCAATCGTTTATTGAATAAATCGGATGAAATAGATACCATAATTTTAGGATGCACACATTACCCTTTATTGTTGCCAAAAATTAAACAGTATTTACCACCACATATTAAAGTAATTGCACAGGGTGAAATTGTTACGGATAGTTTAATGGATTATTTACAACGCCATCCCGAAATGGATAATATGTGTAGTAAAAATAAATCATTATCCTTTTTTACTACCGATTCTACTGCTATTTTCGATGAACACGCTGCCATCTTCTTCGGGCAGGAAGTGCATTCAGTACATATTCATATTTAATTGTTTTATACACTTAGCGCAACTTCGCGGCACTTCGCGACTTTGTGGTAAAATTTGTATTTAATATAGTTGGTTGTTGGTTTTTTTTCACCGCTAAGGCTCCAAGGGGCTCTAAGTAACACGAAGAATTAAAAGATTAAAACACTTAGCGCAACTTCGAGGCACTTACCGCCTTCGAGGTAAACCTTGAATTTATTATTATTGGATGGAAAGTTTTTTTTCACCGCTAAGACTCCAAGGGGCGCTAAGTAACACGAAGAATTAAAAGATTAAAACACTTAGCGCAACTTCGAGGCACTTAGCTCCTTCGAGGTAAACCTTGAATTTATTATTGTTGGATGAAAAGTTTTTTTTCACTGCTAAGGCTCCAAAAAGCTCTAAGTAACACGAAGGATATTTTTAGCGTGAAAACCTGATGTGTAAAAACAATAAATTATTTCTTTTCAGAAAAACTAATTGCTTCATTTAAATAAGGTATAAATGCATTTACATCTGATGGAATGCTGAAGGTTGATTTATTGGCAACTCCATTTAACGCTTCCCGTAAATTAAATTTATCTTGTGTTGTGCCAAAAACTAAATTATTTTTATGCAATGCTTTTACCAGATATTCTTGTTCTGTTTGTCCGGGAGTTGGAACAAATATGCATTTTTTATTGAGTAAAGCAAGGTCCATTAGCGTGCTGTAGCCACCTCTCGAAATAATGGTAGCTGATTGTAAAATAAGCTGAAACAATTGTTCACCCGGTAAATGTGATATAACACGGATATTATCCGCAATTTTTTCATCTGTATCCACTTCAGAAATACCGCGCACAATTATAACCTGTTGCCGGATTGACTTCGCTTGCGAAATAATCATTTCTTCAAAAATACTTCGCTGTGGTTCCGGTCCGGACACAATAGCTAAAATATCATTGGTTTGAGTTACCTCCTGTTCAGGTTTTCTAAACCGCGTTAAAATGCCAATATATTTAGCATGTTTTGGTTTAGGATATTTATGCGAAAGATCCCCCGAAATATTATTTTCTGCAGCAGTGTCGGGTATCCAAACAGTATCAAATTTTTTGTGTTGCCATTGCAGCCATAAGTAAACAAATGGTTCAGCAATTTTAAAGGATGGCACTTTTACCATCATTTGATGCGTGATGATAACACTAAATACATCTTTATGGTAAATACCATAACGATTATCCGCAATTATTAAATTAACGCCATATTGCTTGACAATTTCAGCGGTAAGTAAATGCTCGCGTTTTATTCCCCGAAACACCTTTCCCAGCTGGGCAATCATTTTAATAATAAAACTGCCTTTTTTCTGATAATAAATATCGTAAGAAGGAATTTCAATGGCTGTTAATTCCGGAAACTCCTTTTTTAACAGTTGTAGCGACCTGCCCGATGAGGCCATGATAACCTTGTGGCCCAAACTCAAACATGCCCTAATAAGCGGAATACACCGCGTAGCGTGGCCTAAACCCCAGTCAAGTGGTGCAATGAGGATTACTTTACGGTTCGTTTCAGGCAAGGCAATATGGCTTTAAAAACTGCGTTTATATGCTAACTGTAAAAATTTGATTACATTTAGAGCCGCAAAGCTATGAAAATCAGCAAAAAAATACTTCCTCTTATCGCAATTGCCATGCTTTTACTTGGTTCTTGCGGCATTTTTAATGGTGGCAACAATTGCGATTGCCCAAAATTCGGCGAAAACACTACGCAACCGGCGAATCCCGATATCGAAAACGCCTCCGCTGCTAATTTAGAATAAGTATAAATTTTCTTTTTACTGAACTACAATTGTGTGGTAATGTTTAACATTGCATACAAATGATATACTTATGCTAACGAAAAAAGTAGAAACAGCATTAAATAAACAAGTGGAAATGGAAGGTTATGCTTCCAATTATTATTTATCTGCAGCCTCATGGTGCGACTCAAAAGGTTTGGCCGGATGTGCGGGATTTTTATACGGGCATGCCGATGAAGAAAGAATGCACATGATGAAACTGTTTACCTACATTAACGATGCAGGTGGGCACGCCTTGGCGCCAAACATTAAACAACCACCTCTTAAGTTTAAAAACCTGAAAGAATTGTTTGAATCAGTATTGGAACATGAACTCGCCGTTACCAAATCAATAAATAATCTTGTTGATTTATGTATGGGCGAAAAAGACCATTCCAGCTATAATTTCCTTCAATGGTACGTAGCTGAACAACACGAAGAAGAAAAATTGTTCCGCACTATTCTCGATAAAATAAATCTCCTCGGACCAGATGATTCAAGAGGTTTATACTGGATCGACCGCGAATTAGCCGGAATTCAGCCGGAAAGTGGCTCAGAACCGAAATAATTTTACTTAGATACTATTTACCCGCATTGCTACATGGTAATGCGGTTTTTTTTGTCATTTTGGAAACAACCTAAATTGTGTACATTTGCTGAATGACAACTGCGCAGGTTAATTACCTCAATATAGGCCTCATGCTGGTATCAGCAATAGCCGCTTTTATTATTCCATTCGAATTATTCTTGTTTTCATATGCGGTTTTAGGTCCACTGCATTATTTAACCGAAATATCATGGCTGCATAAACGACAGTATTTCAGTCCGAAAAAACGCGATTATATTCCATTGGTAATTATTACCCTGCTTATTGCCATACCCGCAATCTTTAGTTACCTGGTACAACATTTAGGCCCCGTAAACGAAAACGGTAAAATAGTTGTGAGTGAAGGAACCATGCAGTTTTTGAATTTTTTATATTTTGAAAATCCATCAACCGCATTAATTTTTATGGGTTTTGCATTCGCACTGGTAATGGTGCTGATAAAAGATTCATTTCAAAGAATGGTAGCGTTTATCATTGTAATTATTCTCGGTATATTATTGCGCACCAATCATTTTGTTGATGTGTTATTTGCCATGTTCCTGCCTACATTAATTCACGTATTTATTTTTACGGGAGCATTTATATTAGTCGGCGCACTTAAAAGCAAAAGCACTTCGGGAATTTTATCTATCGTTGTATTTTTTGGTTGCGCTGTCAGCTTTTTCCTCATTTTTCCGGGAGCACAAAATTATCAGATTAGCGAATACGCTAAAGGCAGTTATGATGTTTCGTTTTTCACCCTCAATCAATCGCTGTTCGAAACATTTATGCATGTTCCAAATCCTTCTGCCGATGTAATTTATAATTCCAGTGCCGGAATTTTAATTACCCGATTTATAGCATACGCTTATACCTATCATTACCTCAACTGGTTTTCTAAAACTTCTGTTATTAAATGGCATGAAGTGCCGCGCACCTGGTTGGTTACCATTTTAGTATTATGGGTAAGCGCAGTGGGATTATACTTATGGAATTACGAAGTTGGATTAATGTGTTTGTATTTCCTCAGCTTCTTACACGTAGTGTTAGAATTTCCATTAAACTTCCAGTCGTTTAAACAAATTGGTGAACAGGTGCGCTTATGGTTCAAAGGCGGAACAGCCCGAACTTAAGCTAATGTTCCTTCGGAATAATGTTTGAGAATTTTTAGTGCAGTTTCCATATCTCTGCCCATCATTTTGGGTAGAAAACGTCCTAATAATTTAGCAAAACCACCGCGTTTCGTTTTTCCTGTAACCACCCAGCTAACATCAACGGACTTGTCGTTAACAGCTTCAATAATAAAGGTAAATTCCATTTTGAAAACACCTTTGTTAAATATGGCATTAATATGAATGCTTTGATAGGGTTCGGTTTGTGTAATGGTTATTTCCCCTTTACCCATAGTGCCACCTTTCCATTGCATGGAGGCGCCGTTGCCGGATGTTTTTTCTCCGTAGGTAATTTCAATTTTAGGGTCTTTGTTTTTGCTCCAGGCACTCCATTCCTTCCATGTAGTCAAATCATCTATGGTATTAAAAACCTTGCGCCTGTCCGCATCTATTGTGGTGGTGCGAATAAAGCGGTATTTCGACGGAATAAAAATCCCGATAATAATAATCAGTGCAAAAAAACCTGCTATTGAAATTAAAATAGTACTTACCATAATATGTTTCGAAGTAATAAAAGTAGTTATTATTTGGGAAGAAATACAACAGTATGAGCATCGAATGCCATCTACCCCAACAACATTTATTTTTTAGTGTTTAAATTTTTGTGATAAAAAAATGTAATAATGGCGACTGCTGTCCAGGCGAAAAGAAAATCGATAAATAGATAACTTACGTTAAATGCGTGTTGCCCCGACATGTACCCACCATACCGCAAATAATAAGCATAGGGATATCCAAAATGAATAACAATTGGCCCTGTTTTAAAAATAAAATTCGAAATAATGGAAATCGCAATAAATGCAACAATTGCCAAAACCGTTACAATAATAAAATAGCGTGTGGTAAATGTTTTCATGAGTGACGATTTATTATAACTGTAAAATATTATATCCCGCCTTCAGTAACAACTTCTGCATTTTTTACCGAATAATAAACAATACTATAATGTATTGGGGGAGGATTAATGGCTATGATATGTTTTACAGTCGTCTTAGGACCAACGGTTGCCTCCAAAACATGATGTTCGGAGCGAATAAGCTCACGTGTGTCCATAAAATAATGAATGGTAACATCAATGTTTTTATAAGTAGTTGCTGCTGCGTTATTGGTTATCTGACAAGTAATTCTGTCCGGTTCTACATTGCCTGTTATGTCAATAAAAATAAAAGGGCGTTCCTCTTCAGCCTGTATTTGTTCTGCAGATATTTTAGTACTGAAATTTAAATATTCGCAGGAACTGAAAAATACAGTAACAAAAAACAATAAACTAACAGTTTTCATAACGTATAATATAATTAGTTAAACTTGTGTTTTAAATATTTGCCCGTATAACTTTCTTTCACTTTTGGCAAACCTTCCGGTGAACCTTCATAAACTAAATTACCACCTTTTTCTCCACCCTCTGGACCAAGGTCAATAATGTAATCGGCACATTTTAATACTTCAATATTGTGTTCAATTACTATAATGCTATGGCCACATTCTATTAACGCGTGAAACGCCGACAATAATTTATTGATATCGTGA
>Ga0209174_10002260_pt1 | contig 12931 bp, 15 predicted proteins | sample JI91814BDNA_FD_187505 | JGI IMG/M metagenome (GOLD analysis project Ga0209174, IMG submission 187505) | Wastewater effluent complex algal communities from Wisconsin, to seasonally profile nutrient transformation and Carbon sequestration -... | ecosystem: Engineered > WWTP > Effluent > Algae...
AACGGCTTTTTGTCGCAACTGTGTAATTGACTCTTTCTGTTTTGGTTCGACTGCAATTATCCTTTTTTGATGCTGCAATAAAAAGATTTCATAGAGGGATACTATGCTACAAAAAATTACAGACCAGGACCTATACAAGGCGTTTAAACATTTTCAAGATACAAAAGAAATTGATAAATTTCGAAGCAAAGCAGGGCTTTGGATAATGGAAAATGCACGGATTCGTTATAATCTAGAAGACGATGAACTTTCAGAGTTGTTTATTTCATTTTATGAAAAAGCACATAAATGCCTGGATTTCTATATTCGAAAGGATTATACTGATTTGCCTGCATACTTGAGTGTATACACCAAGCATTTAGTTTTAAATGTTTTTAGAATGAGGAGGGAAGTATATACGGAAGAATATTTACAGTTATGGCAGGAGGAGAGGATTAATAAAGATACAGAAGAGTTAATTCATCAAAGCTCGAATTCTAGAATTCGAGACTGTATGAAGGATGTAAGCTCAATGGGGCGAATTATTCTTAGCCTACGCTTTAATCTTAATTTAAATGAAGATGATTTAAAAATTCTATATAAATGCTTAAAGAAACAAAATAAGCCGGTTGCAATATTTCATAAAGAATATGAAGAGAAAATTTTACATTGTAAAGAGAGGAGAGAAAGTTTACTTTTAACATTAAATAATTGTAATCGTAAAATTTATAATTCAATAGAAGTTTACCCGCTTAAGGCTAAGAAAAGAAAAAAGCAAATATTAGAAAAACTTATAAATACACATATAGTTTATTCGATTAAGGAACTGAGTGAATTATTGTCGTTATCCAGACATCAAACCGGAAGATTGTATAGAAATTCTTTGGAGAAAATTAAAGAGAGGATTAGCTTGCAGGAATCTTTTTCTGTGGCGGCTTAAGAATGATTATGAGTGAGGATGGGTTATTCCTCACCTGAAAAAATTAAAGGAGAATGAAATGAAGAAAGAATTAATTGCAAAGTTATTTAAAGAATTTGAGAAGGCATGTTATGAGTATAAAAATATTGAATGTTGGAGTAGTAGAGACCTTCAGGAGATATTGGGATATAGTGAATGGAGAAATTTTGAGAAGGTAATTGATAAGGCAAAAATTGCCTGTAGGAATTCTGGGCAGGAAATTGATGACCATTTTGTTGACGTCAACAAAATGGTCGAAATTGGGAGTGGGTCAAAGAGAACGTTAGAAGATATAGCTTTGACTAGATATGCTTGTTATCTGGTGGCGCAAAATGGTGATTCGCTTAAACAGGAAATTGCATTTGCTCAAACTTATTTTGCTGTTCAAACGAGAAAGCAAGAAGTAATTGAGAAGAGAATTCTTGAAGTAGAGAGAGTTAAAGCTAGAGAGAAATTATCTAAGTCGGAGACGAAGTTATCTAGTATATTGTATGAAAGAGGGGTTAATGAGAAGGGATTTGCTGTTATCCGCTCTAAGGGAGATCATGCATTGTTTGGAGGATTTAATACTAGTGAAATGAAAAGAAAGCTTTCCGTTCCGGATAATCGTTCTTTGGCGGACTTTCTTCCGACTCTTACTATAAAGGCAAAAGATTTTGCAACGGAACTAACGAGTCATAATGTAACGGAGAAAGAATTGCAGGGGTTTGAAAAAATTTCTAGAGAGCATGTAGATAATAATAAAGGAGTAAGAAAAATATTACTTGAAAGAGGAGTTAAACCGGAGAGATTGCCAGCATCTGAAGATGTAAAGAAAGTAAAAATTCGATTAGCTAAAGATGATAAAAAGTTTTCAAAGAAAAAATTGGGGAAAAAGAGAAAAAAAGTAAGGTAATTTAATAAAGCTCTATAGTTCAAATTTCCATAAGTAGAGCAATAAAATTCTTGGTTGCCAAAAAAAAGGATATGTTTCAAATAGAATCATGAATCCAACAAAAGTCCGGGTTTCAAATAAATTAAATTTAATAAAGATTATAACAGAGAATCCGGGTATTTCTCTGTCGAAATTGCAAAATTATACAAATCATAAAAATTTAGATCAACTTAAAAAAGATCTCGGTGAACTTTTTATGGTTGGCTCTTATCCTTATACACCTGCGGATTATATTGATATTGATTTTAGTGACAATGGAACGGTTAATATAAATTTGCCGGTGAGTGTTGATAAGACGATAGGACTTACCATTAACGAGTGGCTTACGGTTCGAAAGATTTTAGAGGATGAGATAAATAGTTCTGATACCGAAGAAGCATACAGAGTACAGTATAAATCAATTTTAGAAAAAATAAAAAAAATTATCCCTTATTCGGAAGCAAGAGAAAACGAAGCTATCAGAAAAAAACTGGAAGAAGCAATTCAAAAGAAAAAGAAATTATCTTTTATGTATACGGGATGGAAGGATGAAGGTCAGGAAGAACGAATTGTAGATCCCTGGTTTATATTTATCGAAAAAAATGAATATTTAGTTGCTTATTGTAACGATAGAAAGGGAAGAAGAAATTTTCGATTAGCATCTATTTCGAATCCTAAGGTTTTAGAGGATAATATTACTAATCCACTTGATTCATCTTCGCAAAATATGCATATCCTTGAGTTTAATGCATTTTTGAATCAATCAGAAGAAAATTCAGAGATAGCTGAGATTTTGCTAAGACCAGAAGTAGAGTTTAATTTCTCCAAGTATGCTAAATTAGAAATCATCGGGCAAAAAAATATTTCAGGACAAAATTATATTCATGCTAAAACTAAAATTATAGAGAAAAATTGGTTTTTAGATTTGATCAAAGGTTTCGGAGATAAAGTAATTTTACTTTCTCCTAAGTTGTTAAGGACGGAATTTTTAGAAGATATGGAAAGTATAAAAATTCCGAGTCACTTGAGCTAATGCTTTGTCCTGCAAAAATAAATCTTGGACTGAGAGTATTATATAAGCGTCCGGATAATTATCACGAAATAGAAAGTATATTTTTAAAGCTCAATTGGGGAGATGATATTCACTTTGTAGAAAATAATTTAGGTATTGCTAGATTATTCTCTGTTAATGAGTTACGAGGAGTTAAACGCTCGTTATTCGAAGAAGTTTCTGAGCGCGGGGATTTTTCTAAAAATATACTTTTTAAGACCTTTGAAAAGTCAAAAGAGCTTAAGAAAGATTTACCCGGAGTGGATATTCATTTAACAAAGCGTATTCCTCCAGGTGGAGGACTCGGCGGAGGCAGCACAAATGCAGCTTCTCTTCTAAATTTCATATTTAACAATGAACAGGAAAAAACGGCAACTTTTCATAAAATGGTCACCTCTATTGGAGCAGACGTTCCCTTTTTTTTATCGAATGGAAAATTTCATATTTCTGGAATTGGAGAAATTCTAAAACCTATAAAAGTAGCTTCTGGGACAGGAATTTTGGCAATTCCTCCCTTTTCGATTAATACAAAAGAATCTTACTTAAGTCTAAAAAAGCCTTTACAAAGTGACTGGGGTCAAAAATCATGGAGTCTCTTGGATGAAGATTTTTCTAATGCCCTACGGCTTGGAGAATGGTCAAAACTCCGAGAAAAATTTGAAAATGACTTTGAGAAGTATGCTTTTAGTGAATTTCCCAGTCTGGAGTCACTAAAACTGAATTTATATAACCTAGGATGCAGTTTTGTTTCAATGACAGGAACTGGTTCTTGTGTGTATGGATTTGTGCAAGAAAAGGAACAAGCGAGTATTCTCGAAAAGATGACTCAAAAGTATCCAGAGCACTACTTTATTCAATTCAGCTTCTAAAATTGGGCTGTAGCCAAGTGGTAAGGCAGCTGGTTTTGGTCCAGCCATTCCCTAGGTTCGAATCCTAGCAGCCCAGCAAAATTTTTTACATAAAAATCGGAACTAAAAAAAATAGAATGAGCCAGACAAATCAAATTTGTGCCGTGGTCTTAGCAGCCGGCAAAGGAACCAGAATGAAATCTGAACTTCCAAAAGTGGCCACTCTTTTGAATGGAAAGCCTCTGATTCGACACGTACTCGATAATTTAATTTCTTCTGGAATCAAAGACATCTACGTTGTTGTTGGATTTAAAAAAGAAGAAGTAATTAATATTTGCAAACCTTATAATAATATACATTTCATTGAACAAAAAGAACAACTCGGAACTGGACATGCTTTGCTTTGTTGCGAAGAATCATTAAAGAGTTATAAAGGGAATCTTTTAGTCGCTTGTGGGGATGTTCCTTTATTGAGCGCTTCTAGTTTTAAAAGTCTATCATCATTTCATACTAATAATAATCACAGCGTCACTGTTCTATCTGCAGAAATTGAGAATCCGAAAGGCTACGGGCGACTTATTCGAAATGAAGCGGGAGCTCTGCAACAAATCGTTGAAGAAAAAGACGCAACGGATGAAGAAAGAAAAGTAAATGAAATAAATACAGGAACTTACGTGTTTAATTCTCCAGAAGTATTTCAAAACCTGAAGAAGGTAAATACGGAGAATGCGCAGGGAGAATACTATCTCCCTGATTTAGTAAAAATAGCAAATTCTAAAAAAGAAAAGACAGGTGCTCTAAAACTTTTAAATCATTTAGAAAGTTCAGGAGTTAATTCACCAGAAGATTTACAGCGACTAGAATCTTATATTCTAGAAGGAAAGATTGCGGTATGAATGATCTTGCTATTTTTTCGGGAAGTTCAAATAAGCCTCTAGCAGAATCTATTTGCAATCATTTGGGGATTCCTGTTGGAAAAATTATTCTAAAGAAATTTTCCGATGGAGAAATTTCTGTCAAGATAGATGAAAATGTTCGTGGTAGAGATGTATTTGTAATTCAATCTGTTAGTAATCCGGCTAATGATCATTTAATGGAACTTATTTTAATCTTAGACGCGCTACGCCGTGCTTCTGCTAGACGGATAACATGCGTTATCCCTTACTATGGATATGGAAGACAGGACAGAAAAGTAGAGCCTCGCGTTCCAATATCTGCTAGAGTAGTTGCCGATTTACTTCAGTCCATGAGTCCGAATCGAATCTTAACAATGGATTTACATGCTGATCAAATCCAGGGATTTTTTCATATCCCGGTGGATCATCTATATTATTCTCCCGTTTTAGTGGAATACATACGTAGTAAAAATATTCCTGATTTAGTGATTGTTTCTCCAGATTCAGGGGGAGCAGAAAGAGCTAGGTTTTTAGGAAAAAGAGTGAATGCAAGCTTAGCTATTATTGATAAGCGTCGCCAGAGAGCGAATGAATCAGAAGTAATGAATGTTATTGGAGATATTGATTCCAAACACTGCATCATTTTGGATGATATGATTGATACTGCAGGAACAATTTCGAAAGCGGCTGTTGCACTTTTAAATAAAGGTGCAAAGTCAGTTATGTGCTGTGCAACACATGCAGTATTATCAGGAGAAGCAACAGAGAAGCTAAATTCTGTTAACTTCTCAGAAATAATTTTATCTGATACGATTCGAATTCCGGATGCAGGAAAAATAAAAAATTTAACACAGCTTTCTGCTGGAAAATTATTTGCGAATGCAATCGACAGGATTCATAGAGAAGAATCAATTAGTTCGTTATTTATATAAGGAAATGCAATTTTTATAAAGGATATAAAGACAATGAGTAGATTAACAGTAAAAGCAACAAAAAGATCATCAACAGGTAAAAACGAGAACAATAGACTTCGTGCTAGTGGACTTGTTCCAATCAACGTAATATATGATGGAAAATCAATTCCGGGTAGTGTAGACGAGACTGAAATTAATAAAGTTATCAATTCTGGAATCAGAAGCGCAACCCTTATTGATATGGAAATGGAAGGTGAAGGCAAATCGCCAGTATTCGTAAAAGAAATCCAAAGATTTCCAGCGACCAATAAAGTGCGTCATATTGACTTCTACAAAGTTACACCTGGTAAAAAGATTACTGCAAAAGTTGGAGTAAGAACCACTGGAGTTGCAAAAGGCTCTAAAGCAGGTGGACAGTTTGAACATTTAATTCATGAATTAAAAATCAAATCTATCCCTGAAGATTTAAAAGATTTAATCGTTGTAGATGTTACAGAATTAGAAGTTGGACAAAGTATTAAAGTTAGCCAGTTAGATGTTCCAAAGAGCTGGGAAATTATTACTAACGGCGATCCAATTGTAACTTCTGTAAACGTAACCAAAGCGATATTAGCCGCAGAAAGAAGTGAGAAAATTGCAGTTGATCCAAAATCAAAAGCTGGCGCTAAAGCTGCTGCGAAAGCTCCTGCTGGTGCTCCTGCTGCCAAAGCTGGTGCTGCTCCTGCCGCTGCCGCAAAAGCTCCTGCTGCTAAGAAAAAATAGTTAGCTAACCTATGAAGCTAATCGTAGGACTTGGAAACCCGGGAGATAAATACAATAATAACCGGGCTAATATTGGTTTTAAAATTTTAGATGTTATTGCTAATAACATCAACGTAGAAATTAAAACTAAGAAAAAGAAATCTATGATTGGAAGGGGAGATTTCGAAGGGGATGAGGTTGTTCTACTCAAACCTCAAACTTTTAGTGATCTCTCCGGCGAGTCTGTGCTTTACATTGCGTCGTTTCTAAAGATTAAAGTGCAGGATATCGTCGTTATCCACGAGGATACAAATTTAAGTCTTGGTCAGATAGTAGTTGAAAAAGGCGGAGACGAAAAATCTCAGCTAGGTGTTGCGTCTATCGCTACATCCCTACGCTCTAAAAATTTCATTAGAATTAGAATTGGAATTAAAAACAATTCATTCAAAGGAAAGGACAAAGAAAAGTTTTTGAAAGAAGATTTTTCTCCAGCAGAAAACTTGCGACTGATCGAAATCATCAACGATGCAGAGGCAGCGATTCGCTCTATAAGCATTGGGGATATTGATGAAGTAGTGGAGAAATATCGACTATGAATTTATACGAACTCTACCCTCACTGGGAAACAAGAACGAATCGAATTTTACAAAGCCTTCAAACAAGAACTCCTTACGAACTCGAATTCAAATTCCGTCCAAACATGCGCAGTCTTGGAAACTTATATCGCCATATACTCGCGGCAGAAATTTATTGGATGGAAGACATTGTGGGGGGAAGAGGGAAAATGTTTGCCGAGCTTGATGAAAAAGAATTCTACAATTCTAAAACCATCACTGACAAGTGGCATAGCGTGCGTAACCGCTCACAGGAAATTGTTAAACCATATTCCATTGCTGACTTAAAGAAAACTTTTTTCACACCTCGCAAGAAAGCGGTAGATCTCGGTTATGTGCTCTGGCATGTAGCCGAGCATGAGATTCACCACTCCGGTCAAATCTCCGCAATGCTCCGTGCACAAAACTTGACAAGCCCGATTAATTAATTGGGCGAATCGGTGTATGCCGAGAGTATAACATTTGCACCCATCTGTCATTCCCGATATTCCACCCTTTCGCTTCGCTCACACGACCGCCAAGCGATATCGGGAATCTCAACATCTTCGCATACGGCAAATAACTATATACTACTAAACACCGACCGGGCTTTCAGCTACTGTCAATAATTTGCTCTTTGGCGTGCAGTAAGAAATTTTTCGAACTATACAAATTATTGACACCGCTTCCCTGCCCATCACTTCGTTCACCAACGCCTTCGCATCCCTTTCGCTAGTAGAAGATACACTTTGTTAGCCTTAACATGAATTAAAAATAGTCCTACCACATGGGAGAGCTCCTTTTCGCTTAAAATACTTCTGCCAATCATAGGCGGGGTCATCCCAATATGTAGGGTCTTTATAAAAATCGCAATGCGATGCGTTATCCCAATTTTGACGATTATACAACGTAAATATATCGTAAAATAATTTATTGCAATCTACTATATCACCTTCTTTTTTATTAAATAAAGAATTATGAAAAGGACCGAAATATCTGCTGTCTGTTTTCTCATCCACACGCTCATCAATAATATCATAGAATTCTAATGTATCATCTTTAAAAAATAGATAAACTTCTAGGTTACTTGAATAATACATATTAAATATTTTTGTCGGAAGCATATAGCTTTGCCGATAAACATATCTAACTTCACGATTGAAATAATATGCCTTTCCATTGTATTCTTGATGTCGAAGTAATCGATGCGTTCTCTGTTTAGAATAACCATTTTTAAAAATTTGTATAACATCATTATATGTTGTTTTTTGCGGAATAAAAGAAATAGCATTTAATTCATTTTCAAAATTTGTCTTAATCCCAGATTCCCACCAATCACCTGTTTTTATTTTATATACTTTTTCCTCAACTCCGCAGAACAGATAACAACCAATAGCCAGTAAAATTATTTCAGGACTCATACTGCTTTCTCCTAGATTAGATTTTTTTTCTTATGATAGCGTAAATTTTTAAAGCATAATTTAAACTAATAGCGGAACGGTTTCAAACCGTTCCCTACTTATAACAAATGAAATTTATCCTTAGCAAACAAATATACGTTTGACTCAAATCTAAGAAAGAAAAAAATCTAACTTGAATGAATTTTATAGATCGACGTATTTATATATCGCTTTTAGTTTTTTTGTTGAATCAATAGATATTGAGATTCCCGACTGAAAATTTCGGGAATGACAATTTACGTTGTATCGGATTTTTTTTTCTAAGACTTTATTAATAACAGGAGCCACAAATGAACCAACCCGCAGAAGAGGCTAATGTCCGTTTGCTTTATAAAACTTGGATTGAAGCATGGAATAATCAAAACGCAAAAGAAATGTCTGATTTAGTTTTAGAAGATGGAGATATTGTTGGCTTTGATGGATCCCAGATGAAAGGAAGTAAAGAAGTATTTTCAGTCATTGGCGAAATCTTTGCGGCTCATCCGACTGGTCTTTATGTAAGTATTATCCAGGAAGTAAAAATAATCTCTAGCGATGTTGCCATTCTTCGCGCTGTCGTCGGAATGGTTCCACGCGGTGGCTCGGATATTAATCCTGCGGTTAATGCTATTCAGTCGCTAGTTTGTAAAAAGGTCGGAGAGGATTGGAAGATTGCTTTGTTTCAAAATACGCCTGCTGCATTTCACGGTAGACCTGAGCTTGCGATGCAGCTAACAAACGATTTGCGCTCGGCGTTTGGAAGTATGAAAAACGGTTTGTAAAACAGAGCCCATGGCTATTTTATTAGACCTTCACATGATACCCACGAGTAAAATTCTCCCGAACACGTTGCAAAGTCCAAAAAATCTTTAGTTCTAAGCTTGGAAGCGTTGGAACTCCAAAGCTCAACTTCGCTTTACGTAAGAGGCGTGACATCCCAGCTATATCAAGTTTTAGTAAATAGACAAACAACCAACAGCGAGATTTTCCAAAAGCTAAAGCCAGTTCCCCAAGCTCTACCCAATCCGCATTTGTTGGACGAAAGTTGAATCGGATCAGATCCTGATCTTTCTCCTGGTATTCGGTCTTCACTTTTATAGGTTCAGGAATCAAACCGGAGTGAGTGATAATACGAAACCTTTTGAGAAGAGACCTTAGATATATGCTTAAATCGCCTTGATACTTTTCTAGCAGTGACTGAAAGTCTCCATTTAACTCCATTGGAATAAGCAAAGTGGACACAGTGTGGTTGCGAGCTTCGATTTTATCGAGTAAGTATTTGTTTTTATTTCGAAAGATGATCATACAAATACTAGGTTTAGAAAATTCTTTTTGTGCGGAAAAAATTAGAAATTTGGGAAGGATTTTTCTACAATATGTGCTAGGGATGGATTCGACAAAGCTCACCACAAGTGGAGCCGGTGTCAAAAAATTGTGAATGCAATTTTTTGACAGTAGGTGAGAGCCCGGACCTGACCTTAATCCCTTTTTAGCGAGCAAAGTATTTGTTTGCCTTTCTGCATTTTACTATCAGAATAAAGTCCAGGGATTTAGGTCAGGTAGCACCCAATTTATTTATTAATTGGGTATAGATTGTTTAGTAAAAGCAAGAACTAAGAAAAATGATAGACCAAATACTATTTTATAATAAAATTACTTTATGCTAATACGAATGATTGTCCGTATTTGTAAAAAAAGGAGATTTTTTAATATGAATTTTAAAAGAAGCATACTATTAACCTTAGTATTGGCCTTATTGGCAATGACTAGCCTTACGAACTGTTCTTCCGGCGATAAAAAAGAAGAGCCGCCTGCTAAAAAAGAAGATCCAAAAACTTCTGATGCAGCTAAAGCAGCTTCAACTGTTGCTACAAATGCATCCCGTGCTGCCTCTGGCGAGTGTATTGGTGATTGCAAAAATGGAGAAGGTGCGTTAGGTTTTTCTGATGGAAGCAAATACCAAGGACAATTTAAAAACGAAAAATTCAATGGAAAGGGCAACCTTCTATTTAGTAACGGTGATAATTACATAGGTGAATTTAAAGACGGTGCTATGGATGGTGCTGGTGTTTATAAATATGCCAATGGCGACCAATATGATGGCCAAATGAAAGATGGAAAGTTTAACGGCTTCGGAACATTACTCGGTTCTAAAGGAACTAAATATGTTGGTTGGTTTGTTGATGGAAAGTTTAACGGCAACGGAACATTTACCACTAGACAGGGAAGAACTTACTCTGGCGATTTTAAAGATGATCTCTTAAATGGTAAGGGAGTTGTCAAAGAAAAAGATGGTAAGTTAGTTTACGAAGGTCCATTCAAAGACGGTCAACCAGTAAAATAATTTTTTGAATAACAGCTAGTATGCGCAGAAGTATCCTTTCTGCTCATACTGCTTTTTACAGTCATCACAATCTGCCTTTTGTTCATCTTTTATATAAGCGCAAATTTTTTTATCTAGCGCATACACAGTATCATCCCCATAAATTACAAAATCATTTTTCATAAATCCATTTAGATTATCTTTGTAAATCAATTCAAAAGAAACTGGCTGAACATTTGATAATTCCATATTTTTTCTAATCTCTTCTGATGGATGATTGCTCTTTTTACGTCCTCTTTTCAATTGGATTTTAATTGAGTCTTTCTCTATAGTATAAGAGCCCTCTCTTGAAATAATGGAAAGATATCCATCCCTATCTTTTACCTCTTCCCTGTAAAATGCTATTCCTTCGAATAATTCCATTTCAATGTTTGCAGTATCTTCTTCTTTTGTTCCATAAATAAAACTTTTAGAATTACTTTTTAGTTTTATTTTTTTATTTTGATTCGTTAGAAATTCTTTTGGATTTTTTGTTAGAAATTTATCCGAATTGAGGTTAATGAGTATTTGCTTCCACTTTGGATTTTTTCTCAGATAGGATAAATTTGAATCCTGATCTAAAATATTAAAATGTTTAAATCCCTGTTGTAGCGAAGCCTGTAAGTATTTTACCGAAGACTCAAGTTCATTGGATAGACTATAAGCGCATGCAAGATTGTAATATAGGTTTGTTTTATTTTCATAATCTAATATGTCAGAAATCTCATAAGCTTTAATTGCTTCTGAAAATTTTCCAATGCTCATCAAACTTTTTCCATAATGATAGTAAGTCTCTGCTTCTATATAAATATTCATAGCCTCTTCAAATTTACTTGTAGAATCTAGATATTTTTTACTTTTATAGAGACCTAACGCATCGTTATAAATTTCTCTATATACACTAATCTGATTTTGTAGTTTATTATAATCAGCAATGCTAGTGTTGCTTTCATCGAGACCATTTTTTGAGTATGCATATTGGAGAGTTAGATAATCTGGCTTTGCCACAGAAGGCTTTTGACCATCACAAAAAAATTGTATAAATAATAAAAAGATTATTAATAACCATTGCATCATTTTAAAACAAAACCAAGCCAAAAGTATTTCTATCGTTAGACATAATCATGGATTAAGGATAATTTTTCCAATGTGCATATAATTACAATTTGAAAACAAAGGGTCTTTTAAAGAGAAAAACGAAAAAGGATAGATGCAAATAAGACCAAATTTCCAGCTCGCATATCCAATTTCCTTGATGCATAATTTGTATCAATGATCGAATCTCTAAATTCTGCTGTCGAGAGTGGAGCAATCGTTCCATCTGATCTCAAATAAAAAGATCCACTGTCATCGTTAAATGTTCCATCAAAGGAAGGAACAGTATAATAATTATAAAAACTTCCAACCTGGAAAATCAAATTATCAGTAATCTTTTTATTGGCAGATAGTTCTAATTTATATCCCAATCCATTGCCTACCATAAATCCAGTTTGCGGAGTATATTCAAACCTGCTTACTGCATGTCCATTTGTTTTCCAGCTTACAGTGTTGATGCCCATTCCCATTCCGCCTTCTATATAAAAGTTTCTGAATTTAAACTCATGGGTATACATTAAAAAAAAGTATTCTACTTTAATATTGAAATTTAGTCTAGTTGCAGTATAAAGAGACGTATTTACATTTGGCGCATAAAGACTAGTAACCTCAGAAAGGTGGAATCGATTGAATTGAGTATTTCCGTATACAAATCCAACTTTGCTATTTTCATAAAAGCGAATTCTTGCTAGAAATTCAGAATTGTTTGTATTACGAAATGGACTTAGAGAAGTAAAATTTACAATATAAGGAGAAGGCTCTGATTTGTAATTTTTTAACTGGGATTCAAATCTATCTTCGGCATGATATCCAATTCCATAGCGAATCCCAAGTTCAAATTCTCTCTTACGTATTCTTTCTACAGCCGGTGATTCTTCGTCTTCTTCTACAAAAGCATCTTTGGTTATTTTCTTATCTTTATTTATTTTATCTTGAGCATAAATCGGTATTAGGGAAAAAATAAATAGAACAAAGCTAATTGATATTTTTTTTACAATCACAAAATCATTGTTTAAAATATGAGTTCGTTGTCAGTTCTATTTCTTTTCTTTTTTTTACCTAGTTACGAAAAATATATTCTTTTTCTTATAGATTTATTGCGATAGCGATTGTCGTGGAAATACCGTGTCTAAAATATTGTA
>Ga0209174_10002261_pt1 | contig 12922 bp, 8 predicted proteins | sample JI91814BDNA_FD_187505 | JGI IMG/M metagenome (GOLD analysis project Ga0209174, IMG submission 187505) | Wastewater effluent complex algal communities from Wisconsin, to seasonally profile nutrient transformation and Carbon sequestration -... | ecosystem: Engineered > WWTP > Effluent > Algae...
CGGTATTCCGGAGGAATACAAAGAAAAGATTTTTGAAAAATTCTTCCGTGTTCCGCATGGAGATACGCATAATGCCAGGGGGTATGGATTGGGACTGAGTTATGCGGCTCAGGTAATCAAAAAACACCAGGGTAGTATCCGGGTAGAAAGTGAAGAAGGAAAAGGGGCCCGGTTTATTATTGTACTGCCAAAAAGTATCAAAGTATGAGCAAGACAAAAGTACTATACGTGGAAGATGAACTCTTTCTTGGCAAGATTGTAAGGGAAAGTCTGGAAAGCCGTGGCTTTGAAGTAGTAATGGAGGGGGATGGTTCAAGGGTACTCGGGTTATTCAAAAATTCAAAACCGGATATCTGTGTGCTGGATATCATGTTGCCCAATAAAGACGGCTTTGCCATTGCTGATGAAATCAGGGAAATAGATGAAGAAGTGCCCATCATCTTTTTGACTGCTAAAACACAAACAGAAGATGTGGTGAAAGGGTTTAACCTGGGGGGCAATGATTATATCCGTAAGCCATTCAGCATGGAAGAACTGATTGTACGTATCCAGCACCTGCTCAGGAATCGTACCGAAACGGTTACCAAAATTGCTGGTACCGTCAGCATGGGTGTCTATACCTTTCAGATTAGCCGGCAAATACTGCATAACGGGAAAGAGGAACGAAAACTATCGTTCAGGGAATCTGAGTTGCTGAAGATGCTGTATGAAAACCGTGACCGGATCATTGACCGGAAAGATATCCTGACCCTGCTCTGGGGAAATGATTCTTTTTTCAACAGCAGAAATCTGGATGTATATATTACCAAACTCAGGGCTTACCTGAAAGAAGACCCCTCGCTGGAAATCATTACCATTAAAGGAATCGGTTACCGGTTTGTAACGGGATAAACCCGGCCCCGGAGGATAAACAAACCCGGAACTAAATTAAACCGGCTATTTTTGCGGTCACCCGAAACAGGATAACCATGCACCGCAATAAAAGAATAACCCTACTTGCTATTTATTTTTTCACGTTGCTGGTGCCGGCGCTGGCGCAGGATAACCGGATTCAATATCCAACCGGATTGAGGAATGCTTATTTCGGGGTGAATATTGGTTATATCAATTATCCCTTCTCCATGCAACAACTGGAACCGGGTTTTACGGCCGACGGGGTTACAGTTCCGCACGTAGCAGTCAGACTCGTCCTTTACGGGCTACCTATTAATAAATACCTGTCTGCAAAAATTACATATATGCGACCCGTTAACTGGGTGCAATACCGGAATGTAAACGGAGATCTGCAAAACCACTCGGTTTGGATGAATATAGCCGGACTGACATTGCAGGGAAGATTGCCATTGAGTAAAAAAATATCGGTTAGCGGAGAAGCTGGTCTTGGCGTCATTACAAGGAACGGTTTTGAAATTAATGGTGTTCCTGTGGTAAAAAATGCCAACTACGGAACGGGACTTTTTGGCGGCGCGATCCAGTACCACCTGAATAAGAAATGGGATTTGCAACTGAGTACGGCCTGGACACCGGAACATAAAAAAACCCGTCAGCCTCATACACTGTTTATTGCAGGCGGATTCAATTATAATCTCTACCCTTTATCCAAAGAAAAAATAGAACGAAATACCAAAACCGGTCTTTCATTCCCCAAACATTTCCTGATGGCTGGTTATACCACAAATGCGCTGGGTTATGGGGTGAATGATGCCGTATCTAAAGGACCGGTTCCCATTTTCTGGGGAGGTGATGCCCATGTGAAATCAGGATTTTCCGTAAGCTATCAACGAAATATTTTTCATGCCCGTAAAGTCTTTGCCATGGATTGGGGCCTTCATACCGGTATCTGGAAAAGCAGGGACAAAGGAGAAACTATTTTCACGCTTTCATTGAACCCGGTACTTCGTTTCAATGCCGTACGCAGCAGGGATGCTGATTTTTTCCTGGAATATGCGGTGGCCGGGCCTACGTTTATTTCAAAAACAAAAATTGACAATGTGCCACTTGGCCGCAAATTCACCTTTCATGATTTTATGGGAATTGGTGTATTTGCCGGTAAGGAAAAAAGAATTGTGGGTGGAATACGAATTGCTCATTATTCCAATGGAAACCTCTTCCCGCAAAACGATGGTGTAAAAATTCCGTTGACGTTTAACCTGGGTTATGTACTGAACTAAGTTTTGGCAGCTTTCCAATATTCTTTACCTTTTCAGTACCAAAACCAAACCAACAATGAAAAAGAGTATTACACTGGCAGCGCTTGCCATCATGGCAACGGCTGCCTTTTATTTTTCCTCCTGTAAAGGAAAGAAAGCCGAAACAACCACAACAGGTTCCGGTGATTCACTCACCCAACTCGTGGCAAGGGGAGAATACCTGGCCAATCATGTTACAGTATGTATCGATTGTCACAGTATCCGTGATACCGGCCATTTCTCCATGCCGATTGTACCGGGAACAGAAGGAGGTGGTGCTGCATTTGCATTCACCAAAGCAGAATTTGTTCCGGGTGAAGTAACACCGCCTAATATTACACCTGCCGGTCTGAAGGACTGGTCAGATGAAGAAATACTCAGGGCCATTACCAGGGGGATCAATAAAAAAGGCGATACCATTTTCCCGATCATGCCTTATCATTCCTACAGTAAAATGGACAAGAGCGATATCCTGGCGATTGTGGCCTATATCCGGTCATTAAAACCGGTAGAACATACTATCCCAGCCCGTAAACTGGAAGTGCCGATGAGCATGTTTGGACCACTCCCCGATGGAAACCTGGATCAGAACAAAATGCCTGACCCTGCTGATAAAGTGGCTTATGGTGCCTATCTGACCAGATCAGCAGCCTGTGCGGATTGTCATACTCCGATGGGGCCCAAAGGTCCGGACTTCTCCAAAGTATTTTCCGGCGGAACTGTTTTTGATAACCCGGTTTTCAAAGTGGCAGTAGCCAATATCACACCGGATACTGCTACCGGTATCGGTGCCTGGACAGAAGAAATGTTTGTGAATAAATTTAAAGCAAACTCATCTCCAGAAATGCTGCAAACCAAACCAGGCCGTCAAAATACATTCATGCCCTGGAGTATGTATGGTAAAATGAAAGAGGATGACCTGAAAGCGATCTATGCATTTTTAAGAACCGTGAAACCCATTACGAATAAAGTAGAAAAGTTTCCCAAATAAGAAGAGCCAATACCAACAGTAATCAAGGACAGTTTTGAATCAGGATTTTTATTCGGGTTTGAAACTGTCCCTGTTATAAGTATCGGGGCCGGCATGATCTCCCTCAGCCAATGCAAAATTGATAAAGCGAATACCAGGTATTTCTGTAAGGTTATACACGGCTTCTCCAAAATACATCTCAGGACCGGTTGAACCCATTTGTTGGGTGAGATAGGTGGCTTCCGGAATTTGTACATATAAAGTATCACCCGACTGGCGTAATACCTGCAATTGTATATTGGGATAGCGGCTGTTTAAAAAAGCTTTTATTGCATCTATGGACAGCGTATCGGGAAGCGGAGCGCCGTTTCTGTTCAGTACAATATTACCGCTGGAATCATCCAGTGAAGCCTGCCAGCTTTGTTGTTCTGAAAGGTTGTTATTATTTACGTCAGACTCTTCGGTTTGATTACTGCCACAGGAAACGAGGAGTAAAAGAATACCGTATAGTAAAAAACCTGTTTTCATCTTTCCGGTTTTGCTGAAGAGGAAAGTTACGAATTAAAGCCCTGGGGTTTTGCTGATTATTGAGCCGGCAGCTGTTTTTACACCTGATTTCTGTTAAGAAAGAATTAAGATGAGGGAGATGTCGCTGATTTGATTATAAATATTTTTTAAGCCGAAGGAAAAAATCGTTCGGATTAAAAGGTTTTGTCACATAATCCTGCATGCCGGCCTCAAGCACTTTGCTTTTTACATTACTGGTGGCCGAGGCAGTAAGTGCAATAATGGGTAATGCCTTATTGTAATCCCTGATCTTTCTGGCCGCGGTATAACCATCCATCACCGGCATCTGCAGATCCATTAAAATGAGATCATACTGGTGTTTTGTTACCATCTCAACGGCGATGGCACCATTCTCTGCAACAGCTACCTCCGCATTCCATCCTTCAAGCAGCTGTGTGGCAAACAGAACATTGAAAGCGGTGTCTTCCACCAGCAGTATTTTTTTGTTTTTTAGATCCGGCTCCTGGTCAGTTGCTTCTTCTATCACTTCACCGGCCTGGCCGACCATTTGAAATTCAACAGAAAAATAAAACTGTGAACCCTTTCCTGTTTCTGATATCACTTCCAGCCCGCTATCCATTAATTCAAGAATACGTTGCGAAATGGAAAGACCCAATCCGGTTCCACCGTATTTGCGGGTGATCGAGCTTCCGGCTTGTGTAAAAGGCAGAAAGATGGTACTGAGTTTTTCCATCGGGATACCAATACCTGAATCTGTTACTGCAAACATCACCCGGCAGTTTTCAGGTTCACTCTCCATCCGGCTGACGGTGATTTCAATCTTGCCTTTATCTGTGAATTTTATGGCATTCGATATGAGGTTATTCATTACCTGACCCAATCGAATAGCGTCACCCAAAAGGTGAGAAGGAATATTATCCGCGATCTGCAGACTAATCTGATTTTGTTTTTCCCTGGCGGCCAGGGTATTGGCATTGACGATTTCGGTTACCAGTTTGGAAAGTTCAAAAGGAAGATTCTCCAGTTCCAGTTTTCCGGCTTCTATTTTATTGAAATCAAGGATGTCGTTCACCAGTACCAGCAGGTTATCGGCTGATATTTTCAGCGCAGTTAGATTTTCCACCTGGTCTGGTCTGGGGTTACTCTTTAATAATAAATGGCCCATACCAATTACCGCATTCAGTGGAGTACGTATTTCATGGCTCATCACCGACAAAAATTCTGATTTGGCCATGCTGGCATTTTCAGCCACAATTTTGGCCTGGATCAGTTCATCTTCTGCTTCTTTTCTTTTTTGAATAACCAGGTTCAGCATTTCCACAATCACCAACAGGTCATCCTCTGCGTTTACAGAATCTGCATTGTGATCAGCACTGATACCGGTCAGGGTTTCTTTCAGTTTCTGAAGAGAGAGCTTACGTAAATCAATTTCTTCCCTTAATCTGCTGTTAATGGCATTGAATTCTTCTTCACTGAGTTTGAAAGCATGTTCTGATAATTCCTTATCCTTTTCAAATGCAAAATAGGAATCGTTCACTGCATCAATAAACTCAATGAACTGGCTGTTCTGCAGCAAAGCTTCCCCGGCATATTTTTTCAACTGCCGGTGGAGAAGTTTATGAATGGTATGTTTGTCAGCAGATTTCATCAAAAGTTGTAACCGTCATGGTTTGGTTATGTAAGGCACAGGCGGAACCGGGAACCAGTGGTGAGATTTCGCCGTATGAATAGAATCCGGTGAGAAAAGTACCGGGTCCGAATGTGTCTTTAATGGCTTCTGTTTCTTCATCAATTCTTTTACCCAGGATCAGCTTCCGCCCAACACAACTGATCAATAGCGCCAGTTTAGGTTGCTGGTGAAAAGTTTGCAACAGGGTGGCAGCCGCCGCATTCATGGAAGCTTCCACCAGCTTGTCAAAATTGGCTTTCATGAAGCGGACATAGGATCCTTCCGGAACATCACCGGCGAATACCATGGATTGTTCAACCGGATCAATGGATAAAATTGTTCTTACCACTGTATCCTGACTCCCTTCCACTCTTACAGATAGCGGGAAAAGGAGTGCTGAACCAGGTAATTCATCGGCATATTTACCAAGATATGTTTTATAGGTTTCCAGTGCACTTTTATGTTCAATTTCGTATAATTTATTGGCATTTGAGCGGGTGACTTTTTTCTCCGGCCCAAATGTTTCCCAACCACCGATAGATCCATGTGCCACCTGCAGGGCCTCTCCATAAAAACCGATGGCTGCGATATTTCCTTTTGCTGGCTGGCTGTTGCAGCCGACCAGTGTATAATTGAAATTAGCTGCATCGCCGGCCAATCCGCCGGTAACAGGTATGTTTTTTCTATTGACTGATTCAATTCCCCTGACCAGTTCACTGCCATTCACCAGGCCACCGTCGGCAATAATCAGCACATAGGTAAGATCATCCTGCGGTAATTCACGGAATAAAAAACTGCCCGCCTCAAAACTGTTGCTAAAATTGCTGATATTGATCTGTCTGGTTTGAATATCTGTTTTTTCGAGTTCAATGGCTACTGCCGATACGCTGTTATCATAGACGGCGTCATCATAAATTTCACCGGAAGTAGAGCAGAGGACCAGACTGGCTGCCGGGTATAGTGTTTTCAGTTCTTCATAAATGCTGTTTTTTTCAAGCATTTCTTTAGCACCAAAAGCCAGTACGAGTTGTTTGCCGTTGCCGGAAAAGGGTTCGCTTTTTTCATCTTTGATAAAAGCATCATGGCGGTAGAGGAGTTGTTCAACTTTCATAATCTTAGGATTTGGATGATGGTTCGATGGCGTTTATTTGCATATCGCTGACGACTGCAGCAATGATTTTTTGGGTTTGGTTCAGCAAGTCTTCAAGATTGTCAGTTTCTTTTTGTTCTTTTCCGGATGTTTCAATATCCCGGATTACCTGTTTCAGGGTATGAATATTGAGGTTGTCAATACTCGGTTTAATTTTATGGGCAATGGCTCCCATGGCAGCGAAGTTTTTTTCCTCCCAGGCAGCCTTCATTTCTTTCACCATTAAAGGGGTCTGTTCGCAAAAAATCCGGATCATTTTCTGCACAAATGTTTCATTGCCCCTGCTGATATCCCGGAGGGAGTCCAGGTTATACATTGGAGGTATCGTTTCAGCTGTTTCGCTTTTCATGTTGATATCAGTTTTTAACCAGCGGGCTATTGTTTTCAGGAACTCATCTTCTTTAAATGGTTTTGAGATATAGTCATTCATGCCGGCTTCCAGGCATTTATCACTTTCTCCTTTGATGGCATTGGCTGTCAAAGCGATCACAGGGATATTATTGCCTAGTTGGCGTAATAAACGGGTTGTTTCATATCCGTTTAGTTCAGGCATCTGAATATCCATCAGCACCAGATCAGGAAGATGCGTGTTGATGGCTTCCAGGGTAGCCCGGCCATTATCTGATTCCAGAACCGTGGCCCCGTAGTTTTCCAGTATAATGGAAGCGACCAACCGGTTCATTTCATTATCATCGGCTACCAGGATTTTCTTGTTTTTAAGAAAGTCGCCCGTTATTTGTGTGGTCATAACAGCAGGGAGGTCCTGGTAAGTCCCTTTTTTGAATTCCTGTGTAATGGTAAAACGGGTACCCTGTCCTTTTTTGCTTTTTACTTCAATCGTTCCGCCCATCAGTTCCACCAATTCCTTACAGATGCTCATGCCCAATCCGGTACCCCCAAATTGTCTGGTAACAGAATCATTTTCCTGACTGAATTTTTCAAACAGCCGGTCAATAAATACCTGATCCATTCCCATACCGGTGTCAATCACCTGGCATTGCAGGGTTTGTGTCTCTTTTGATTCTGCAATCACACGGCAACTCAGGTTCACTGATCCTTTCTCCGTAAACTTAATAGCATTGCTGATCAGGTTTAATAATACCTGGTTAATCCGGAAAGGATCGCCGATCAGTACAGGTGAAAGCTGACTCTCATTTAATACAGCAGTCAACCGCAACCCCTTTTCCTCTGCTTTATGCCGCATCACTTCGATGGCATTGTTGACAACCTTAACAGGTTCAAAGCCAATTTTTTCAAGACTCAGTTTACCGGCCTCAATTTTGGACAAATCAAGAATATCATTGATGATCACGAGCAGGTTTTCTGCCGCTGTATTAATGGTGTTGAGGTAGAATTGTTGTTGTTCGGACAGCTGGCTTCTGGACAATTGGTTGCCCATGCCGATAATGGCATTCATGGGTGTGCGAATCTCATGGCTCATATTGGCCAGGAATTGTTCCTTAGCCCTGGCCAGCATTTCGGCATGTTCCCTCGAGCGGATCAGTTCTTCTTCCAGCATTTTTCTTTCGGTGATATCCAGGCCATAACCGATGACCAGACTGATCTTACCTGTATTATCGACCACCGGATGCCAGCGGCGCAAAATATAATTATTGCCTCCCCCGGCACGGCTGGTTTTTTCCACCCACTCATCCACTTTTTTACGATCCAGCATCTCGTTGAAAAGCTTTCTTCTTTCTGCGGCAATAGAGAGCGGTTTGTTTCTATAGGTACAGTAATCCTCGTCTCTTTTTCCGATAATCCATTTTCGTAGTGCTGCATCCTTAATACCCTGTGGGTTCACAAACAGATATTCGTGTTTGTGATTGAAAACAGCCACATCGGCCGGGAGATTGTTCAGGATTTCTTCGTAAAAATTTTTTTGACTCTCCAGTTTTTCTTCCGTAGATTTTCTCTCTGAGATGTCCAGCATAAATCCGGTGAACACACGGGTACCGTCTTCGGTCTGGTAAGAAAAGGAGGAGGAAACGGATCTCCACACAATTCCACGTCCCGGAACGATTAGTCTGGATTCATCAAAATAGTTTCCAAGCGTTTCTTTAGAGATTTTATTCTTTTTAGCGATCCGGTACCGATCGTCCGGGTGAACAAATTTTTCATGATTCATGAAGTATTCATCAGTCGGGATACCAAAAATCTTTTCGATAGCCGGACTCAGGTATCTCATTCCTTCTGTTCCGTCGGGCCTGAACTCATATTCATAAATTACACCAGGAATATTTTCAGACAATGAACGGAACTGTTTCACACGAATCGCCAGTTCGGTGGCTGTTTGCTTGGTAGCGGTGATATCGGTATGTGTTCCCGTTATTAATATGGGCAATCCATTGCTGTCTTTTTTAATCACAACACCCCGGTCTAAAACCCATTTTACTGATCCGTCTTTATGTACCAGCCGGTACTCGAGCCGGTGTGAATCAACTTCCCCTTTCCGGTATTTTTCATCATTTTCTACCAGGATGGGCAGGTCATCCGGGTGAATACTTTCCCACCAGAGTTTTTGGGCATTGGAGAATACTTTTAATTCCTGTCCAAGCAGATTGTTACTTGACTTGGAGAAAAAAGTTCTGCCGGTTTCAAAATTATGTTCCCATACATTATCACCGATTTTTTCCAGTGCATTCCGGAATCGCAGTTCGGCTTCTTTTTTATCCGTGATATTTTCTTCCAGCGCAAAGTAGCCGGTGGTTTCTCCCTTATCATTGATAATGGGTTGTCCCTGGATACGTACCCAGTATTTTTCCCTGTCTTTGTTATAGTTGAGTATTTCTGCACTGAAGGGTTTACCTTCTCTTATTTGTTTACGGAGCTGATTAGCTGTTTTTTTATCTGTTTCCGGTCCTTGTAAAATACTGCCCGGTGATTTGCCGGAAACCTCCTCCAGCTGGTAACCTGTCATCTGGGTAAAGCTTCGGTTGGCCCATGAAATTTTTCCCTCCTTATCAGCAATCACTACTGCGTTGATATTGTTCTCTGCAATTTGTGAAAGTACTTTTAGCTTTTCTTCACTGGCTTTTTCTTCTGAAATGTCTTCAATGATGCAGAAATAGCGTTGGGTGCTGCCCTTTTTATCCTTGATTGGCTGCCCTTTGGACCGTCCCCAGAAATAAGTCCCGTCTTTTCTGTAAAAAATGGCGGAAATATTAAATGGCGACCCACTTTCAAATAGCCCAATCATTTCTTTCAAGGCTTCTTTTCCGGTAAGGGATCCTTTGAAAAGATCAATTGGCGTACTTCCGATAATTTCAGCGTTAACAAAACAGGTTAACCGGCTGATCCCTTCATTGGCCCATTCAATTTTTCCATCCAAGCCCACAAACAAAACACCATCACGGTTGCTGCTGGCTACCAGTGCGAGGCGTTCCATTTCAGTTTGTTGATGCTTTTGTTCAGAGATATCTGCCACAATGTTCAGCCGCCAGTTGCTGTCTTTTTCAGGCCCGGGGATTAGCACGGAATCCAGGTGTGCCCAAAAACGTGCTCCGTCTTTTCTTTTGTGCCAGAATTCAATTGTTACACTCTTTTTGTTTTTTCCGGCCTCCTTAATCTGGTTGAGCACCGTAAAGTCGGTTACCGGATCAAAAAAAACCTCATCGGGCAAACGGCCGGTCAGTTCTTCCTGGCTGAAACCGGTGATGGTTTCAAATGCTGCATTCACCCAGCGAATCCTGAACTGGTCATCAAGAAAAATCACTCCATTATTATTGGCTTTTGCTGCCAGTGATAATAAGTGAAGATCTTTTTTCTGTTGCTGATTGGCATTGAGCAGCTCTTTCAGATCTTCATTACTGATCTCCTGTGTTTTTAACACATGGAGCAAATCGATCAATGGATCGTGAATGGCAAAATCATGAATCGTGAGCGTTGAATCTTTTACCTGCTCCATTGAACCAAACCATGGGGAGCCAATAAATAAAAGCTCATTGGTATCCTTCAGGCATTCAAATTGTCCGCGTAAAACCGTTTCGAACTCATTATGAAGCGACAAAATAACCAGCTGATTGCATAGTTGTTGAAGCGACTGATAACTGGTCAGTTCTATTTGCGGACGGGTAAGCTGACAATAGTCTGTAAAGGATTGACCTTCGATGGCAGGACAAAGTTTTTTCAGGCTTTTTCCGCATGAAACTATTTCCAGCTCTTCATTGAGCAGGAGATAGAAGGGAAACAGCCTGTTAAACTGTTTGGGATTAAATTGTACTGTCTGGTTCATGAATTACCAGCTTACTTTAAATATTTCATGGGTGCTACCCTCGTTCCGGCTTTGTACCAGTTCAATGGTTGCTGTTGTTTGATACATTTTGGCAAGTCCACTCAATAATCCTCTCACAAATTCCTGTAATCCGGTTCGCTTTGAAAAATAATGAACACAAATACTATTGGTCTCAATATCACTCACTTTGAACTCAGGTGGCGTCAGCTTCGGATAAATCAACATCACCCGGTTATGGAACAAGGGAAGATTCACCAGGAACTCCCTTAAATTATTACCACCGGCTTCCATCATTCCACCATATTTTTCTCTGCTTGTTTTCAGTACCCACCACTCACCAAAGGCTTCCAGCACTTCTTCCACGGTCATATTCACTTCTGTTGCCAATGCAGTGGCCAGTTTAAAAGTGATCTCATCATCGTAAGGCTCATTGCTGATAAAAAAATCCACATCTACACCGCTTCTTTTTGTTACCGCCTTCCATACCGGGGTTCCAAACTGGTTGATTACGAGATCTTCGATGGCTTTATTGACAATACCGTACATGAATAACTTATTTTAATACGGTATCCCGGAAAATTGTGCCACCGCAAATCCGGGCATAAGAATCTAATAATCAACATATTAAAAGAACCGTGTTTTCAGGCTATTCCATTATCTGGAATAAAAATCCCGGTTTCGGAATCTCCTGCATCAGATCTGGATTTCACCATTCTGAATCATTTTATAAATCGTGCTTTTGCCGATATCCAGTGCATTAGCCGTGGCGATCACATCATCATTGTGTTTTTTGAGGGAATGCCGGATGATATCGCAGGTATATTCCCGCAGTGTTTTGTTTTCTGCCATCATGAAATCATCCTTTTTAGTGGACGTATAAGTGATATCGTCAGCACCGATTTCATTGTTTTCACACATCACTGCGGCCAGCTCTACAATCGATTTCAGCTCCCGTACATTTCCCGGAAAATGATAGTGCAGTAATTTGTCCTTTGCCTCGTTGGTAAATTGCAAGGAGCCCAGTTTGTTTTCCTTGCCAAATTCATCTGCAAAAAATTTGGCAAGAATTAAAATATCATTGCCTCTTTCTCTCAAAGGGGGTAATTCGATGGGTAAGCCGATGATCCGGTAATACAAATCTTCCCTGAACTGTCCTTTTTTTACTTCTTCAGCCAGGTTGCGGTGGGTGGCAACAATCAACCGTACATCCAGTTTTACTTTTTCATTGCCTCCTACGCGGATCACTTCTCTTTCCTGTAATACCCTGAGTAATTTACTTTGCAGACTCAGGTCCATTTCGGCAATTTCATCCAGGAAAATAGAGCCACCATTGGCTTCTTCAAATTTTCCGGCTTTGCGGGCCATGGCGCCGGTAAAAGCACCTTTTTCATGACCGAATAATTCACTTTCTATCAGTTCTTTTGGAATGGCAGCCATGTTCACGGCGACAAAATTTTTCTTCTTTCGCTCGCTGTTATAATGTACGGCTTTGGCTACTACTTCTTTTCCGGTTCCGGTTTCACCGGTGATGGATACATTGATATTAGTTTTGGCGGCCTTTTCCATCAGGGTAAAAACCTTTTTCAGGGTTTCACTCTGCCCGATGATGCTTTTCTGGAAAGAGAATTTCTGACCCAGTTCCTGTTTTAAATACTCTACTTCTTTTTTTAAGGACTGATTCTCCCGGATCCTGATCACACTATTCCATAACAGGTCCTTGGTGGCTTCATCTTTTATCAGATAATCATTCACCCCCATTTTAAAAAGATCAATCGCCACCTGTACTTCCTCCTGTGAGCTGATCACAATCACCGGAACAAAAGGATTCAGTTCCCGGATGCGTTTAAATAGTTCATCACCCTTCATATCAGGGAGAGAAAAATCAATCGTGATCAGATCGGGTTTACCCGGCATTTTAGCCAGACAATCCTGTCCTGTTTCAAAACGATATACTTTATAGTCGGGATTTAAACCAAGATGATAAGCGAGGATTTCACCATACCAGGGATCATCTTCAACGATGTAGATTTTATAGGCTTCCATTGGGATATAGGAATATTGGACTGCTAAATTACTCAGCAGATCCTGTCCGGTCAATAGAATTGCGTTTTTTTTTGGAAGTTTTTCCAGAAAATAGAATAAAACCCTTAGCCAATAATTTTTAAAATGCTGTAATACAATG
>Ga0209174_10002266_pt1 | contig 12886 bp, 9 predicted proteins | sample JI91814BDNA_FD_187505 | JGI IMG/M metagenome (GOLD analysis project Ga0209174, IMG submission 187505) | Wastewater effluent complex algal communities from Wisconsin, to seasonally profile nutrient transformation and Carbon sequestration -... | ecosystem: Engineered > WWTP > Effluent > Algae...
GCACTAGCTCAAATCCATATACAAATGAAAGCGGAAATACGGCACAATACTTTGTAATTCTTGCTACTGATCCTGGAGAGGATGTTACAATTCCTATAACGAGTAGTGATACATCAGAGGCTACAGTCAATTCACCGCTGATTATAAATAGCTCAAACTGGAATCAATTTCTGGCAGCGAATAAGATTACAGTGACAGGTGTGAATGATGCTTTGTATGATGGTGATATTACTTACAATGTTGTAATTGGAGTAGCCTCTACAACGAGTATGACGGGCATTTATCATGGAACTGATCCAGTCGATATCAATGGATTAATCAACTATGACAACGAAACCTATTTCACTGTATCCGCTATCAGTGGAAATACTTCCGAATCAGGAACAACGGCGACTTTTTCCATCGTCCTTCCTGCCGGTAGTAATCCGACATTCAATGTAACAATTGGAATGTCGTCAAGTAACACAGGAGAAGGAACAGTAAGTCCTGCTAGTCTTGTTTTTACACCGGCTAATTTCAATACTCCGCAAGTAGTCACGGTAACAGGAGTCGATGACTCGGTTGCTGATGGGAATAAATCTTTTTCCATTATTACTGCTAGTGCTGTGAGCACGGATACTCGATTCAATGGAAGAAATCCGAGTGATATAAGCGTAATCAATACAGATGTAGGAGAGAAGAGGATATTTATATCGAGTACTTCATCGAAAGGAAATCTAGGAGGAATTGCAGGTGCAGACGCCATTTGTAATTCTGATGCAAATAAGCCATCTATAGCGCCTAACGTGTATAAAGCACTTCTAGTATTGGGGGCTACTCGTCGTGGCTCTGCTACGGCTAATATAGGTGATTCGCAGATAGATTGGGTGTTTGCGGCAAATACACGTTATTTCCGTTCCAATGGGACAACGCAAATTTTTACGGCTAATGCCAATTCTATTTTTCCGTATGGAACTCTTACTAATTCATTTGATTCTGCAAATTCTGATTATTGGACAGGGATTAATTCAGATTGGACAAATAATATTAACACATGCGGATCGTGGACATCTGCAAGTAGCTCGTCAAATGGAGCACAAGGAAATTCTCTCACAACGGATGCCACTAGTATAAGCTTTGGATCAGCTAATTGCGAAAATACTTTCAATCTAGTTTGCATTCAACAATAATACCTATTTCCCTCATGCTAGGCATTTTAAATTGATTGCCAAAATCAAAACGCCGACTATAATGCACAGAAAACGTACTGCCATGAATCGATCCTCATACAGAATTCTATTCTATTTAATTGTATTTTACAGTTTTCTTAACTGTAAGTCGGATGGAGCTTTGCCAAAAATCTTTGGTTCAATTCCATTTCCTCGAACGCCTAACGCTCCCGCAAAGTTTATTGTTTCTCCCGCTTCCTCTCTTAGTACAAGTGAAGCAGGAACAAGTGTTAAAATTAGCATTAGTTTAAATAGGGCTCCTATTGCTGACGTTACAATTAAAACAATTAGTCTTTCGGATCCTCTTGAGGATACTATTGATAAAACGACACTTACCTTCACGGATAAAAACTGGGATGTTGCCCAAGTTCTGACAATCGTTGGCGTAGATGACTTGGTTTTCGATGGGAACAAAGTTTCAACGTTGACATTCTCTGCCAGCACAAGCGCGGATAAAGAGTTTGATGGGCTACTCATTGATAGCCTCTCAATTACGAATGCAGATAATGATACGCTCGGAATTATAACAGGCTCTTCTACAGGACTCATCACCTCCGAGACAGGAACAGCAGTAAGTTTTACGGTAGTCCTAACAAGTCAACCCACATCCCCCGTTGTCTTACCATCGATCACCAGTTCCAATACAGCAGAGGGCACTGTAAGTCCGAGCACTATTACCTTTACTGCGGCTAATTGGAATGTTCCCCAAACAATAACAGCAACGGGAGTTGATGATTTGTTGAGTGACGGAAGTCAAACCTACCAAATTCAATTTTCGGCTATATCGAGTTCTGATCCTAATTATAATGGTCAAGTTTTGAATACCGTTTCAATTATAAACACAGATGATGAAACTTTTGGAGTCACAGTCTCTGCTATTAGTGGAGCTACAACGGAAGCGGGAGGGACAGCTACTTTTAATGTAGTTTTAAATACTGCCAGCACCTCTTCTGTTACAATTCCAATTTCTTCCGGTAATACTGCCGAAGGAACCATTAGTCCTTCTAGTTTAACGTTCACAGCGGCTAATTGGAATGTGCCACAAGTGGTGACTGTGACAGGTGTTGATGATTTTATTCAAGATGGAAATATATCTTATACGATTCATCTTGGACCCTGTTCTAGTTCCAATTCAAATTACCAGGGGCTTGTTCCTTCAAGTGTTACAGTTACAAACAATGACAATGATACTGCGGGTTATATCATTACTCCTTCAGCGGCTACTTTAATGGTATCAGATGGTGGTCAATTGACATCAAGTATTTCGATTAGCCTCACATCTCAGCCGACAGCCCCTGTCGTTATTCCGATTTCAAGCTCTTTGCCAGGTGAGGTTTCTTTTAGTTCGACGAGTGTCACATTTACGGCAAGCAATTGGAATATAGCTCAAATCGTTACATTGTCCGGAGTCATGGATAATTCAACCGATGGCAATCAATCCTTCACCGTTACGCTATCTCTTCCTACTACAACTGACTCAGTTTACGCAGCTTTAGATCCAACAGACCAAAACGGAGGAAGCTGCGATAATGATGCGGTAGGCGTAAAGATTGTTGCTTGTAGAGCGGTTAACAATCCGTCTACCTCAGAAAATGGTGACACTGCTAGCTACTATATTATCCTGGCTCAAGCACCAACGGCTAATGTTACTATACCTGTATCTAGCTCGAATGCAGGAGAAGGAACTGTTTCTACTGCGAGTGTAGTTATGACCGCGGCTAACTGGAATCAGTTCCTCCCCTCTAATCTAATCACTGTAACTGGTGTGAATGATGTGCTATACGATGGGGATGTTACCTTTTCAGTTGTCCTTGGGGCTGCTACAAGTGCGGACATTTTTTTTAACACAGTCGATCCAGCAGATTTTACTTTGGTGAATTCGGATAATGAAGTTTACTTTACTGTATCCGCAATCACTGGAAACACTTCTGAAACAGGAACTACTCGAACCTTTTCAATCGTTCTTCCTTCTCTTCCAACGGGTAATGTCACATTTACGCTATCGTCCTCGAATACCGCCGAGGGCATTATTACAATTCCTGCTAGTGGCAATATTACCTTTACAACGGGTAATTGGAATTTGGCGCAAACAATAACCGTGGCTGGAGTAAATGACAATGTTGCTGATGGAAATCAAACTTTTAATATTGATAGCACTGCTGCTACGAGTGCAGATTTAAGATACAATGGAAAGACACCTGCGAGTGTAAGTGTTATCAATTTAGATGCAGGTGAGAAGAGGACATTTATTACTTCTACGCCAACCGATGGAATCTTGGGAGGAATTGCTGGAGCAGATGCTATTTGCAATGCAGACCCTGCGAAGCCGGGCATTACGCCTAACGCTTATAAGGCTTTGATCGCAGTGAGTGGAACGCGCAGCGGGTCACCTTTAACAGGTTGGGTTCTTGCTTCAAATACTAAGTATTTTCGAGCGGATGGAACGACTCTTATTTTTACATCTTCTGGAGCGAACGTATTTACATTTGGAACTCTGACAAATCCTTTTTCCGGGACAAATTATTGGACTGGTATGACAAATACATGGGCAGCAAGTGGGAATACATGTTCCAATTGGACTTCGTCGGCAGGGACAGGTGCAGATGGAGATGGAACTTCTACTTCCTCAAGTAGCATTGCTCAGTCTGTTCCGCTTTGCAGTTTAACCCGATATTTAGTTTGTGTTCAGCAATAATTTCAATTTGCAAGCTTAACCGCTGAGCGCAAATAAAAAAAAGTATGACTTAAAGCTAAACTAAGAAAGTCTGTCCTTAGAAAGCGAGTATACATGAAACGAATCAGCATTGGACTAATAGGCGCGGGCACAGTAGGTTCCGGCTTAATTGAAATTTTACATTCCCAGCAAAAACAAATTCTAGAAAGATCTGGAATTGAGCTTAATTTGACACAAGTCTGTGACACAGACCCAACACGGGTGCCTTCTTACTTCAGAGGTGAGATTGTTTCGGATTATAAAAAAATTACAGAGAATCCGAATAACGATATAGTTGTGGAGCTAGTCGGCGGAACTGGAGTTGCTTATGAAATTGTAAAGTCCGCTCTTTCCAATTCCAAGACAGTGGTTACTGCTAATAAGGCGCTTCTTTCTGAGAAGGGTAGCGAATTGTTTCAGCTTGCTGAAGACAAGAATGTTGAAGTCGGATACGAAGCAAGTGTTGGTGGTGCAATCCCTGTTATCCGCTCTATAAAGTCAGGACTTGTTGCAAATGACTTTTTGTCAATGTATGGAATTCTAAATGGAACTACAAATTATATTCTCACTAAAATGGAAGAGGAGAATATGGATTATGCGGATGCTCTAAGACAGGCACAGGAATTAGGCTTTGCTGAAAAAGATCCTACTTTTGACGTAGAAGGAATTGACGCTGCTCACAAACTTTCTATTCTAATCGGAATTGCATTTAATAAGAAGATAAAAATAAGCGACATTCATATTGAAGGAATTTCTAAACTTTCTAAAGCAGAGATTCATTCTGCAAAACTCTTAGGACTTAGAATAAAACTTCTAGGTGTTTGTAAAAGAATAGGCGAGCATTTAGAGGCAAGAGTGGAGCCAACTATGATACCACTTGATCACCCAATTGCGAGTGTTCGAAACGAAATGAATGCAATTTATTTCGAGACCAGTTTTTCAGGACCTTGTATGCTACTAGGAAAAGGTGCCGGCTCTTTACCGACAGCATCTGCGATTATTTCTGATTTGGTTTATTATGGTTCGAGAAGAACTCAGTCTACTTTATTTAGAGAGCAAAATATTTTTACAGAAGGAAGCCTTCTACCAGCAGGTGAAAATCGTGCGCGTTATTATTTGCGATTCAAAACTGTAGATAAGCCCGGAGTCCTGGGTGAGATTACGAGCATAATCGGTCGTAACCTCGTTTCCATTTCTTCTATGAGACAAAATGAATCCAATGGTGAGCCAGTTGAGCTAATCATTATTACGCATGAGGCGATGGAGAAGGATGTCCGCCATTCTCTTTTGGAAATTGATAAGCGAACAGATATTATCAAAGGAAAATCAATCATGATTCGATTAGAGGATTTAATTTGAATCGAAGCACTATTTCGAGTCATAGAGTTGATTTAATCAAGGAGCATTTGGATATTTTCCTTGAAACAGAAACTCATTTGGAAACATATGAGACTTCTAGTGATAAATTTGATGAACTTTTGAATCAAAAAAAAATTTTATGTAGCAAGAAAAATCCACATAGAAAACTTTACTTAGATTACGAAGGAGATTTGTCGCAAGACAGAGGCTTTGTTAAAATTTTATGGAAAGGGTTTTATATAACAAAGATGAATGTTTTTCCAGATGAAATTAAAATGAGTTTGGCAGATAATCAGAATTTGGTTTTGGAGTTTTAAATAGAATCAGATGAGACGCAAAACAAAGTGGGAGCTATGAGAGAAATTAATTTCGAATCGTTAGTCGTTAGAGAGAAGATTGAAGTGGTAAATGATTGTAAACTTCAAGTATTGTCTTTTGTCGGTCAGATCAATCAAAACAATTCCTATAGCATTTCTGATAATATTAATTCTTTTTTTGAATCGGGAACATTTGATACGATTCTAGATTTATCCAATTTAGTTTATATAAATAGCATTGGTCTTGCTTCTATACTCGCAATCATAAAAAAAACAGAAGAGCATTCAGGTAGACTTGTCATAGGTGGCATCAATCCTAAAATCCAAATCATCATCCAGCTTCTAGATCTTACAAACCAAGTTGAAATCTATTCCTCAGTAGAAAAAGCTTTAGAATCTTGGTAAATAGATCTAACTAAAAAAAAATTCTAGTAATTTTTCATATATATTTCTCTAATGAAATAGCTTTTCCAAAGAAGAGCCTAGACTAAGTTAAAGAGATAATTATGAAAATAGATCAGTATTTGTATGAAAGTAATTCTTCCAGGGAGGCAGACGTTAGGGGCAATCCTTCTAGTCAGTTAGTTTTACTTTTTGGGTCAAGGGAAATGTTTGAGCGAAAAGAGTTATTCTTAGACGTTCGAAAAAAATATCCCAATTCATTTCTATTTGGATGCACTACCTCCGGCGAAATATTTCAAAATAGTGTCTATGATTCCACATTAACCGTTACAGCTATCGAATTTGAATACACGAAATTAGAGCAACGAGCGACTTCTTTGAGTGATTGGAATAGTAGTTATGAAGCGGGAAAATCTTTAGCTGATTCCTTAGATAAAAATGGACTCTCTCATGTTTTCGTTTTATCCGATGGAGTTGTTGTAAATGGAAGCGAACTGACTCTAGGGATAAGTGAAAATTTGCCCCAAGGCGTTGGCTTAACTGGCGGATTATCGGGAGATGCCGCTCGATTTCAAAAAACCTATGTACTTGTAAACGATACACCCGTAGAAGGTGCTATCAGCGTCATAGGCTTTTATGGAGATAGATTGCAAGTAGGTACAGCCTCTTTGGGCGGATGGGATATTTTCGGACCCGAGAGAAAAATTACTCGTTCCAAAAATAATGTATTATTTGAGCTAGATGGAGAGCCAGTCTTACAACTTTATAAAAAATACTTAGGTGACGCAGCGAAGGAATTGCCTGGTTCTGCATTGCGATTTCCTTTAAATCTAAGAATCGACGGTTCTGATAGTGGTCTTGTGCGGACTATTCTTGGAATGAATGAAGAGGAAGGGAGTTTGACCTTTGCTGGTGACATGCCTGAAGGTGCCTTTACAAATCTAATGAAAGCAAATTTTGATCGGCTAATCGATGGAGCCTCCGGTGCTGCTTCTACTACGAGTAAACGAAATAAAGATATAAATCCAGAACTTGCCATACTCATTAGCTGTGTTGGTCGAAAATTAGTATTAGACCAAAGAGTAGAAGAAGAAATTGAAGCAGTGCGTGAAGTATATGGGGCTAATACAATATTAACCGGCTTTTATTCGTATGGAGAAATATCGCCATTTACTCCTGATGCAAAATGTGAATTACACAACCAAACCATGACGATCACTACACTCTCCGAAAAGTAAAAAATGGATTCATTGCATAGCCTACTAAAACGTCAAATGAAAAAGTATTTGACGATTACATCGGAGCAGTTCTTTGAAGATAATCAAAAATTTGTTCGAGCTATTGATGAGGCATACAATCGATTTGACGCGGATCGCTTAATGATAGAAAGATCTTTAGAATTAACGTCTAAAGAGTTAATTGAAAAAAATAAATCACTACTAAATTATATTGAAAAATTGAATTACATAGCCTACCACGATACGCTCACTCATCTATACAACCGGGCTTTTCTAACTGACAAATTGGATATGGGCATTGCGAAACAAAAAAATAATCCATCAAAAGTATTTGCTGTTTTGTTTTTGGATTTGGATCGTTTTAAACTAATTAACGATGCGATGGGGCATAGTGTAGGAGATAAACTCTTAGGGAAAATCGCAACCCGTTTGACAGAATTTTCCTCTAAGACAGTTACGATTGTAAGACTTGGAAGCGATGAGTTCGTTGTTTTAGTTGAGAATATAGAATCAGAACAAGAAGTTTTGTTACTTGCGGAAAATATCAATAAGTCGCTCAAACACTCTTTTCATGTAGATTATCATGAAGTATTTATAACTGTTAGTATTGGAATTGCATTTTCTAGTCTTGGCTATGAAAATTCTAGTGATATTTTACGAGATGCGGATACTGCGATGTATAACGCGAAACAAAAAGGCAGAGGTCGCTTTCAAGTTTTCGATAAGTCCATGCACAATTATGCGGCAACACTTGTGGAACTTGAATCAAATCTGCGACAGGCAATTCAGAACAATGAATTTATACTCTATTATCAACCTATTATAAATGCGTTAAGCGACCAAGTAAGTGGATTCGAAGCCTTAATACGTTGGAATCATCCCGTAAAAGGATTTATTCCACCTGCTGATTTTATTCCGATTGCGGAAGAGACCGGGATGATTAATGTAATCGGTGAGTGGGTTATCCGCACGGCAGCAGAGATGACTAAGAGGTTACAGGCTATTTGCCCTAAGGTGTATGTATCTGTGAATCTCTCTTTTGTGCAGTTTAGGGAAAAGAATATTGTTGAAGTGATTAAAAATATATTACAAGAAACACAACTGTCTCCGGAGTTACTCTACATTGAACTGACCGAAAGTAATATCATGGAAAATGTAGTAAGTGGAATGGAGATATTAAATAAATTGCGAGATATTGGAGTTGTCCTTTCTCTCGATGATTTTGGAACTGGGTATTCTTCTTTGAGTTATTTGAAAAAATTTCCAATTCACAATTTGAAGATAGACCAGAGTTTTGTAAGAGATTTAGAAAAAGGAAAGCAGGACCAAGAAATTGTAAAAGCCATTATTGCAGTAGCGCATAGTCTTGATTTAACTGTCACAGCGGAAGGAATCGAAAATGAAAATCAAATTGCATTTTTAAAATCCTTTTCTTGTGATCGACTACAAGGGTATTATTTTAGTAAGCCGCTGCCATTTGACCAGGCGATTGAGTATTTAACTAAGAAATCAAGTTAAATTTTAAAAACTCTCTTTGCATTTGAATAGAAGAATCTTTTTAAAGAAGAGGGAGGCAAATCTAGTTTAACAGCCATGTCTACGCATCGCTTCAGATCGTGGTGAGGAAAGTTTGTTCCAAATAACACTTTGCTTCTTCCCGATGTTTTCATATATTCTAAAAGTTGTTTCGGATAATAAGAAGGCAAATAAGCAGACGTGTCGATGTATACATTTTCATGCTTCATACAAAGACCAATCATTTCATCTGTCCAGGGAAATCCAATATGTCCCCCCACAATTTTTAATTCAGGGAAAGTAAGAGCCACTTCATCTAAATAAGGAACCGGTCTTCCCGGCTCAGAAGGCATGAGTGGACCTGTCTGACCTACTTGGGTGCAGAAAGGAATTCCTAGTTCAATGCATTCAACATAGAGCGGATAATAGAGTTTGTCGTTAGGCGGCAGTTTCCATATCCAGGGTAATACGAGTAATGCTTTGAAGCCATAGTCTTTGACGGCTCGACGAAGTTCTCTCACTGCTTCGAGCGGCTTCTCTAAATTAACCGCTGCAACTCCTACAAATCTATCTGGAAATTGAGTTGTGTATTCTAAGACTTGTTCGTTTGTGCAAACCCATTGTCCCGGTCTACACCAGGCACGAAGCAGTACTTTCTCGATTCCTGCTTTATCCATTAGCTCTACTGTCTCTTGCGGCGAAAGGCTATTACGCGCATGTGTGCCAGAGCCAGATCGTCTAAAAAGAGAAGTTACTTCGGGGAGTTTTTCATACATGGAAACTAGCGCGGGCTGTGTCCATGCATCGATGATTTGGTATTTTGCTTCGGGTTCGCTCATTTATTCTACTTAATGCATTAACCATCTCTCTGCGTCGAGTGCTGCCATACAACCGGAGCCTGCGGCAGAGATTGCTTGTCGATAGATTCTGTCCTGAACATCTCCTGCGGCAAATACGCCTTTGACGCTAGTGCGAGTAGAGCCCGGGTGTGTCTTGATATAACCAACTTCATCTAGCTCTAAGAACTCTTTGAAAATTTCTGTGTTCGGTGTGTGACCGATTGCGTAGAAGAGTCCACCTACAGGAAGAGTCTTGGTTGAGCCATTGACTGTGTCTTTGAGGGTAATTGCATTTAGCCCACCAGCACCACCAATCGCTTCATCTACTGTGCTATTCCATACCATTTGAATCTTTGGATGATTTAATGCACGGTCTCGCATCACCTGAGATGCTCGGAGTGTGCCTCGTCTATGAATTAGATAAACTTTAGAGGCAAACTTTGTTAAATGAGTTGCTTCTTCTACTGCGGAGTCTCCTCCTCCAATCACGGCGAGTTCTTTGTTACGAAAAATCGGGAGTGCTCCGTCACAAACGGCACAGGCGGAAATTCCTCTTTGCCAGTAGTCGTGCTCTCCTTTGATGTTCATTCTCTTCGCTGTTGCGCCTGTCGCAATGATAACAGCTTCTGCTTCACATTCTTCTTCGTCGGTGTAGATTTTAAAAGGATGAACGTTGAAGTTTACTTTGGTGACTGTCTGGGTAATGATCGTTGTCCCATACTTTGCGGATTGTTCGCGGAATAACTGTGTTAGCTTCGTTCCGTCAATTCCTTCGGGAAAGCCGGGAAAATTTTCGATCTCGGTTGTAGTGGTTAATTGTCCACCGGCCGCAACTCCACCTGCCATGAATCCTTCATACATAACTGGATTTAAGTTTGCTCTTGCTGCGTAGATTGCTGCTGTATGACCTGCCGGACCTGAGCCGATGATAACGATTTTATGTGCCATTGATAACTCCTAAAATTGAAAATAATAAAATTGGGGACTTGCTGTCACCGTGTAAATACAACCGGCAACTAAGAAAATAGAAGCCAGCACAGGAACTCTCAACTGTTGATAGATTCCTGATTCCTTAATCTTAGACAGTAGCTTGGTCTCTTCTAAAACTTCAATTACAAATAAAATTCCTGTAGGAATAAATAGAATATAGTTGATTGTAAAAATTCCTGTTGTTTGCAAGGTGAGAATTCGCTTTAGCATCACCATCGCGAGTTCAAAATTGAGAGAGCGGAAAAACAATGCGCCTAACATGAATAAGCTGAAAGTATAAGATATACGAATGACTTTGGGAATTCGCAAGAAAAACTTTTCGTAACCGAATTCGATAAAGAATTTTTCTATTGTAAGACTTACTCCACAGATAAATCCCCAGATGATAAAATTCCACGCTGCCCCATGCCAGGCTCCCCCGATTACCATTGTGACAAATACATTGAAGTAATTTCGTAAAAGGGAAACTCTACTTCCGCCGAGCGTTATATAGATGTAATCCCGTAGCCAAGTAGATAGAGAAATATGCCATCGTCTCCAGAGTTCCGTGGAAGAAGATGCTAAGTAAGGACGTTTAAAGTTGATTGGAATATTAAAACCTAAGATTTTTCCTGCACCAATGGCTATATCGGAGTAGCCGGCGAAGTCACAGTAGATTTGAATTGTGAAAAAATACACTCCTAGTATACACGCCGCAAAATCATAATTAGCCGGATTCGCAAAGATTGGCTCAATGAAATCTGAGATTGGATCTGCAATCATCGTCTTCTTGAAAATTCCAAGTGCAATTTGTCCCATACCAAGTGAAAAGTTTTCAGTAGAAAAAAGCTTTCTTCCCTGAAACTGAGGAATTAGAACATCAGCCCGCATGATAGGACCTGCAACGAGTTGAGGAAAGAACAATAGAAATAAAGAGAAGTCAGAGAAATTTCTTTCGGGTTTTAGAATTCCTCTATAGACATCGACTGCATAGGCAATGGCTTGAAAGGTATAAAAGGAAATTCCAAGTGGTAAGATAAATCCAATCGCCCTAAACTCTGTCGGATTACTCCCATTAGCCCCTAGGTCATGTAAGATAGAGCGTAGAAAGTCTGTGTATTTAAAAAAAACTAAAATGCCTAAGTTGACGGCTAATACAAAGTAGAGCCAAAGCTTTTTCGTATTCTGTGTTTGCGATTCCGAAATACGAATAGAACCAATAAATGTCGCAATAAAAGAGAGCAGAAGCAGTGGAACAAAGGCTACTTTTAGACAGGCATAGAAATACACCGACGACCAGAGTAGGAGTTTACGTTGCTTATCCTCTTGTAAGAAAAAATACAGAGGAAATACAATCAGGCAGAATACGTAGAAGTGAAGAGAATTAAATAGCATTTATTCCAATACCTCCTGAGTTTTCTTTTTAACAATCTGGTAAACCCACTCGTTGCCCATTGCGGTATAGTGACCATCGCCGAAGATGTAGTAGGGGCGAACATTCATTTGCCCTTGGTAGGTCATTTCTTTTGTGTATTCATTTAAGTCTACGAAGTCGATTTTCTTTTCTTGTAAATACTTTTTGAGCGTAGAGAGATAGCTGTAATAGTGATGGAATTTTCCCTTCTGCGAGCAGTAGGCGGTTTCTAAGTCAATGGGTGCCAGAAATAAAACGAGCTTGATATTTCTACTTGCTGTGAGGTTTACCATTTTATCAATTTGGTCTAGCATTCCTTTTGGGGTATCGAAATTAACCGGTGTATCCGAGCATTCGTCAGAAGGATAAACAGGTGCGGCAAATGGATCCCGCTTATCGGGACGGATAAAGTCTTCTTTCAGACTGTAGGGCGTGTAAGGAAAATAAGCGTCCGTGCATCTGTCTGCGGGTAATAGTGATTTCAGGCAGTCCTGTGTTTTTTTCACTTTTTGAATAGGCCAGATAAAGGTTTCGTTGAAACGATAGATTAGATTTTCCTGTGTCATCTTGGCTGCGATGAAGAGATAACTGTATTTAGCCAGTTGGAATTGAGTGTTAAATAAAAACATGGCTTTCGGGTTATTCTTTTTGCTGTAGAATGTGACTTCGTCTATATTGTCCCCGTTACTCGGAAAGTAATACAATACTTTTGTGTTTAATTTCGGTAGAAATTTTTCTAATTTCAAATTGATGTGTGAAGGTCCGTAGGCGTCTACACCGAGGTTGAGTGCCTGATAAGAAATTCCTTTTGTGTCGGTAAATCCATTTAGCTTATTGCAAAACGTTTCTTTATCACTGACACCAAAGCCCATCGTAACAGAATCGCCAATGCAAACAATTTGAGGAAGCGCA
>Ga0209174_10002268_pt1 | contig 12876 bp, 14 predicted proteins | sample JI91814BDNA_FD_187505 | JGI IMG/M metagenome (GOLD analysis project Ga0209174, IMG submission 187505) | Wastewater effluent complex algal communities from Wisconsin, to seasonally profile nutrient transformation and Carbon sequestration -... | ecosystem: Engineered > WWTP > Effluent > Algae...
AGCAGGATCGGTGCGTTGCGCAGGAAGGCGCGGGCGATGGCGATGCGCTGGCGCTGGCCGCCGGAGAGCTGGCTGCCGTTGGCGCCGACGCGGGTGGCCAGGCCCTGGGGCAGCTTGTCGATGAACTCCATTGCGTGGGCGGCGCGGGCGGCGGCAACGATGTCGGCCTCGCTCACGTCGGGGCGGCCGTAGGCGATGTTGGCGGCGATGCTGTCGTCGAACAGCACCACCTGCTGGCCGACCCAGCCCAGTTGCGCGCGCAGGTGGGCCAGCGGCAGGCTGGCCAGCGGCGTGCCGTCGAGCAGGATGCGGCCTGCGCCGGGCTCGAAGAAGCGGGCGATCAGGTTGATCAGGGTGCTCTTGCCGCTGCCCGAGGCGCCCACCAGGGCCACCGTCTGGCCGGGATGCACGTCGAGGCTGAAGTGCTGCAGGGCCAGTTCGGCCTGGCCGGGGTAGCGAAAGCTCACGTCGTCGAAGCGCAGCTCGCCTTTGGCGCGGGGCAGGCTGGCGCTGGCGCTGTCCACTTCGGGCGGGGTGTCGAGGAGTTCGAAAATGCTCTGGGCGCCGGCCAGGCCGCGCTGGATCACCGCGTTGATGTTGGTGAGGCGGCGGATCGGCTCGAAGAGCATCGACATGGCGGTGACGAAGGAGACGAATTCGCCGGGGCTGAGCTTGTCCTGGGCCGACAGCGAGCCGGCCGTCCAGATCACCGTGGCCACGGCCGCGGCGGCCAGCACCTGCACCAGCGGCACGTTGATGGCCGACACGCGCACGGTGCGCATGGTTTGCTGGCGCAGCTGTTCGGAGACGCTGGCGAAGCGCGCGTCTTCGTGGTCGTGGGTGCCGAAGAGCTTGATCTCGCGCACGCCGTTGAGGGTTTCCTCGACCATGCCGGTCATGCGGCCGGTGGTGTCCTGCATTTCGCGGTTGGAGCCGCGCAGCTTGCGGCTGGCCACGCGGATCAGCCAGGCCACGATGGGGGCGATGGCCAGGATCACCAGGGTCAGCTCCCAGGCGGTGTAGACCAGGTAGCCGGTGAGGCCGATGATGACCATCGTGTCGCGGATCACGATGATCCAGGCGTTGGACAGCGCGGCGCCCACCTGCGGAATGTCGTAAAGGATGCGCGACAGCATGCGCCCGCCGGTTTCCGCCTGATGCACCGGGATCGGCAGGTGCATCTGGTGGCGGAACACCTGCTGGCGCAGGTCGGTGATGGCCTTGTTGGCGATCCACTGGCTCGACACGCTGGCCACGTATTCGGCGACGCCCTTGGCCAGGAAGGCCAGCATCAGGAACAGCGGCACCTGCCACTGGGCGGTGTGGCTTTTCTTGATGAGGCTTTCGTCCACCAGCGGCTTGAGCAGCGCCGGCAGCACCGGTTCGAGGGAGGCCGCGGCGATCATCGCCAGGATCGACAGCACCACCACCTTGAGGTAGGGGCGCGCCGAGCCGAGCAGGCGGCGGTAAAGCTGGAAGGAGTCTTTCATTCCCGGTGCAGGACCTTGTCGACGATCAGGCTGGCCCAGCCTTCTTCCCGGAAGCGGGTCTGGGTTTCGAGGCGGCTGTATTCGGTGTCCACCCATTCCAGGAAGCCGATCGGCGAGCGCTGGTTGCGGGCGACGTAGGTGGCCAGGAAGAAATCCAGCACGCCGGTGCGGGCGCGCTTGAAGTGGCCGTACTTCCAGCCGAGTTCGCTCATGGCGTCCTCGACCTTGTGGCCCAGGTGCAGGATACGGTACAGCGCGGCGCCGATGCCGGCCCGGTCGGCGCCGGATTTGCAGTGCAGGAGCGCCGGGTATTCGATTTGTTTGAAGAGTTCGTCCATCGCGTGCACCTCTTCAATCTCGGGCGGGGTGCGCGAGTACAGCTTGATGTCGTGGAGCGCGATACCCAGCGCCGCGCAGGCTTCCTTTTCCAGCGCGTAGGAGCCGTAGCCGTGGGGCCCGCGCAGGTTGATGACGGTGCGAAGACCAAGTGTTTTCTGGTACTTGGCCAGCTGGGCCGGGCTGGGCTGGCTGGAGCGGTACATGCCGCCGCCCAGGTCGTAGAAATTGTTGTAGATGGCCCGGATGGCACCGTGGTCGACAAGATGCATGTCGAACCAGGCGCGAATGCGGCCGCTGGTCGTGGAGATGTCCATCGTCATCGAGGGCCTCAGGTCGCGAGCAGCACGGATTTCAAGCCGGCCGGCAGGCTGGCGGCGGTGGCGGCGTCGCACAGGAGCGCGTCCGGGCGAATCTGCAGCAGCAGCCCGGCGCCGGTGGCGGGGTTGGCCTGCACCACCCAATCCACCGGGCGCAGGGCCGCCAGCACGGCCAGCGTGCCGGCGTCGGTGGAGGAGGGCTCGAGCACCAGCACCCGCTCGGCGGCCTGGCCGGCTTTTTCGAGCCGGGCCAGCAGGGCCGCGTCGGGCAGGCCCAGCGGCCCCAGCAGCACCGCCACGCGCTCGCCGGCGGCGCGGGCGCGCTGGCAGGCGGCGGTTGCCGCGTCGGCGGCGAGCAGGCCGTGGGCGAGCGGGGCGTGGGTGTCCATCGCGGCGTAGAGTTCGTCGGGGCTGGCGGTGGCGGTGCCCAGTTTGCCGACCACCACGCCGGCGGCGAGGTTGGCAAGCTGGGTGGCTTCGCGCAGGTCGAGGCCGGCGGCAATGCCGCAGCCGAGGGCCGCCGAAACGGTGTCGCCGGCGCCGGTCACGTCGAAGACTTCGAGCGCACGGGTGGGCTGATGGTGGGCGGGCTGGCCCTTTTGCAGCAGGGTGACGCCGGCCTCGCCGCGGGTCACCAGCAGCGCTTCGATATCGAGTTCGGCGCGCAGGGCTTCACCCTTGGCCACCAGCGTGGCTTCGTCCGGGCAAGGGCCGACCACGGCTTCGAATTCGGAGAGGTTGGGTTTGACGATGGTGGCGCCGCGGTAGCGCGAAAAATCCGTGCCCTTCGGGTCGACGACCACCGGAATGCCCTTTTTGCGGGCGGCGGCGATCAGCGCCGGCACGTCGGAGAGGGTGCCCTTGGCGTAGTCGGAGAGCACCAGCACGTTCACGCCGTCGAGGTGCGCGGCCAGCGCCGCGCTGATGCTGGCCGCGTGGCGGGGGTCGAAACGTTCTTCGAAATCGAGGCGGATCAGTTGCTGGTGGCGGGAGATGACGCGCAGCTTGGTGATCGTGGGGGCGTCCGGCAGGCGGGTGAAGGCGCACTCGACGCCCTGGGCGGCGAGGCTTTCTTCGAGCAGGCGGCCGGCCTCGTCGTCGCCCACCAGGCCGATGACCCGCGCCCTGGCGCCCAGCGAGGCGGCGTTGAGCGCCACGTTGCCGGCGCCGCCGGCGCGTACTTCATCGTTTCTCACCTGCACCACCGGCACCGGCGCCTCGGGCGAAATGCGCGCTGTCGCGCCATGCCAGTAACGGTCGAGCATCACGTCGCCGCACACGAGCACGCGGCAGGCGGAAAAATCCGGCAGGGAAAAATGCATGGGGGTACGGATCGTACGCCGCAGCGTGGCGCGCCGATGGAAGCAAAGGCCGGATTATCGCATCAAGGGGAGAGGGGCGGGAGAGGACCGCTCGGCCCGATCAGCCGCGGCCCAGCATTCCGTGTTCGCGGATGAACGCGATGATCATGTCAAGGCCGTCGCCGGTCTTGAGGTTGCTGAAGACGAAGGGCCGCTGGCCGCGCTGGGCCCGGGCGTCGTGGGCCATGACATCCAGCGAGGCGCCCACCATGGGGGCGAGGTCGATCTTGTTGATGATCAGCAGATCCGACTTGGTGATGCCGGGGCCGCCCTTGCGCGGAATCTTCTCGCCGGCGGCAACGTCGATCACGTACAGGGTGAGGTCGGAGAGTTCGGGCGAGAAGGTGGCCGCCAGGTTGTCGCCGCCGGATTCGACGAGGATCAGTTCGAGGCCGGAAAAGGCGCGCTGCAGGCGGTCGATGGCTTCGAGGTTGATCGAGGCGTCTTCGCGGATGGCGGTGTGCGGGCAGCCGCCGGTCTCGACGCCGATGATGCGCTCCGGGGCCAGGGCCGAGTGATTGACGAGGAATTTCGCGTCCTCGGCGGTGTAGATGTCATTGGTGACGACGGCCATGTCGATCTCGCCGCGCAGGGCCTGGCAGAGGGCCAGGGTGAGGGCGGTTTTGCCGGAACCGACGGGGCCGCCGATGCCGACGCGGAGTGCTTGCTGGGTCATGGTTTTACGATCTGAAGAGACGTGAATACTGGGTTTCGTGGCGGGCGCAGGCGATCGCGAAGGCCGGGGCGAGGTTGGACCACGCGGCTTCCGGTCGCACCCGCGCGTCGGCGGCAATGGCGGGAATCTGGCTGCCCAGCCCGGCCAGCAGGCGCTGGCCCGAGGCCTGGCCGAGCGGCACGGCCTTGAGCGCGGCCATCACCTGGTTTTCGGCCCACGACCACAAATAGGCGGTGAGCGCGGCCTCAATGGGGATGCCCCACTGTGCGGCAACGCCGCTCCAGGCTACCGGAAAGGCCACTTCAGGCAGGGTTTCGATCTGTTCGGCAACAAAGGCGAGGCGCTCGTCGCGCAGGTCGCGAATCAGGCGGCGCAGCGAAAAGCCCATCTGCACGGTTTCGGCGCGCAGTTCGAGGGATTCGCGGCTGGCCAGGAATTCGCCATTGAGGCGGCGGATCTCGGGGTGCCTGGCGGCCGCCCAGGCTTCCATCAATGCGGCCACCAGCGGGGCTTCGTAGCGGCCGATGCCATGCCCGAGCAGGTCGGCAATCCAGCGGCCGGCGCTGGCTTCGTCGCGGATCAGGCCGGATTCGACGGCCCATTCGAGGCCCTGCGAATAGGTGTAGGCGCCCACCGGCAGGGCCGGGCTGGCCAGTTGCAGCAGGCGGACGAGTTGCAGGCTGGCGGGGGGCGTCACGGTCAGCGCGGCTTGAATTCGTGGATCCTGGGAATCGAGCGGTGGGGGCCGTTACCGGGGTCGTGCAGGTCATCGTCGTCAGCGTGCTGGTGGGCGCCGCCGTAGGCGCCGGATTCCGGCTGGAAGGGCGCCAGGGTTTCGCTCACGGCACAGCCCAGCCCGCGCACCATTTCGGCCAGCACGTGGTCGGTCTGGAAAAGCAGGCGGCCGCCGGCGGGCTCGGGAATGATCTGCACCGGCACGTGGCGGTTGCCCAGGTGGTAGGCCGCGCGGGCGAACAGCAGCGGGCTGTCGGCGACGACCTCGATGAGTTTTTCGGGCGCCGCGACGACTTCGACGACGGTGCTGCCGTCTTCCGAAATCAGCCGGTCGCCGCCCTGCAGGTGCTCACCGCGGGCGAGAAAGATGCCGGCTTCCGCACCGGACGCCAGGGTGACACGCAGGCGGCTGCGCTTGCGGGAATCGTAGGTGAGCGCCACCGAATCGGTGGCGGGCTGCGGGGTGCGTTGGGTCAGGATCAGCATGAGCGGGCAATCAGAACAGGAAGTAGCGCTGTGCCAGCGGCAGCTCGGTGGCGGCCTCGCAGCTCAGCAGTTCGCCGTCGGCGCGCACCACGTAGGTTTCGGGGTCCACGTCGATGACCGGCGTGGCGCCATTGTGAACCATGTCGGATTTTTGCAGCTGGCGGGTGCCGGATACGGCAATCAGCGGTTTTTGCAGTCCGAGGGCGGCAAGCGCCGGATTATCCAGCGCCGCCTGTGACACGAAGGTGACCGAGGTTTTGAGCGCCTTGCCGAAGCTGCCGAACATCGGGCGGTAATGCACCGGCTGCGGCGTGGGAATTGAGGCGTTCGGGTCGCCCATGGCGGCGGCGGCGATCATGCCGCCTTTCAGGACCAGGCTTGGCTTGACGCCGAAGAAGGCCGGTTTCCAGAGCACCAGGTCGGCCAGCTTGCCGACTTCGATGGAGCCGACCGTGTGGGCGATGCCGTGGGTGAGCGCCGGGTTGATGGTGTATTTGGCGATGTAGCGCTTGACCCGGAAGTTGTCGTTGCGCGGGCAGTCTTCCGGCAGCGGCCCGCGCTGCAGCTTCATTTTGTGGGCGGCCTGCCAGGTGCGGATGATCACTTCACCGACGCGGCCCATGGCCTGCGAATCGGACGACATCATCGAGAAGGCGCCGATGTCGTGGAGGATGTCTTCGGCGGCGATAGTTTCGCGGCGGATGCGCGATTCGGCAAAGGCGATGTCCTCGGCAATGCTCGGGTCGAGGTGGTGGCACACCATCAGCATGTCGAGATGCTCGTCGATGGTGTTGACCGTGTAGGGCATGGTCGGGTTGGTGGAGCTGGGCAGGACGAAGGGCAGCCCGGCCGCCTTGATGATGTCCGGCGCGTGGCCGCCGCCGGCGCCTTCGGTGTGGAAGGTGTGGATGGTGCGGCCCTTGAAGGCGGCGATGGTGGCTTCGACAAAACCCGATTCGTTGAGCGTGTCGGAGTGGATCGCCACCTGCACGTCCATTGCGTCGGCCACCGCCAGGCAGCAGTCGATGGCGGCCGGCGTGGTGCCCCAGTCTTCGTGCAGCTTGAGGCCGATGACGCCGGCCTCGACCTGCTCGACGAGGGCTTCCGGCAGGCTGGCGTTGCCCTTGCCGAGAAAGCCGAGGTTCATCGGAAAGGCCTCGGCGGCTTCGAGCATGCGGTGGATGTGCCACGGCCCCGGCGTGCAGGTGGTGGCGTAGGTGCCGGTGGCCGGGCCGGTGCCGCCGCCGATCATGGTGGTGACGCCCGAGTTGAGCGCCTCCTCGATCTGCTGCGGGCAGATGAAATGGATGTGGCTGTCGATGCCGCCGGCGGTGACGATCATGCCTTCACCGGCGATGACTTCGGTGCCGGGGCCCACCACGATGGTGACGCCGGGCTGGATGTCCGGGTTGCCGGCCTTGCCGATGGCGGCGATGCGGCCGTTTTTCAGGCCGATGTCGGCCTTCACGATGCCGCTGACCGCGTCGACGATCAGGGCGTTGGTGATGACGGTATCGACCACCTCGGCCGACACCCGCTGGCTCTGGCCCATGCCGTCGCGAATCACCTTGCCGCCGCCGAACTTCACTTCTTCGCCGTAGATCGTGTAGTCGTGTTCGACTTCGATGATCAAGGCGGTGTCGGCCAGGCGCAGGCGGTCGCCCTTGCCGTCCAGGTGGGTGGGGCCGAACATTTCGGCGTAGGCCTGACGGCTGATTGTGCTGGCCATTACAGCGCTCCCTGAATCAGACCGCGAAAGCCATACACCTTGCGCTCGCCGCCCAGTGCCACCAGCTGCACGGTGCGCGTCTGGCCCGGCTCGAAGCGCACGGCGGTGCCGGCCGCGATGTCGAGGCGGTAGCCGCGGGCGGCGTCCCGGTCAAAGCCAAGCGCGGTGTTGGTCTCGAAGAAATGATAGTGCGAGCCCACCTGGACCGGGCGGTCGCCGGTGTTGGCCACGGTGAGCGTGAGGGTTGGCCGGCCGGCGTTGAGTTCGATGTCGCCGGGCTCGGCGAGGAGCTCGCCGGGAATCATCGTCCATCCTTCCGGCGCACCAGCAGGTAGGCGACCAGGCCCGCGGCAACGATGGCCGGCAGGATGTGCTCCGCTTCGAAGAGATGGGCGAAGCCGTCGAGGACGCCATGCCCCGGGTGGGCCAGCGCGGTGGCGGGCAGGGCCGCCAGGAGCAGGAGATGGATGCGGGTTTTCATGGGCGGCTCCCTGGGGTCAGACGATGGGGTGGTGCACGGTCACCAGCTTGGTGCCGTCGGGGAAAGTGGCTTCGACCTGGATGTCCGGAATCATTTCGGCGATTCCGTCCATAACGTCGGCGCGGGCGAGCACTTGAGTGCCGGCGTGCATCAGTTCGGCCACGCTGCGGCCCTCGCGGGCACCTTCGAGGATGGCGCAGGTGATCAGCGCCACGGCTTCCGGGTAGTTCAGCTTGAGGCCGCGGGCCTTGCGCCGCTCGGCGAGCAGGCCGGCGGTGAAGATCAGCAGCTTGTCCTTCTCGCGGTGGGTGAGTTCCATGGGGTTTCCTCAGGTATTCCAGATTCGGGGCACAAGGGCCGGCCGGCCGCAGCACAGGGGGCGGATGATGGCCCACAGCGCGGCAAACCACAGGCGCGCGGCTTCGCTGCTGGCGCCCAGGTAACGCGCCACCAGCAGGCCGGGCAAGGCGGTGATGGCGTGAGTGGCGCCATCGGAGGGCGCTACCAGGCGGCAGGTTTCGAGCAGTTCGGTGCTGCGCGTGGAGAGTTCCGGGAAGCTTGCCAGCAGGGTGCCGCACAGGGGGGCGCCGGCCCAGCCGGCGGGGCTGGCGAGCATCGGGTCGGCGCCCTGAAAGCTGCCACGCTCGATCCACAAGGGGGCGCCGGCGCGCTCGATGCGGTAGTGCAGTTCGAAGCGGCCCGTGTCAAAGCGTTCGCCGGAGGCGGTGCGGCCAAGGCACAGGATGTCCCAGCCGATGAAGCGGCTGTCGGCGGCGAGGGACACGCGGGTGTGCATGCGCGCCTGCGCGCCGTCGAAAACGATGGTCTCCTGCGGGAGCCATTCGAGGGTGGCGCCCTCGGCCACGCTCAGCTCGATGTCCTGCGAGGCCTCGGCCCCGCTGGTGCGATACCATTTTCCGGCGCCCGGCGTGGTGAGCTGGGCATGGGCGCCGGTGCCAACCGTGGCGCAGATCTTCAGGTGATCGCCCCCCGCGATGCCGGAGGGCGGGTGCAGCAGGATGGCCTGGCACACCGGGCGGCCTTCCGGGTACAGCGCCTTTTGCACCCGCAGCGGGCCAAGATGCCGGTTCTCCACGAGGGCGGTGCGTTCACCGTCGCGGGCGAAGCCCAGGTGCAGCTCGGCATGCCAGGCGGGCGAAGTGAGCGGAGGGCGGAAGTTCATGGGGCGGATTCTGGCCCAAGGCGATGGGCCGTGAAATACGCAATACTGCGCACGTGCCACGTTTTATGGAGTCGCAGCATGCACCCGGAAACCTCTCCCGCGTTCCGTGAGCCGTCACCGGCGGCGCGGCCATGAACTACCTTGCCCATGCCTTTCTGGCCGGGCCGGTGGCGGCAGATCGCGTCGGCGGAGTCGTCGGCGACTTCATCAAGGGCTGGCTCGACCCCTTGCCTGCCGGCCTGGACGCGGCGCTGGCCGCTGGCGTGATGCTGCACCGGCGCATCGACAGTTACGCGGACACCCACCCGGCCTTTCGCCGCAGCCGCGCGCGGGTGAGCCCGGAGCGGCGCCGGGTGAGCGGCATCATGGTCGACATGTTCTACGATCATTTTCTGGCGCGGCACTGGTCCCGCTTCAGCGACCAGCCGCTCACCCACTTCACCGCCGACACTTACCGGCTGATCGCGGCCCATCCCGCGCCGCTGCCGCCCGCCTTCGGGCCGGTGTTCGAGCGCATGTCCGGCCATGACTGGCTGGCGAGCTACGGCGACGCCGAAACGCTTGCGCTGGCCCTGGATCGCATGGCCGAATTCCGTCTGCGCCGGCCTAATCCGCTGGCCGGCTCCGGGGCCGAGCTGCTGCGCGAATACGCCGGCCTGGAGGCCGATTTCCTGGCGTTCTTGCCGGATGCAGTGGTGTTTGCCGAGGCCGTGAGGCGGGCGCGTGATTCAGGCGCGTGATTCAGGCACGGCGGGCCGGAAGGCTTGATTTCAGCAAGAGAATCCGCACAAAAGGAAGGTTTCGCGATGCAAGACAACCCGATCTGGAAAATGCGCTTCGAGGGTCTCAAGCGCTACGCCCACGCCAACCAGTGGGGCCGGGAATCGGTCCGGCAATGGGCCGAGGAGGGCCTCATGGACGACGCGCCGGAGGTGGTGGCGCTGCTGGAACAATGGCCGCTGCGCTACAAGGATCTGGAAGCCGGAGCCTGGCCGGCCGCGCTGCTGCCCGAGAACCCGGGCTGAGCACGCGGCCGCGGGCACCGCGCCGAAGATTACCGGTGCGTGCGCCGCAGAAAGCCGAAGGCACCGAGCAGGGCGGCACCCAGCAAGGGCAGCATGCCCGGTTCGGGAACCCTGCCCCGGATGCTGGTGAGGCGGTCGTCGTCCGGGGTGGCGTAGTCGACCAGGGTGTACAGGCGGTCGGTGAGGGCGGTGGTGGTGGCTGCGCCGTTGAGGCCGCCGCGGAGTTCGAGCCCCCAGTCATTCGGCTGGGATTCGAAGAACAGCACGTTGATCGCATACAGGCCGGGGGCGCTGAATTCCACCGTGGTGCTCGGGCCGCCGAAGGGGTGGATGCCGTCGTTGTCGAGCACGCGGGTGCCCTGGATGTCCACCGCGCTGCCGTCGTCGGAGGGGAGGTGGAAGGTCCATACCTCGCCGGCATTCTGCACGCCAAAGAAGCCGGCAAAGCGCATGACGGTGTTGAGCACGTCGTCGGTGAGCACGCTGGTGTTGTCCAGCGTGGCCTGGGCTGTGGGGTCGAGCACGGCGCCGTAGGTTGCGAAGACCGAGGTCGAGCCGGCAGCGCCGGCCGGGTAGTCGATGGTGGTGGCGCGGAAGTTGGCGGTGGCGAAGCCGCCGCTGATGATCGTCTGGGCCTGGGCGAGGGTGTCGGTGCCGGCGGCGACGTTGGACCACAACTGCCCGGTCAGGCCGTTGCCGAGATTCGCCGGGAGCGCCTGGCTGGGGGTGCCGAAGGTGTAGATGGCGGCCATGGCATCCACATTCATCAGCAGGGCGGAAGTCGCGGCCAGGAGGAATTTTGCAGCGGGTTTCATGGGGAAGCTCTCCATCAAGTGGGTTTATCGGGCAGAAAGCCCGAAGTCACGCGTGGCAGGGCTGCGTCGGCACACAAGCCCGGGGGCGGCCATGGAATTTGCCCTTTATGACGGAGAGGAATCCTGGCGCGGCGTGGGGCTGGCTCGGGGCTGGCTTGAGGATCTCTCGCGGCGTTCGCCATGAAGGGTGGCGATTGGCCCAAGCATTATTCGAGCCCCGTGATGTATTTATCAAATAATCAAAGGGCTGCCGGAGGGGCCTAGCGGCGGCGGGGCGCCGGTGTAAAGTTTTCCGACGCTTGGCGATGGACCGCCGATGGAAGAGCCCCCCTGCGGCCACCGCCGTGGATTGTTGCTGTGCGCTCAGGGTTTCCCGTTGCAGCAGGCGGCGCGTCACACCGCCAGCGCTTCCCGCACACCGTCCTGGGGCATGCTTTCGCCCTCGCCGCGCATGATGAATTCGCCGCGTTCCATCAGCAGGTACTGGTCGGCGAGGGATTCGGCGAAGTCGTAGTACTGCTCGACCAGCAGGATCGCCATTTCGCCGGTTTCGGCCAGCATGCGGATGGCGCGCTCGATGTCCTTGATGATCGAGGGCTGGATGCCTTCGGTCGGCTCGTCGAGGATCAGCAGGCGCGGCCCCATGGCCAGGGCGCGGCCGATGGCGAGCTGTTGCTGCTGGCCGCCGGAAAGGTCGCCGCCGCGGCGGTGCATCATTTGTTTGAGCACCGGAAACATCTCGAAGATGCGGCTCGGTATCGACGTGCTGCCGGGCAGGGTGGCGAGGCCCATCAGCAGGTTTTCCTCTACCGTGAGGCGCGGAAAGATCTCGCGCCCCTGGGGCACGTAGCCGATGCCGGCCTTCACGCGCTCGTGGGGCGGCAGGTGGGTGATGTCGCGGCCGTTCAGATGCATGGCGCCCGATTTGGTTTTGACCAGCCCCATCAGCGACTTGAGCAGCGTGGTCTTGCCCACGCCGTTGCGCCCGAGCAGCGTGGTGACCTTGCCGAGTTCCAGCTCGAACGAGAGGCCGCGCAGGATGTGGCTGCCGCCGTAGTACTGGTTGAGGTTTTCAACTTTAAGCATGTTCAGCGCCCCAGATAGACTTCGATGACCCGCGGGTCGTTTTGCACCGTGGCCAGATTGCCTTCGGCCAGCACCGATCCTTCATGCAGCACCGTGACCATGCCGCCGAGTTTCTCGATGAAGGCCATGTCGTGCTCGACCACCACCAGCGAATGCTTGCCGGCCAGCGCCACGAAGAGTTCGGCGGTGCGCATGGTTTCGTCGTCGGTCATGCCGGCGACGGGTTCGTCGAGGAGCAGCAGCTTGGGTTCCTGCATCAGCAGCATGCCGATCTCCAGCCACTGTTTTTGCCCGTGGGAGAGCAGCCCGGCCGGGCGGTCGGCCTCCTTGTCGAGGCGGATCAGGCGCAGGGTTTCGGCAATGCGGTCGCGCTCGTCGGCGGCCAGCCAGGCGAGCAGGCTTTTCCACACGCGCTTGTCGGTCTTCATGGCCAGTTCGAGGTTTTCGAACACGCTGTGGTTTTCGAAGATGGTCGGTTTCTGAAACTTGCGGCCGATGCCGGCGTGGGCGATCTCGGGTTCGGTGAGGCGGGTGAGATCCATCGTCTGGCCGAAGAAGGCCGAGCCGGAGTCGGGCCGCGTCTTGCCGGTGATGACGTCCATCATGGTGGTCTTGCCGGCGCCGTTGGGGCCGATGATGCAGCGCAGCTCGCCGGCGTCGATGGTCAGGTTGAGCTTGTTGAGGGCGCGAAAGCCGTCGAAGCTCACGGTGATGTCATCGAGATACAGCGCGACGCCGTGGGAGAGGTCGAGTTCGCCGGTGACCAGGTGGCCCATCTGGTCGGCGCCGTCGCTGCCTGAAGGGCGGTCGTCGAGGAGGGCTTCGGCGGTGGTGTTGAGCGCGTTCATGCGGCGACTCCTTTCTTGAGCATCAGTTTCTTCCACAGGCCGACGAGGCCCTGGGGCAGCATCAGCGTGACGACGATGAACAACAGGCCGAGGAAGAACAGCCAGTATTCGGGAAAGCTCACCGTGAACCAGCTCTTGGCCAGGTTGACCACAAAGGCGCCGATGACCGGCCCGATCAGCGTGGCGCGGCCGCCCACCGCCACCCAGATGGCGATTTCGATGGAGTTGGCGGGTGACATTTCAGAGGGGTTGATGATGCCCACCTGCGGCACGTAGAGCGCCCCGGCAATGCCGCACAGCACCGC
>Ga0209174_10002271_pt1 | contig 12857 bp, 9 predicted proteins | sample JI91814BDNA_FD_187505 | JGI IMG/M metagenome (GOLD analysis project Ga0209174, IMG submission 187505) | Wastewater effluent complex algal communities from Wisconsin, to seasonally profile nutrient transformation and Carbon sequestration -... | ecosystem: Engineered > WWTP > Effluent > Algae...
TCCAACTAATAAAAACTCTTGGAAATAAAAAACCAGTAAAACTCAAGATCGCTTTTTTATTATGCGGAACAAAAAAATAAATCTTATGAAAAGAAAATTTATCATTATATAAAAAATGAGAGATGAATTCTTTGAAAGAGTAATTACCTTCAGTCGGATGAGAATCTGCCGGAAAACGAATTGAAAAATAAAGAATAAAGATGGTTAGACATACAACAAGACTATTTACAATGAGTAATGTTGTCCATCCTAAATCCGCTATGTATACAAGTGGATTTCCTTCATGACTCAAGTCTGGCGTAATAGTAAATGTAACTAAAGCATCAATTGCTCTCACAAATACTAATGAAAAAGAAAGAACCCAAAATTCAAAACTTACTTTCAAAATAAAACCCTTTATCCCATATATTAGAGTTGTCGAAAGAGGCAACTAATCTATTCTAAAAAAGAAAGAGGAAAGAGATTTTTATGAAATTAAGTGATCCCTATGCAAAAGAAGAACTGAAAAACTTCGTCCTAACTTTAAAAAGAAATCTAGAAACTAGATTTAACTCTCTTGAAGAAAAAATATTCTTTCAAAAGCCGACGACTGGTTGGTCGCCTGCGGAAAATATGCAGCATATCAATCGAGTCACTAGGCTGTTAACATTGACTTTCGCTACTCCTAAGTTCTTGGCTTCGATTGTATTTGGTGAGTCTACAACTCCTGCACGCCGATTTCAAGTTGTTGGAGATATTTACCTAGATGCACTTAGTAAAGGACAAAATTCAGGACCATTTGCTCCGAATAAGGAAAGAGAAGATGGTAATACAGATAAACGCAAAAAAGAATTAATTATAGAATGGAACAAAGCTTGGGATAAATATGCATTAGCCATTGACCAATGGAACGAAGAACAACTGAATAAAGTTTTAATGCCACATCCGTTTCTAGGGAAAATTCCAGCTCGCGAAATGTATATGATTGGAATGCTTCATCCAATTCACCATTGCAATATTGTATCGAAAAGATTAAATCAAGAATGGAATTATTTTTAGTAAAATGGTTTATTCGTTGTTTGCCTTTTATAGTAGGCATAAAAAAGTTCAATATAGGAGAACTAAATGGATGTAGCTAGTCTAGACTTATGGTTTCGACGTGGGATAAGTGTTATTACACTCGCGTTTGGAATTGTGCAACTTTATCTAACAGAAAAAAACATTTGGATCGATGCAGGATTTATTATTTGTATGGCAGGGATTGTTGGATATTATACAAACTATCTTGCAATCAAAATGCTATTTCAACCCAAACAAGGAAAGGTATTAGGATGGGAGGGACTTGTTCCAAAGAACAAAGCAAATATTGCGCAAAGTCTAGGCAAAAGTATTCAGACAAATCTTCTTGCTCCCGAAATTCTTTTAGAATATGTATATGAGCGAAAGCTAATAGAGACAGGCACACAGAAATTAGGAGAATGGCTCGATGAGCTTTTAAAAGACAAGGAAGTTCGTCATAGAGTTACGGCTAAGATTATTACTCTGCTCCAAGAAAAAGGACCTGATCTTCTCTCACAGGTATTTAATTTTACCGAAGAAACACTAAAAGAACTTGCTAAGAATCCGGAAGAGATTAAAAAACTATGGAATCAAACTCGTGTGAAGATAAACGAATACATTCAATCGAGGGAAAATAGAGAGTATCTTGTAGAGCTAATTCGTAAATTGGTTTTGGAAGAATTACCACGATTATCCGTTGTTCTAAACAATGCAATTGATGAATATTTAAAACAAAAAGATACAATAGGCAATATTGGAATTGGTCTTAAAAAAATTATTTCTTTTGATAGCATTGCCCTGCAAGATATGCTACAAAAATTCATTGAAGATGAAGATACGACAGCACAATTCATGGGGGTAATGGATATTCTTGTCATTGACCTGCAAAAGAAAATGGAGTCACCGGAGACACAGGAATTTATTTTATCTCAAGTAAAAGACTGGGTGGATGTGGCAAGTGAATACTCAAGACAAACTTTTCTGCCAGCAGCTATTGAGAGATTAAAGAAGTTCTTAGATAATCCTGCGAACTGGGCGAAAGTGGGAAATTATTCGTTTCGAATTTTAGACTATGCAAAGCATAAAATGATTGAGTTCATGCAATCTCCCGAAGGAAGTGAATATCTAAAAACAAATATTGCTAAGATCATTCACCAAATCAATGTGACCAACTTAGTCCAAGAGCAAGTGATGAAATTAGATACGGATGAATTGGAGAAAATGATTTTAGATAATACGGGTGGTAATTTAGTAATGATTCAATTTCTTGGCGGAGTATTAGGATTAATCGCTGGATTTATTCAAGTGCATATCTACTTTGCAGTCCCAGTATTTGGACTTGTTGTATTAACCTGGATTTCCTATTACCGAAATCAGAAAAGTTATGAAAAATAATATGTGGCAAACGCTTATTTACTGCTAAGTCTTTCTACTCCGTCCCAGGATTCTCCAATTCCAAATTCAATTGCATGGTTGCATCTTTCGATATATTTTTGTGCTGCAATATCAATTGGATTTTTAACTAACACAGTCTTAAAGCATTCCAATGCCTGTCTAAATTCTTTTGATTGATAGGTAAAAATTCCCATTTCAAAGTCTGCTTTGGTATTTATGTATTGCTCTAAAACATCTTCCGCTAGTCCATCTAAGATTTCAAAAATGGAGATTACTTCCTTTTTGCCTTTGACTTGCACATTGTCTAAAAGTCTATACTGGTATCTGTCTGGATCAGACAGTCCAAAAAAAGTTCTCTCGCTAATGATGGTAGAGGCTCCATACATTTTAGTCAATCCCTCGATTCGAGAAGCAAGGTTTACTGCATCAGCAATCACAGTGCCATCCATTCTTTGATTTTCGCCTATCGTTCCAAGCATTAAGTTTCCAGTATGAATTCCTACTCCGATTTTAATTGGTTTATATCCATGCTGTTCGCGCCTAACGTTATAAACTCGAATTACTCTATGCATTTCCACACAGGCTTTAATGGAATCTTCTGGCTCATAAGGAAACAATGCCATGATAGCATCTCCGATGTATTTATCAATGAAGCCATTGTGCTTGCGGATAACAGGACCTACTCTCTCAAGGTAGGAATTTAAAAAGTCAAAATTTTCTTTAGGTGTCATAGTCTCTGACAAATTAGTAAATGATCTGATATCTGAAAATAGAACCGTCATTTCTGTTTGCACTTGGTCTCCGAGATGAATGTCCAGGATAGAATCCTTCTTTAAAAATTTCAGAAATTCTTGAGGCACAAACCGATTATACGCGACCATATAATCATTTTTTAATTTATCAGAGCCTTGAATTTTTGCAGTCATTTCATTAAACGCAATAGCCAATGTTCCAATTTCATCTCGCACTGGAATTGCAATTCTATGTTCATAATTTCCAAGACCAATGATTTCAGCACCGCGAGTAAGTGCATTGATTGGTCTAGTAATGGCAATTGATGTTAATATGGAGACAAAAATAACAACTATGAAAATACCAATAGAAAGATATATGATGAAATTGCGGATACTTTGAATTGGCGCATATAGAATTTTCTGGTCAAATTCAATTACTGCAAATCCGATTCGAATCGGATGCTCTTCATCTAAGTAAACAGGAAAACTAAAACGAAGAATCTCAGCATTCGATCGTTCTAGAGTATCGGTTAACGGTTCGTTGATAGACTCATAGAATTTTAATTCTTCTTTAGAAATCATTTGTCCTAATTTTATATTTTGCATATCAACGACAAACTTTCCGTAGACGTTTATAATATATACATTCATGAGTCCTGTGATTTGTGAGTCTTTCAATTTTGAAATAACGGACTCTGTTGCCTCATAGGTGTTATCTAGAAAAAGTTCTTCCCTTGCAATATTGGAAATATTTTGAGCAAGGTTGCGGCAAACATCCGTTGTCTTTTCCAGAATGATTTTTTGACTTTGCTTTAGAGTAAAATAGGCGAGGGGCAAAATACTTAAGATTGCAACGCCTCCAATGACTAGAATAAGTTTATAGCGAAGTTTCATATCATTTCCTATTTAGTAGAGAACATTTTTCATCGGTATTGTTCGCACAGTTAGAAAGTCGATCCATTGCATTTTTTTTAACGAGGGAAAGTCTTTGGTATTCCTGTGATTTTTTATCTTCCGGTGTGATGAGTAGAATATTCGTAAAGAGTTCAATGGATTTAACGTATTCTCTTTTATTGTATAGAGTTACTCCATTCTTAAAATAGTCACCAATTTTTCCGTATTCTCTTTGTCGGATAATGGATAATTCGTTTTGAGCTTCTTTGTTTGTAGGATAAAGAGAAATAGCCTCTTGGTAAAGTCGTATTGCTTGAAATGGATCTCCAGAAGCATCTTTTCTTTTTGCATTCTCCCGAATTCCTTCTGATTCTTCTTTCAGAGATATGTCAATTGCATCCTTCGCTTGCAAATATTCGGGGTTAATGTCTAGTATCTTCTTGTAGAGAACTCTTGCTTCTTTGTATTTTTTAGAATGGTGGAGAGTTTCTCCTTTTGACCATAGCGAGTCGATTTCTGTTTTTGTAGTCGCATTGATAGTTTCTGAAAGATAATGTCTGGCAATTTTATTCTTAGGATCTTTTTTTAGAATAGAGGTAAATATGTTCTTAGCCGACTTATACATTTTTTTATAATACAAATCTACTCCGAAAGATAGAATTCTATCTGTTTTCACTTTTACTTTTAATACTTCTGGTATTGCAATTCCAGATTCTTCTGCATATTTTTCATTCAAATAAAGAAATGGTTGCTCTGGTTGAAGCACAGGTCCTAATTCACACTCTGCTTTTTTCTCTACGATTTGATTTGCCATTTGCCCTGCTAGCACTCCTATGTTTGATGAATCAGAAACCAAGGCAAACGTTGCACCCAATTCTACTAGGGCAGGATAAAGAGTCATGAGGATAATTCCATTTTTCCGACAGAAAGAAGAAATGTATTCAAACATTTCTTGATCATAAATTCTATCAGAAGAAAGATACAATGCATCAAAGCTTCCTAACTTTTCATTCAATGCTTTTTTTAATTCATCTTTTCCGGCAACTTTGATTCTTTTAAATAGAACGCCTTTCCATATATCTCCAAATTCTCCAGAAGCCGTAAGCATTTCTCCCTGTTCTGAATTATAAAATGTTAGAACTCTTCTCGCTGTTGGTTTAAGTTCTCGTAGTGTTGCAAAATAATCTGTAAAAGAAACATCCTTTTCAAATCCACAAAATTTTCCTTGCTCTGGATTCATTGATTTTGGTTCATCTACCATTAGAAATAGAGTAGGGGTTTCTTTGACGTATTCCCTGGTTGTGCGGGTGGCTTCGTTTCCAATTGTGATAATAAGAGATGGAGATTCACTTTGGATTTTCGCAAAGAAATCTTTTATATCTGGATATTCTTCTTTGATATTGTTCATATAATAAATTCCGCTTTCATATTTTGAAGAGTATTGAACTCCTGCGAGAGCTTGCAGATAAAAGGGATTATTCGAAGAAACAATAATCGGAACGGATAATATTGGATTATCCTCCGTATACAGAGATAGAGCAAATAGAAATGCGAATACAATTGCAAAGAATCTTTTTATCATGGCTAGAAATTATACCCAACTGAAATCCAAATATTTCGTTTCTCCAATGGATGCAGAGTCGGAGGACCACCAAGACTACCCGATCCACCTAATACACCCGGATCAAAGTAAAGATTATTGGCAAGATTAACAACCAATAGATTGATATACATTCCATCTTTGATAAAATCATCCCATCGAAAATTGAGTTTACCCATAGTATACCCGTTAACTGTTTTTACAGGATTTGAAACAACTGTTCGGCGAATGTCTACATAATTGACTCCTACATATAGACTCATCTTCTTCCAGATAGTATAAGTGCCACCTAAAAAGAATTTATTTGGTGCGATATGCGGAATAGGACCACTCGATGGAATATTTTTAATGCCCGCTAAAGTTAAAAGGTCGGAAGTTAGATCATCTCCCGGTCTACCGTAAGCAGAAGGCGAGGAAGTAACAGAGCGCAATAGATCAAAGTATCGTCCTTCGCTGTAAGTGTAGTTGGCATTGAGTAAAAGCTTTTCGGTCAAATTTATGTTAGCCTCTATTTCTGTTCCAAAAATTTCTGCTTTCCCAACGTTTTGATTTTGTTGCCATGTATTTGAACTACTTGGAATTAATTCCAATGTTTGTGCAGTAGAAATCAAGTTAGTTACTTTGTAGTAATAACTTTGAGCGGATAAATAAAGTTTGTTCCATCTATAGGCAATCCCAATTTCGACGGAACGCAAATACTCAGGGCGAAGGCCTCGATTTTCTTTTCTTGTTGCCGTTCGATTTAAGAATTCAAATGTGCTAGGCTCGCGGAAACCAGTTCCTAGTAAAAGTTTGAAAGTTAAGTTTTGTGTTGGCTTATAGATTGCACTGACTCTAGGTGTTTGCGATCTGCCGAAGATAGAACTATAATCCTGGCGATACCCAGCGGAAAATATCCAATAGTCGGAAGGTCGAAAGGTATGCTGATAAAATGCACCAAAGTTATTGATGCTAACACGATTGGATAAATTGCTTATATCTTGTGATAATGTCGCTTGGCTACTAGTATTGACAGAAGTAAATTCCGGAACATCCGAATGTCTTGCAATGATTCCTGCAACGGAGGAATGTTTTTGACTTGGATTGTATTGTAATTTTTCTTCGAGTTGATAGCTGTGATCGGGTCGAGTTGTAAAGCTAGTTGTGTAATTATTGCTCGTAATATTTGAATCTTTAAAATTATAATAGCTACTAGTTGATTTAGTTCGAGTGTTATCTTGAAAGCTCGAACTCATAATTTCCGTATTTCGAACCACAAGCTCTGAATCAAGAGTGAGTGTTTCTGAAATTTGCTTGGTATGTCCAACAACTATGCTATTATTTCTAAAATTATATTGTCCACCTCTTCTTCCACGAGTCCCAGCATTTCCAAGTAAAACTCCTGCTCGCCTTGCGTTGTTTCTGTCATCAAAGACGTTAGTCTCTAGACCCCGTTCATTTACATCGTATCGATTCGTTCCATTGGTAAAAGTTCCAAATCCATTTAGGTATTGCCAGTTGACAGTTTGAAATCGAAAGTTTCCAATAGTAAACTTTGCAGTCAAATTGTAAGTATCCACATTCGCAGAATTAAATCCGGGTGACCAAGTATAGCCTACACCTTTAGTTGAATTACAAACTCCACCGCAGGCTTTATTTTCAAGATAATTATTTACATCGTTCGGATTAGCATAATTAGCCGATGATGCGGGATTTGTAGATTGCCTTTCGATTCTTTGGATTCCGCCAAAGTTAGGTCCATCTGTTTGAAAGTAATATCCACCGAGGCTATAGCTCATATCCATTGTTTGACTTTTACCTCTAGTAGAAAAATTTAATCCTGCTCCAGGGCTTCTAAAATTACTGTCATATCCACCATAGATTGCTTCCACATGAGTTCCGCTTGCGTTTGCACCATCGCGTGTGATGATATTGATAATACCATTGAATGCGTTTGCTCCGTATAAACTAGAAGCAGGACCGGATACAATTTCGATTCTGTCTACATTGCTCAATGGAAAATGAAGTGTGCCCGCAAGAGGACCGACACCAGAAATATTATTATCGGAAACTCCATCGACATAGACTAGGGATCTTGTGTTTTCTCCGATTAGCCCCCGTTGGTGGACAAGCTCGGGATAAACTCCATACGTGTGTTGAAAATCAAAACCGGGAACATCTTTTAGTGCGTCGATTAATGTCCTGTAGCCCCTCTCTTCCATTTGCTTGCGGGTTATTACATAGACTGCCGCCGGTGCATCTTTGATTTTCGATTTTGTTCTTGTAGCGGTTACTACGATTTGCTCCTCTAAAAGTAAAAACACATTTTTAGATGCATCCCCACTCAAGGCTTTTTGTTTTTGAAATTCGGGAGACTTACCCACTCGCTCTTTTGTGAGATGTTCAATTATATTTTCGCCCTGCGTTTTTCTTGCTGGATTTAATTTTAAAGTGATATCTAGTTTACGAGAAAATTCTTGGGCTCGCTCTGAGTCCGGAATATTGAATTCATTTTTATCAAGCTCAGCTTCGATTTCATTTAAAAGTTCGTATTTAGTAGAAACGGAAATTGCATCAATAATTTCACCGGTTTGTGGATTATAAACTTGCGCATAGATATTGGGCGGGAAATTTTTCTCTCTCACATAAAGTAGGTTGATGTATAAATGTAAGTCTGTTTCTTTAGAAAAGGAACTTACCTCCCGATCGGTGAACTCAACTTTATAACGAGAAGAAAGACTTTTGATTATAGACTGTTTTAAAATGTCCTCAAATTTATTATCTTTTTCTGATTCTATTTGTCTGGGTTCACGAATAATAATTCTTTCCATTGCATTTACTCCCATTGTAAAAGTTAGAAACAGAAAAAATATGTGAACAATTTTTATCATAGAAAATCTCTAGAAAAACTAATGTTAAATCTCAAATTTCTGTAAACAAGTTTTTTATTTACTCCGTTCTTTTATTGATATCAGTGGTTTCTTTTTAGTTGTCATTATTCTTGACTCAATTGCCAAAGGTTATTTTTGTGATTTTAACAGAATAGAGTGCCATTGATTTATTCTCATTGATTTTCTGATTCAATTCTTTTGTTGAGTCGTAAATTTAGAGAGCAATCAGTCTAAGATTTGTTAGCCGCAAGGTCTGCGTCAATACCAACTTTATGTTGTAAAGGAATTTCATTTATGAGAAAAATATATTTATACTTGGCTTTATCATCCGCATTTTTGTTACTTGGTTGCGATGGATTAAAAAAATTTCTAATTCAAAAACTGGGTTCAACGGATAAATATGAAATTGAAGGGGATGCAGCACATCTTGTTCCCGTTACGTCTGGACTGGACGAAAAGCGGGAAAAAATCCAAATCAACCTTAGAGAGGTTTCTTCTGGTTATGTGCAACCAACTGATATGCAATTTCCTCCGGGTGAATCGGAAGAATTTTTTGTTTTAGAAAAGCAGGGAAAAATTCTATGGGGAAAAGTTGGAAAAAGAGAAATAAAAGAAATCTTAAAAATAAAAGTAAAGACAGAAGCCGAAGAAGGCCTTTTAGGATTAGCATTTCATCCAGAGTTTAGAAAGAACGGAAAAATATATCTAAACTATGTTTCACAGCAAGGCAAAAAGGATATTAGCCGCATTGCTGAATGGACTGCGACTTTACCCAATGATCTAAAGAATACAAAATTAGAATCAGAAAGAATTCTAATGGAACTAGAACAGCCGTTTGAAAATCATAACGCAGGACAAATTCTTTTTGGACCGGATAGAATGCTTTATATTGGTTGGGGAGATGGTGGTTGGTTGAGAGATCCTTCACGGAATGGACAGAATCCGAAAACCTTTTTAGGAAGTATGCTTCGTATCGATGTAGACGCAACTCCGGATACAGGCAAAGCTTATAAAGTTCCAGAGGACAATCCTTTTTATGCGGATAAATGCTGTAAGCCGGAGATATTTGCCTATGGATTAAGAAATCCGTGGAGATTTAGTTTTGATTCAAAAGGTAGGATGATAGTTGCAGATGTCGGGGAAGATACATGGGAAGAAATTGATATTGTTGAGAAGGGTAAGAATTATGGATGGAATATAAAAGAAGGGTTTCACTGCTTTGAGCCAAAAGAAAACTGTAAAACCGAAAACTTAACCGATCCAATCTATGAATATGGGAGAGAAGATGGACAATCGATTACAGGCGGTTATGTTTATACCGGAAAAGAAATCTCTGCACTGACAGGTAAATACATATTTGCCGATTTTATGTCAGGACGAATCTGGGCTTTAACTGTGCCGGATAACGCATCGGAAAGAGTCAATTCTGTTTATACACTGGGAAAATGGCCTGTTCTGATTTCTTCTTTCGGGAGAGATGCAGATGGAAATGTATATGCAGTTGATTTGGGAAAAGGAAAAATATTTAGGATAGAAGGAAAGTAATCGAATGAATAAACAACTATTCACACAGGCAATGGAGGCTTTTAATGCTGCTAATTCTAAAGATCCGAATTTTATCGAAGTAAATGGATTTGAAAAACCGTATGAATTAGTCTATGCAAACTGGCTCTATGAGTGGGTAATGAAGCTTAACCCGAATGCAAAAGAAGAATTACAATTAGCCGCTAAGTGTCAACATATTAAGAGATGGGAGATTCCACGCTCCAAGTATCAAGATGGATTAAAGGGCTATACAAAGTGGAAAAAAGAATTAGCCGAGTATCATGCAGATGAAGCTGGTAAAATACTTAAACAGGTCGGATACGAGGAAGCCGTAATTGAACGGGTAAGAGCTATTAACCTTAAGAAGAATTTGAAAACAGATTCAGATGTGCAAACCATGGAAGATGCACTTTGTCTTGTTACTCTACAATACCAAATTGAAGGGTTTAGCCTAAAGCACGACGATGAAAAGATGATTGGGATTATAAAAAAGACCTGGGCGAAGATGAGCGATAGGGCAAAAGAAGAAGCTTTGAAACTGAGCTATTCGGAAAGAGTTTTGAGTTTGATAAAAAATGCAATAGCTTAAGAGTTTTTTGTAGTTTTATGTTTTCGTTATTTGTCAGATAGATCTCTCATGAAAAGATGTTCGAGGTTTTTGAGGTGTTCGAAGTGACAGTAAAAAAAAACCGAGGTGTTTTACCACCTCGGATCAATAGTTTCTAAAAAGAAAGCCTGCTAATTTTAAACAGCAGCTTCAGCGGATTCTAATTCTTCCTCTAAAGCCATGTTCCTGCGTGAACCTTTTTCTGCCTTTTCAGGAGAAATCCCTTTTCCATTTTCAGTAGTTGGCTTGATTGCAACAACACCACTACCGTTTGGAGGTAAATCATTTAGATCGCGAATCTGAGCTTCGAGTTTGCCTGATAAATCAGGATGCTCTTGCAAATAGGCGCGAACTGTTTCCTTACCTTGACCAATTTTTTCGCCATTATAGGAATACCATGAGCCACCCTTGACAATGATTTCGTGTTTGACCGCGAGATCAATGATAGAGCTCTCTCTATTAATACCAGAATTAAACATTACGTCAAACTCTGCTTGTTTGAAAGGAGGAGCGCATTTGTTTTTGACAACTTTTACACGCACTCTATTCCCAATCGGGTCTTCCTTATCTTTTAAAGTTTCAATTTTTCGAATATCCAAACGCACACTTGCATAGAACTTGAGTGCATTTCCCCCTGTAGTCGTCTCAGGAGAGCCAAACATAACACCAATCTTCATACGAATCTGGTTAATGAAAACCACTGTAGTCTTTGACTTGGAAATCGTTCCAGTCAATTTTCTAAGGGCTTGTGACATCAGACGGGCTTGTAATCCCATATGAGAGTCACCCATATCACCTTCAATTTCCGCTTTAGGAACGAGAGCGGCGACAGAGTCAATTACGATGATATCAATCGCATTGCTGCGAACCAGAGATTCACAAATTTCCAATGCTTCTTCCCCGTTATCCGGTTGTGAAACAAGTAAGTCATCAATATTAACACCAAGCTTTTTGGCGTAAGAAGGATCTAGAGCGTGCTCGGCATCTATAAAGGCAGCGATTCCACCTTTCTTCTGAGCCTGAGCAATTGTAGAAAGCATAAGAGTTGTCTTTCCTGAAGACTCAGGACCGTAAATCTCTACAATTCTACCAACCGGCAAACCACCGATTCCTAAGGCAATATCCAAATCCAATGAGCCTGTTGAGATAACGGGAATGGCAACGGCGGAATTTGCTCCCAAACGCATGATAGAGCCTTTTCCGAACTGTTTCTCAATTTGACCCATAGCGGCGTCAATCGCACGCTTTCTCTCTTCATTTTTCTCGGAGAGAATTTCCTCTGCCTTATCCTCTTTTCCTTTTTTCATGGATAACTCCTATTTAGTTTCTAATATAATTAGGTAAAAAATTGTTCTGATGTGCGCAAATTCTGAGATTTTTTGGTAAAATTTCAGAAAAAAACAATCTCTACCTGAATCTATTCTGAGTATGCAACGAGGCACGGACAAAATAGAGGATAAATGATAACTTTTTCGCTTTTCCAATCTTCTAAGCTATACTAATGTATGTATAGATTTTTTTTCACTGAAATTGCATTTTTTTTCAAAAAAAACTGTTATTACAGGGGATTTTTTGCTAAAGGTTGGCACGATTTATGACTAGAACAGAATTTATTCCTTATTACAAAACGAAAGACGTTCCACTTCTTTCCATTTTGAAATTTCATTTAGAAGAAATGGAGATTCCATACTTCGTTACTGGCGAAGATTTTCTATTTTTAGAAAATCTCGCAATGCCAATGCACGAAGCCTGCGCGATTTTGTATTTATTGCCAGAAGATGTAGATAAATTTCAGAAATTATTAGAAGAAGGATTCTAGTAAAAAGATTTGCCACAGAGGCACTGAGTCACAGAGAGCGGATTGGATTGGAATTGATTTTATTTCTATTCTTCGCGTGAAAGAGAGTGGATGATAAAAATCGAAATGAATTCTTTCATCAATATTTCCTAAGTCTACAAACATCAATTGCGAAAGGAAGTAAATTTTTCTGATGTAAGGCTCTGCCCTAAGAAACCTCTGTGTCTTTGTGCCGGCGCCTGTGCTGAGTGTATCGAAGTATGGCAATTAAAGCACGCATCGGGCTAAAACTTTTTTGTCTTTTGCTAAACTGAATTTTACTCCGTTGAGCAATGTAAAATAAAAAGCGCGGTCAGAGGAAACTTCATCTGATGTC
>Ga0209174_10002273_pt1 | contig 12851 bp, 10 predicted proteins | sample JI91814BDNA_FD_187505 | JGI IMG/M metagenome (GOLD analysis project Ga0209174, IMG submission 187505) | Wastewater effluent complex algal communities from Wisconsin, to seasonally profile nutrient transformation and Carbon sequestration -... | ecosystem: Engineered > WWTP > Effluent > Algae...
ATTTTGGATCCAATATTGGAGAAGAACCAGTGAAAGTAAGAGATGCCGTTGCCTTCTTGCATAAGAATCATCCTGATCTAAGTGTAGACGGCGAAATCCAGGCAAACTTTGCTACCAATCCAGAAATCCTAAAGAAACAATTTCCATTTTCCACTCTGGCAGATCACAATGTAAACACATTGATCTTTCCAAATCTTTCTTCTGGAAATATGGCTTATAAACTTCTATTTGAATTAGGTGGTGCAGAAATCATGGGACCTATTTTACTTGGAACTAAAAAACCAATGCACGTATTGCCTCTTGATTGTTCTGTTAGAGAAATTGTAAACCTTGCAACTCTCGCTGTAGTGCAAGCCCAAGAGATTGGTTAATAAGCATTCTTGTTGATCAGTCCGGTTAAGGGCGTAAGCAGGATTATCTTCAAGTCAAAAAATATTGACCAGTTTTCGATATAGTAAATATCCGCCTCGATTCGCTTTTCGATCGAGGTGTCTCCTCTTAATCCATTCACTTGTGCCCAGCCAGTTATACCAGCCTTTACCGCATGACGTCTCATATATTGTCTATGTTCATTCTTAAACTTCTCTACAAAGAATGGTCTTTCCGGTCTAGGTCCTACAACAGACATACTTCCCATTAACACATTAAAAAATTGAGGGATCTCATCTAAGGATAATTTGCGTAATACGCCACCTACTGGTGTAACTCTAGGATCATTTTTCTTTGTCCAGATAGTATCTGAATCTGCTTTCGCCTGTGTATACATAGTGCGAAACTTTAACATAGGAAAACTCTTATTATCTAGTCCAACTCTTTCCTGACGAATGAATACATCTCCCTCTGAAGTTACTTTAACCAAAAAAGCAATTAAAATATAAACAGGCGAGAATACTAAAATGAAAGTAAGAGCAAATAGAAAATCAAAAGAACGTTTAATGAATCGATTGTATCCCATTCGAATTGGAATATCGCGAATGGAAATAATCGGAACTCCATCCATTCCCTCTACTCTTCCCTTCGCCGCAATAAACTCAATGAATTCAGGAATAATTTTTAGCTCAATGTTTTCGTGATCACAAATATCAATGATTTCACGTAGGTTTTCCCCATCTGCAAATTCTTTTGCATAGATAAGGATATCCGGTCTTTGCCCCGAAAGAATTTGTTCAATGTCTTTTAGATTCCCAAGGATTGGAAAATCCTCTCTGGCTTTTGTTCGAGCAATGCTCTTTATATATCCAACAATATTGTATCCGTATATTTTATGATTCTGGATAACGTCGGTTATTCGTTCTGCAGTCTTACCGGTTCCTATGATGATTACATTTCTGAGATTGTATCCTCTTTCTCGCAGCCTCATCAAGAAAATTCTAAATACATAATGAATAATCGCCGTGAGCATAATACTAGTTACAACATAGTATCCTACAAAAAGACGTGAAAAGCTTTCTCCTCTAATCTCTCCTCTAAAGAAAAATAAAAGAGAAAGAATAAATAATAAGTTTAATACAACACCGGTTGCAATTACAACTAATTCATCAAAAAAAGAAAGTCCACGTCTTGGATGATATAGGTCTATCGAAATGAACGCCAACACCTGCGTAACCGATAGAACAATAGATAGTATCACATAGTTCGTAGTATTAAAATAGAAGTTAGTATCTAAAAAATAGCGAAGTAGAAATGCAGCCCAGAATCCCAAAAAAGAAATGGCTAAATCTAATCCGATAAACATTAATTTAAATGTTTGATTTCTTTCTTTTAACATTATGGTCCCTCCGCGGTTACACCAGAATATCCACCAATTCCTTTGTCCAATGGACGTTTTCTGAATCTGTAAATTCTTGCTCTTGATTGAGCCGCAGCTGGCTCATCCGGTCCGAGGTTAACATTGAGTAGGTTGATAGAAAAGAATACAGACTGATCATAGAAAGTAACTAAACTATCTAAAGATGTTCCACCTGGAATTGCACGTAAGTCCATCGAATAACCAAGACGATACTCGAAATTATGAATATTGTATTTTCCAACAAAGATAAAGCGGTTCACGTTAAATGCAGTAGTCTGTCTCGCCTGCGCTCCATTTAAACCAAGTCCATTTGCCAAATCTCTCTGGATGGTTGTTTGTTGAAACGAAGTATTTGGACTTGTGTATTGCTGGTAAGAATTATCAATCGTAGCCTGATCAGTTCCATTTCTAAAGATTGCATTCTGTCCAATTTCATCTGTAAATCTCCAGGGCTGAGTAACACGGGAATCAAGCTCTAACTCCAATCCAAAATTTCTGCTGACCTGTAAATCTGTTTGAATGTAAAAGCGATAAGAATCTAAAAAAGCACTTCGTGTGTTATTGTATCTACCTGCCTGATTGTATTGTCCGGCGTATACTCCAAATTGTTCTAGCTGACTATTCTTAAAAACATGAAACCAGGTTCCACCTACTTCAAAGTTTTTAATATTGCGAATGAACGGAAGAGAGAATCCGCCCATCTTATAAGAGAGGGTAGCATTGTTATACAAAGGACTGTGCTGAGCTGTATGATAAACATAATCATTGTTTATAAAAATACCTGTATAAAAACTTCTTCTCTTTTCTAGAAGTGTATCTTTTTTCTTTCCAAATCCATCAATGAAATCAAAGAATACCGCCGCCCTTGCAACCGTAAAATACCATCTCTGTTGATTAGTCGGCTGTGGATTGTATTCTCGGGCAAATTCTCGTAAATCGCGAATTGTTTTTACGGAAAATTCTAGATTTTCAAATGCGTTACTCTCCAGAGCAAACTCTAATTCTTTTACTCTGTCACGTCCTTTCAGGAGAGTTTGTTCGGGCAACTCGGATCGAGTTCCATCTGTCCAACGAAACGTGGAGGAAAAGAGAAGTGCGGGTACACCATAACTCAAACGATGATTTTGTCTTGTATAAATATAAGAATTTCTACGTAACTCTCTCTCACGAGAAAGATCCGTTTGTTGAACACCGCCTGGAATATCAAGTGTATATTTTTGAAATCCATAATAAGCAGATGGGGAAAATGTCAAATAGCCACCAAAGTTTAAATTGGTCTTCATACCAGATTCGACAACTGTTTCAATCTCTGTTCTTGCTACTGCTGATTTAGCATCACCATAAGGATATGAACCTCCGGGTAAATTAGGAATAGCCCCCGTTGCTATAGACTGAGAATTTCTGGAAGGAGTTGAATAAAAGCGCTTCACTACGTTATTAATATTAATATCCCAATACACAGGAGCAAAGAAATAAGGAATAGTTCCAACTTGAGAAGAATTACGAATGCTTGTTCGCGGCAACTCTTCGTATAAAGGAAAAAAGCCTTCATACTCTTGTGGCTTAATTGGTAGAAAAGAATAATTGCGTCTTGCAGAAATATTTACAGTCAAGTCCCCATGTGTCTGAGTATAATCGAGTGACCAAACAGTGTTCTGGCGAATAAATGGATTTCTCTGCTGACGTCTAGTGTAGAGAGATTGTAGAGTATTCGATGGCTCATAACGGTATCCGAATTCAAAATCATATCTTGGATTGCTATAATTTTCAAATCTTACTTGTAAGTTACGAGTTCCATCTCCCGCAATATTGTTGTTACGCGCATTTGCGTTCAAGTTGATCTTACTCCAATCCTGTTGCAAGGTTCCGAAATTACGAACAGGATTACTCCAACCATTATTCGATTTTAAAACATCGGATGCTGTCGCAAGACAGGGCAACTTAGAGTTGGGATCATGGTTGTAAGCGCATAGATCTCCTTTATCCACTTGGTTCGATGTAACTACATTACTCACATTTCCAATTGGGTCTTTGGGAACTCCATATCTACTCTCATATGTATCGACGAAACGATTGTATTTATAATTTGCATATCCTGTTTCTAGATTATAATTTAACCAGGGACTTGTTTTCCAAAAATCAAAGGCAACTGCTTGACCTGTAATTTGAAAGAAGTCTACTTTTACTTTTCTTCCTACAGGCATGAAAAGACTTGGAACAGCAGTTGGATCAGACCATTGATAGGAGCCTTGAAAGAAACTTCCCTGTGAACGATTCTTACCAAATTGAGTTGTCCAACCACTTCCTAGATTAGAACTATAATAAAGTGGAATCCAAAAAAGATCTGTCCCACCTACTTGGAATTTGAGGTTAGTCGCTATTATGCTATTGTCATTATAAAAAACAATTCTCTTGGCTTTGAACGTATAATGAGGAATTTCCGCTCCACAAGCAGTGAAGTGTCCCATATCTAAAACATATTTGTTTTCATCTATCTTCTTGATTTTTTTTCCAACAAAGAAAGAAGGATAGAGTGTTGCCTTCGTGTCATACACAACACCACGCTCTAGCTTCACATCATATATAAATTTTTCGCCTTTCACTGTAAGAGATTTATCTAAGAATTCAACATTACCCTCTGCATAGATTTCATTTTTCTTTGAGTCAACAGAAATCGAGTCCGCAATTAAATGCCCCTGCCCTATTTTTAATTTTACTTTTCCACGTAAAATCAATACGCCCGATTTGGTTTTATCAACGGAGAGTAATTCGCCTTCACTAGCGTTTTCGATTACAAAGGAATCCTGCTTCTTATTTGCTTCTTGTTGTTGAAGCGACAACTCTTCTTTTATCTTCTCATCTTTTGAAACTACACTGTCGCGAAGTCTTTGTCTCTTTGCATAAATAGATCCTTCTGTGCTAAGTCCCATGGCTCGCAGGTATTCATCTACTTCTCTGTCCGATAGAATATCTAAGACTTTTCTGATTAGTTTCTTCTGTGTTTCTGTGATACTGAGTTCTTTATTTGTATCCGCTTCTGTCTTTTTCTTTTCTTCGGAATCAGGTGTTATCAGCTTAATTAATTCTGTAGTATCTTGCGCATACAAATCTGTAAACGACAAAGGTAAAAAGATATTAACCACGAAGGGCACAGAGAGCACGAAGAAGGAATTAAGTATACTAAATAAAGACCTTCGCGATCTTCGTGGTAAATAGGTATTATACCCGAGCGCTAATATTTTTAAAACAGATTTATTTTGCATGAATGAAATAGGATTAGGCACAAACCTTTTTAGCCAAATCTATTAATGATAAGGAAAATATTTCAAGATTACCACCGATAAACACCGAGGGCTCCGATAAAAGATACGATTGCATTTGGATATTCGCCTTTGGGTTCATTAATTTGAGTCTTATTCAAATTTTGTTTGAATCCATATCCTTTTTTATCGCTATTTTATCGGTGTTCATCGGTGGTAATCAGTTTTATTTTATTAATCGATGGAAGGATAAATCAAGTCTTTTGGATCATTTCGCAGTTGCCATCAAATACTACTCCGTCGGCTATTTGTAATTTGGCGGTCTTGATATTTCCGACGACTTTACCTGTTCCTTGCATTTCCAAGCGCTCTGTAGCAATTACATTGCCAGTGACATGACCGGCTACTACGACAGTATGCGCTTTGATATTGGCTCGAATCACGGCACCCTCACTAATGACAAGAAAACCATCCGATACAATTTCCCCTTCGAACTCACCAGAAATTTGTAATGGCTTTTTAAAAGTTAGAATTCCATTGAAATAGGTATCTCTTCCTAAAATTGTGGAAATCGTTCCATGCTCAGTAACTAAAAAAGAATTATTTTTTTTCATCATGATTATTTACTTCTAGATTATTTTGTTTTCATTATATAAACTCCGTCCCAATCAGCAGGCGGAGGTGTTTCTAAAAATTCTTTGCATCTCTTGATATACATTAAAGATGGACCATCATCTGGTATAATATCTAAGCCTTTCTTAAAACTGTCCAAGGCTTCTTTGAACTTTCTATCTTTATAAAGTGTTAATCCCTGATTGTAGTGAACTAAAACTTCTTTCATTTCTGTTGTTATCATATGGTCATTCCCTTTCTATTTGCAGTAGAGTATCACGACTGCAGTTGCGTATTCATCAGTATGGCTTATGGAAACCGAAATTTCATTATATCCCTTTTGTAAGAATAATTCTCTTGCTTTTCCATGCAATGCAAGATTTTTTTTTCCAAAAAAATTTCCACTTAACTCGATTTCTTTCATTTCCAAAGCTTTTCCATTTTCCAATTCAATTGCCTTGATAAAAGCCTCTTTGCAAGCAAAACGAGCACTCAAATGCGGAATTGGATTCTTTTTAGATAGACAATACTCCACTTCGTCTTTGGAGAAAACTTTTTCAAGAAACCTTTCCCCAAATTTATCGAAGGTATCTTTAATTCTACCATTTTCTACAATATCATTTCCAACAGAGAGAATCATTTTCTATCCTCCGGTAAATCCTCGGGATAAAAGACTTCATCCGAGGTTGTGGGCGAATCCTTTTTATCTTTTTCCAAAATTCCAGGTTTTACTTTGTATTGAAGATTAATCTTTTCGGGCATTACCCCTAAAATTTCAATATTTTTTAGATCGGGTGATTTTACAATCCGAACCTTGGCAAGCACAGGCAGAGAATTTGGAGAAATCTTTTTTGTTTTCCTATCATAGATATAATTACAGGGAACACTTGCCTGTATTCCTTGAATCACTTGAATGCTATTGACTTTTGTAGTCGAGGAAAATTTAATCGAAACCTCTTCAACTGATAAATCTACATCGAGAGCCGGGTCTAAGTATTCACATTTCACGGGCAACTGAACAATGATCTGATCTCCAATATTGGACAGATCGCGAATGATATTGACTCGAAGTTGAAATTCTTTTATATTTCCTACAAGCCCTAGTCCTTTTTGAAATTCTGGAATTCTCATCGTGCGGGTAAAAGATTCCGTTGCCTCTTTAAGAGAAATGGTAGGCAAAACAAACTTAGACATTTTTTCAACGACTGCCTTAGGTCCTGTCACTGTGATAGTCGAAGGCTTTATAGAATGAGAAGACCGGACATAGCCCTGTGGCAAATCATCATCAAACACTATATCAACGGGCATTGTTTTGGAAGCAAGTAAATCCACTCCGATATTTAGCTTAGGTCCGAGCATAGTAACTTTAATTCCACTCGAAGGAGTTCCCCATATCTTTTTTACTTCGTATTGATTTTCTCCAATAGTCAATTCATTTGGATCTACAACTACTTTCATAAATTGAGAATGATAATTTACTAAATCTCTAAATCCTTCTACTTTGATCTGGTAAGTTTTTTCATTATTCTTAGAATAATAAAGACTACCGGATAATCGAGGGTATTCGATAGGCACATTTATATTTTTTACAAGCACTTTAGAATTTTGCAAATTCACGTAGAAGATAATGGCGAGTAATATAGAGCCAATCTTTGCTTGCCAAAAATGAAAGAGTCTCAATTGCTCACCCCTTTTTCCTTCTTGGGATATTTATCAGTGAGTAGCATCTGCAATTGATTTTTTAATTCGAATGATTTGATTGGATGATGCATCTCTCCATCTTTGCAAAGAGAAATTTCCCCTGTCTCCTCAGATGTAACAATGACAACCGCATCTGTTTCTTCTGCAAGTCCGAGCGCAGAACGATGCCTTGCCCCTAGAGTAGAATTTCCAAGACTATTACTCATCGGCAAATAGGAAGAAGCCGACGCGAGACGATTTTGTTCAATGATGACGGCACCATCGTGAAGAGCAGAATTCTTTTTAAAAATAGTCAGAAGTAAACTAGAAGAAATGACTGCATCTAGTTGAACCGATTGCTCTATGATATCTTTTAGGCTAATGTCTTTTGCAATGACAATAATCGAGCCTGTTTTATCTAGAGCCATCATCTTGACCGCTTCTACTATTTCATCCAATTCATAGTTTGGTTTTAACAGGAATAGTTTAACAATTCGAATCTTCGAAAGCTCGCCCAAATTTCTTCTAAGCTCGGGCTGCAATAAAACAATGACAACAAATATGATCGCAGGCTTTATATTCACAATGAGCCAATCGAGTAATTCTAACTGAAAGTAACTAGCCACAAGTCCCATAATATAAAAAACACCTACACCGATTAATAGCTGTAAGCCGCGAGTCTTACGAAGCATGATGTAGATTTTAAAAAATATATAACTTACAATGAGTATATCAACCGTAACCGCCATTGGCGAAAGGTTGTTATAATCAATGTAAAGTAAGGACTGAAGATAATCCAAATTATTAAATTCCTAAGACATCAAACATATGAAAAGAGCCAATCTTTTGCTCATAGATAAACTCCGCCGCTTTCACTGCACCAACGGCAAACGTGCGTCTATCTCTTGCTTTATGAGAAATTTCGATTCGTTCATCAGGAGAAAAAAAGTAAGCAGTATGATCTCCAATTACTTCGCCTGCTCTCATAGAATGAATGGCAATCTCTTTTGCATCTCGCTCACCGTATTCAGATCCATGACGACCGTAGCTTACATCTGATTCAGAACGACCTAGAGTAGAAAGTAAAACTTCCTTTAATTTCATAGCAGTTCCAGAAGGAGAATCTTTTTTGTGTCTGTGATGAATGTCTAGAATTTCAATATCATACTCATCTCCCAAAACACGAGCAGTCATCTCAGCCAATTTAAAAAGCAAATTGACTCCGACAGACATATTCGGTGATTGCAAGATCGGAATTTGAACAGAAGCTTCTCGAATCCTTTGCAAGAATGCTTCGTCAAGTCCAGTAACTCCAATCACTAGCGGTTTCTTAAAATTTATCGCTAATTCTAATATTTTTTTTGTATTGTCTGCGGCACCGAAGTCAATGATTACATCTGCCCCCGCAATAGCGTCTTCTACATTGGCAGTATATACTTTCCCCATTTCTCCAAGACCGGCATTTACCCCAACATCTTTTCCAATCAGAGGAGAATTGCCTCTCTCCACTGCGGCGAATAATGTAGAGTTTGCGCTCTTGGATAAAACCTGGGTAATGGATACTCCCATTCTACCCCCGGAACCAATTAATGTTACATTCAGTTTACCTTTTTTACTCATAGCCTAAGCTCCGTAAATGGAAGATTTGTTTTTTTAGTTCATCAGCCTGCGCGCTCGCAGTCAAGCTAGTCATTGGCAAACGAAGAGTATTCTCTGAGTAACCGAGCCAATGCATAGCCGCCTTAACTGGAATTGGATTTGTTTCGCAAAACACAAGACTAAATACAGAAAGTAGTTCGTAGTGAATTTTCCTTGCGCCTTCCAAGTCGCCTTTTAAGAATGAAGCTACCATAGAAGACAATGTCTTTGGAAATAAATTAGATACAACGGATACTACCCCTTTACCTCCAATAGCAAGTAAAGGCAAAGTAAGATTATCATCTCCCGAAAGAACAGACATTTTAGATCCAACTGCTTGAATCGTCTTTGCCATTTGCCCCAAATCACCTGTGGCTTCTTTAATCGACTTGATATTTGGAATATCAGAAAGCCGTTTGATTGTATCCGGTAACAGATTAACAGCCGTTCTCCCCGGAATATTATAAAGCATCACTGGCTTTGTAGATACTTCTGCTATCTTCTTGAAGTGCAAAAAAAGCCCTTCTTGAGTAGGCTTATTGTAATATGGATTTACAGACAATACTCCGTCTACTCCATCTTTACAAGCTCGCTCAGTAAGATGAATTGCCTCGGAAGTAGAATTAGAGCCTGTGCCTGCAATAACCAAAATTCTCTTGTTCACATACTCCACTGTTTTTTGAATGAGCTCACTGTGCTCATCATAATCTAAAGTAGGAGACTCACCTGTCGTTCCACATGGCACAACCCCTGCAACACCAGACTGAATTTGCGCATCTAAAATGCGAAAAAAGCTGTTATAATCAATTTTATCATCTTTAAAAGGCGTGATAATCGCCGTAAATACACCTTGAAACATATAAATAGAGTTTTAGGAGTGAAGCTTTTTGGCAATTAAAAACTTTTTTAAAATCCCCTGATTGTATAGATATTGCTAAGCTCTATAGATTTAATCCCCTTTAGGAAAGGAGATGCTTTTTGCTTTTGCACACAAATTACTAAACTTTATAGATTTATAGGGTTTTGCTCTAGAGCTAAAAAAATACTACATAGTTTTAAAAATTTCCTCACTTGACAGCATTGAATAGACGCATACAATGCGTAAACAATTCGTTACTATATGAAAAAACACTAGCTCAGGAGAAAAAGGATGAAAAGAACATTTCAAATTTTGTTAATTATTTCCTTACTATCATGCAATAGATCAGGAGATAGCTTATTAGAACTCTCCCTACTTTACAAACGACTTTTAAATCTGAATAGACCCATGCTCACGTTAAATGGAAAAGCGCAAATGACGGGCTCTATCAAAAATGCAACTGTGCAAGCCAGAACAATTCCCACCAGTGGCACCGATGCAGGAAAATGCAATGGGACAGCGGGGTCGTCACTGGCAAACGGGATCACTTCTTCGGGCGATTCGGACAAAAACAATGGAGGAACTTATTCTCTGATTATGGAAAGACCGGATGCAAATTTGGTTTGCATTGTTGTGACTCCCACTTCTGCTTCTACTACCTATTCGCCATTTCGAAGGAAAGTATTTTCTTGGACAGTGCCTGAAACGGCAAGCTCCAATTCCACGCGAATTGTTTCTGTTGTGACATTCAGCGCCTCGAATACTACAAACAGCATACGACTCAATACAAACGTGAACCCTTTAACAAATATGGGAGCGGGGAAATTTTCTTCCTTAGTAAAATATAGATTATCCGCTAACCAATTGAATCCATCTATCCATACCAAAAGTAACGAACTAATTTTACAGACTCTAAGTAATGCCGATTTAGAAAGTTTAGCGACTACAGCGAATGAATACATTGGAGAAATATTCTTTGGTGCTAGTCAGAAGTTTGATCCTTCCAAAGCAAATTTAAGTGACCCAACTTCTTCCGATTATGATTCGACGAATGCAAAGGTGTTTCTAGCTACTTTAGGAGGACTCGATTCTGTCGTATCGGATGTATTGAAGGGCAAAGGTATTTCTGACTCATCAGGACAAGAAGTGACTTCTTCTTATAATTCGTATACCAATATTTTGATCGGGGATATTTTAGGAGATGGGAAATTAGATGGAAAGAATGTATTGGACGACTCGGGAAGCGCATTGGCAATTTCTTCTGAATACACAGCCATAGCTTCAAGTCCCTTAGCCAATATTGCTTCTGGAATGAAATCGTATTTATTGCAGGCTAGTTCTTTTACTTCTGATGATGGAACTGGAATTACTTGGACAAGTTCGGATCTTTCAAACTCTGCATTGATAGGTGGAAATGTTTTAGCGTCAGGCGGAAGTGCATCTGCGATTGCCTATTTAAGTGCTAGTTATACATTAGCAAGAGGAGTTCCCATGACAACTTTAACTCCTGTAATTGCAAGCACTGTCACAAACTGCATTTCAACTCCTGCCCTGCCAACAGGATTAAGTATCAACGCAAACACTTGTGCAATTAGCGGAACTCCTACAGTAGAACAAGCATCTACTGCCTATACAATCTCAGCAGGAAGCTTAAGCGGAGTGGTGAATATCACAATTTTATCTGCTCCAACTGCAATCTCCTATGTTAGCTCGCCGTATTTCTTTACAAATGGAATTGCAATTACTGCTCTCACTCCAACGATCACCGGTGTGGCGACAACATGCACAGCAAGCCCTACTCTTCCTACAGGTCTAAGCATAAGTGCGACTTGTGTGATTGGCGGAACTCCATCGCAAGGAACTGCATTGACTGATTATACAATCACTGCTACCAATGTTGCGGGAAGTATTTCTGCCGTTATTCGCATGAGAACATTTTTCTCTGTTCCTAAATTCACCTATTCTTTCAACTATGCAACGCACAATATTTCAGCTTATTCCATTGATCCTTCTACTGGAGTTTTAACTTCTGCAGGGGCAGTTGCAGCTGGAACGAATGTAAGAGGAGGAATGGCAGATCCTACGGGTAAATTTTTATATGTAGTTTCAAAAGGAAGTAGTGAGATTAGAGCCTTTTCAATTAATCCTACAACAGGAGGCATTACATTAGTGGGAGGTCCGGTAGCAACCGCGAGTCCGGAGTTTGTTTTCATTCATCCCACCGGAAAATTTGCTTACGTAGCAAATAATGGAGGAACCATTTCCTATTTCTCCATAAATACAGACGGAACTTTAAATTCGGTAGGCTCTGTTGGGGCTGGCTCGAACACATACTATGTAAGAGTAGATCGAGAAGGAAAATTCGCCTATGCAGTAAGCAATGGAACGACTCAGATTTTTAGTTATTCGATCAATCAAGCAACAGGTGCTCTAACACAGGTAGGAGGTCCTGTATCCACAGTCGGGGGTGATCCTAGAACAGTAGAAATTGATCCAACCAATACGTATATGTATTCAGCAAATTTTGCTTCAAATGCTATCGCTCTCTTTACGATCCATCCTACTACAGGTCTTTTGACATATGTAAATTCTTATGCTACCAGTATCCCTGGATTGGAATCAATTAGTGTAGATTCAACTGGCAAATATCTTTATTTTACAAGGGACACCGCACAAATAGGTGTAATGACGATTAACCAATCAACAGGAGCATTGACTATTACAACAAATGCAACATCAGGTGCAAACAATTGGGTTCGGTTATTCCCTGATCCTTCTGGAAAATTTATTTATGGGGTAAGTTGGAACGGTGGGACTATCAATTATTTTTCTATCAACCAGGCTAATGGTGATTTAACTCCAGGTCCAATCTACTCTGCCGGAACCAATCCAAATGGAGTGACAGTCACAGGGGCGAATTAGTTGGTCGTTAGCCGCTATTTATTGTTCAATGAAAGAAACACTACTGTTTGGATCGGGGTGTAAAAATTGTCCGTATACCCAGCCTGTTTTG
>Ga0209174_10002274_pt1 | contig 12848 bp, 10 predicted proteins | sample JI91814BDNA_FD_187505 | JGI IMG/M metagenome (GOLD analysis project Ga0209174, IMG submission 187505) | Wastewater effluent complex algal communities from Wisconsin, to seasonally profile nutrient transformation and Carbon sequestration -... | ecosystem: Engineered > WWTP > Effluent > Algae...
TTTAAAACAACTTTTTCTTTACTGATAAGCAAAGGATATAAATCTCCATAGAGTGAAAGACCAGCCATTTCTGTTCCATGACCAGCATGATCTATTGTTCCCCAATTGGTGTTATAAGAATCAGCTTCTTTTTCAGATATACTTTCCTTGAGTAGCGGATGAGAATAATTTACACCTGTATCTAAAATACAAATTGCAATTTCTTTATGATTGCCAGCATAGGAAATTCTATCCTGTAAATCTTTTATCCATTCCATTTCTTCCAATGGTTCCATCTCTAAAAAAGATGCGGGCGTATCTTTATAAATTCTGATTTCCGAAATGCAATCGAGTATTAAAACAGATTGTTTTAATTGATTCATAGAAGCATGAATTAAAAATACAGTAGTTTCTGGAAATTTTAAAGGATTTTCAGAAACAAATATATTTGCTTTCCTTGCCTGTTCTCTAAATCGATTTATAATTAAATCTCTATTATCCCCAACTCGGAGCCATGCTTCTAAAAAGTGTTTTTGTTCGAGGTCTTGTGGGAATGATTCGCTATCTGACCAAAAATTTTCCAAAGCGGATAACTTTATTTTTTCTATATTCGCTACTAGTTCAAGATTTTTCGGTTTTCCGCCTTTATTTTCTTTACTAGGATCAAGATAGTTTTGTATTTTTTTTATGAAGACTTCCAGTTTTCCTTCCGGAATTCTTACTGTTGTAAAGAATTTATTATTTTCCTCTTTAACTGAAAGAATTTCAATTTTTGCTCTTGGATCTTCTAAACTTTCAAATTTTAATTCAAAGCCTTCCCAGCTTTCCAAAGTAATCTTTATTCCCGGTTGAAATTCTAGCGAATCTTTATCTTCTTGATTTATTTGATCTAAAAGTTCTGCCTCAGCTTTTTCTAAATCAGAAATTAATCCCTGACCTTGTTCCGTTCTATTTGGAACTATTTTTATTCTATTTTTTAAATATTCTTCACTAGGTTTGAATGTACTCGGATTTGTATATTTGCCCGTATCCGCTTGTATTCTTAAAAGAAGATGCTTATAATTTTCTTCTACCATTATAAATCTACTGTGTCCTTAGTTTTCTTAAATCCTTTTCGATCTTCTAAGCATTGAATCAAATCTTCTTCCGATAATTCATCTTTATCCCGAATAACAGTCTTCTTAATAGTATCATCACAGGATTTTATTATATCAGCAAAACTTAATTGCGCGGCTACCTTTGTAACTTTCTTTAAGGATCCAGTAAATTTAAAAAGACGAATTCGATTTTTAATTATCTGCTCAATTAGTTTTTCATCTGGTAAGTCATATTCTAGTATATCATCGAATCGACGATACAAGGCATGATCCAAACTATGCTGATTATTCGTTGCAGCACAAATTAAACTATTAGAAGTATCCTGCTCCATAAAAACAAGAAAACTATTTAACACTCTACGAATTTCGCCAACATCATTTGTGAAATTTCTAGTTGTTCCAATTGAATCAAACTCATCAAATAAATATACTCCTCTGGTATCTACCATTGAATCAAATATCAGTCGGAGCTTTGCAATGGTCTCACCCATATACTTACTCATGAGTCCATCTAGTCGAACGGCAAACAGCGGTAATCCCAACTCTCCCGCTAATGCAGAGGCAGTCATTGTTTTTCCACAACCAGGAGGACCTACAAATAAAATCTTTCTACGCGGATATAAATTATGTGATTGTAATTTGGTATAATGTCTTTGCTCTTCTAGTATTCTCTCGATTCTAGTAAATATTTCTTTCTTTAAAACCATATCCGCAAATCGAATTTTTGGATACGATACAGCTAGAATTTCAGACAGCTCTCCTTTAGGTCTAATAATTGGAATCGGAGCTTCTTTCTTCTTGGAAAGTAAAGATAAAGACTTAGCTTCATCTATCATGGATTTTAATTCCTGCGCCAATTTTCCATGCCCGCTTCTTGCTTCTGTTGCAGCAATTTGCATAGCAATAGAATAAAACCGATCTTCATCGCCATCTAAATGACTCTTGAGTAATGCCTTTAATTGATCTGATGTTGCCATAGTTAGATTATACCTTTATTGTCGGACAAAATAGAATCCTCATTCTTAGTTTTCAAGTCCGCAATCTTCATTCTAGTTTACTAATCCCTGTTTGAACAAGCGTCTTCGTTTGTTTCCCTAATCAGTAGTTGCATGCGTCTGACAACTATACTCAAACTGTGGCTAATACAATTATGCCGGTTTGGAGCAAGAGGCTCACGCGAAGTGAAGAAGGTGCGGTCTATGGAATGATGTTCTACTCCGTAAAATAATCAATGTCCATTTTCTTGACATTATATATATTCTCTACTGTCACACCAAGTTCATATTCGATCATAAGTTTTGTCAATAAACTTCCGTCAATTAGAACGACAGAGGCATCTACATTAGATGCATATTCAATAGCAGTTTTTTGAAAACTAGATGTTGTTATAAAAATTCCCTTCTTCGCCCTTTTACCTTCCAAGGCACCTACAAATTTTTGAATTTCAGGACGATCTATTTTATTAGCTGTCCACTTTTTTGCTTGAATGTATATTTTATCTAATCCTAACCGATCTTCTCTAATAATTCCGTCAATTCCCTCATCATTAGATTTAGAAGTTACTTCTCCGCTCGAAATATCGTTACCACCGTATCCCATTTTTAACAGAAGATCGACTACAAGTTCTTCAAAAAAATAGGGAGATAAATCATTAATTTGCTCAAGCAAAGAGTTAGACAGTTCTGTATTAATTTGATTTATTCCAGATTCAATTAGTTCATCAGGTGTCTTTTCTGAAGGTTCTTCATTTGCAACGACTAAATTATTTTCTTCATCTGGTTGATTTTGTGGATTCCTATTTAAATTGAATTTCGGAAATGTTTTTAGCAATGCTATATTTATTTCTTCTGGTGGGTTGGCTAACACACTTATACCTAGTTCAGTTATTTTATATTTTCCTCTCTCAACATTCTTTATTAAATCTGCCATTTTTAAATAAACTACAGCCCATGCGATTCTGTTATATAATAGTAACTGTTTGCCACTAGGTGTTTTGATTTTTTGCTCTTCTTCTGTTACATTAAATTTCCCAACAATATATTGCCTGAAATCAATTGAGTTCTTAATCTGATCATCAGCAAGAGATTTTAGTACGGGTAACATAATTTTTTGAAAATCTGGAATCATAATTCCTCCTAAAGCTTTATTCGCACGTTTTCGCCGAACTTCTACTTGTCCTAATTGCACTTATTAAGTCAAGAGTAAAAGAATGCGAATACTGAAATAGCATGATAGGTAATGGTATAAAAGTTAAGATATGCATATCAGAAGAAAGCTTCGGTTCTGTTTCTACAATTCAAATTACTCAATCAAACATTAAAACCCTATCAAATTAAAGCTACTTCCCACCCGGTTACACTTGATTTTGCGCAAGGGCTACATACGAAAGAGTATTTACCAATCAATCACCTAAACCCAATCTAGCTCTATACTAAAAGCCACATAGAAGCCAAATAAGGGCAATTTGATGGCTTTTACGTCCCTTCTATGTGGCTCTTAGGTAAAAACTCTCCCAGACACTTTCCTTCTTCGTGTCCATCCGTTGTAATCTTAGAAAGTTATAAAAGTCCCAGTCTCAAGCATCCTTTTACTTTCCTTCGTATCTAGGATACTATTAAGGATAATATCAACAATACTATCAAAGATACTAAAAAAGCGACTTTGAGTATCTTTGATAGTCTACTTGAGATTATTGCTCATATTATACTTCATGCATCCGCAACTAAAAGAAAGTTTATACACAAGATAGGCTCGGCTTTACTGAAAGCAAAAGGATTCATAGCGAAAGCGAGGTTCGAAATGACTGAGTAAAGCCTTTTATTCCCGATATCGCTTGGCGGTCGTGTGAGCGAAGCGAAGGGTGGAATTTCAGCAATGACATTATATGTTTAAATCCATAAACCCAAAACATCCGTGGTAATCTTTAAAATTCCAACTTAGTATCCCTTCACAGTAATACCAATCTGTTTTGCGTTTTCAATGGTTGCGGGACTGAGATCATAGATTTCTACTTTTTCGCAGTAATGCCAATACCACATATCTCTTCTCAATTTAGAAATGAGGTCGCCACTATAAAATACGACTCCTTCTGCAAAGGGAACTTCTACGTTAGTTGCCATATCAGAGATTGGAATTTTATGAAAGCGGCAATAGAATAGACTCTTTAGAAAAAGTCTAAACCATTCGCTAAACTCCCAGTAGCCTTTGGGGTGCTTGTCGAAAGATTTATAACGCAAGGACTCTTTTGCTTTTGCAAATGGATACCAGAGATGCTGTGGTAGCTTATACGGGTTAGCCTGTAACTTAGGACCTAAGACTTCTCCGTATTGAATTCCATCTAATTTTACATAGTCCTTTCCTATCGCATTGAAAACACTTTCAATGTAGTAAGTATTTCCTTTCATGATTTGCAAAGGATCAATCACATTCATTCTATTTTGTAATTCGAGTAAGCGACCTGCTTCTGTTCTAATTGCTAAATTAGAGCCGTCTACTTTTTCTACTGCAAATGTATTCGGATCGTTTAATACCCATTCGAATCCTGGATTTATTTCCGGCTCTACCAAATACAAAGCGGGCTCTCTCATTTTAAGAGACGACCCGTATTTTTTAAAATCACTCGGATTTACTTTATAAATCTTTCGCACAAACGGACATTCCACTTTCGGAAAATCACTTAACATTGTTTGCCTTCAGACTATTTTAATTTCGCAAACGCCAAATACGTCTTGTCCGTTGATGTCTAATTGGACTTGCACATAATGCTTGATAGCCGCAGAGCTGATTAGGTTGTCTTTAGGAATCACGAGTTGAAATGGAAGAGAGATTACTTCTTTTGGCTCTAGGATATAATCGTTAAAGGTAATCTTTCCTACTTTCTCAGTGGACTCTTTTGTAGTTTGTTTTTCTTTGATATCTTCTACCATGAGCATCAACAAAATGACTGAGTCAATGGTTACTGGGTATTCGCCTCCCGTAAAGGTAGCTACCCCTTTTACACTTTCTTGAACCGTTGCTTGTTCTTTTAGAAGTTTTACTTCTACCTTAGGAGAGCCCTTGCCCACCATGCCTTTTAATGAATCTAATATTCCCATTTGTATTCCTCTTTTTACTAGCTTACTCTTCTTTTCTCTAATTCCAAAGTCAATCTTTTTTCCAAATAACGAATATCATCTGAAACAAAGAGTCAGCAAAGCATAATATGATTGACTGCTTTATCTTTGTTTTCCAAACTATCTACATATCTATAGAAATTTCAAACAAAGAGGAATGTTATGATTAGTGGAAATTATTTTACAAACAACCCGGACTTACAACTTCAATTCGAATCAATCATTGATTGGGAAGAAATTGTAACTGCCTATGAAGATGGATTCACGGATGCTGAAGAATACAAAAAAACAGGAAACGACAAACTCTCATTAGCCCCCTCTTCTCTACAAGAAGCCCTCGACTACTACAAAGCAACTCTCGAATCAGTAGGAGAGATAATTGGAAATGAATTAGCTCCTAGAGCCGCAGAAATAGACAAGATTGGTTTAAAATACGATAACGGCAAAGTAATATTTCCCGCTCCGATGCAAGAAGCGATGAAAGCTGTTAGAGAAGCAGGATTACTTCCCTACGCGATTGGAAGAAAATACGGTGGGCTCGGAATGCCAGCTACCGCGCAGGCTCTTGCAATGGAAATGGTATCTCGTGGAGATGGAGCATTCGGGATTGCGGCTGGTTGTTTTAATCTTGCAGAAACCATTGAAAAATATGGCTCAAAAGAACAAATAGACAAATACGTTCCCATGATGGCAGAAGGAACGTTATGCGGCGCAATGGCATTAACCGAGCCTGATTACGGCTCTGATCTCCCTAACTTACAAACTAAAGCAGTCAAAGATGCAAATGGACAATGGCGATTAACTGGAACCAAACGTTTTATTACTCATGCCTGTGGCTTTGCGGACATACCTTCTGTTATCCTCACACTCGCAAGAACCGGCAGTCCAACAGGTGGTGCACGCGGTCTTTCCTTTTTTATTGTTAAGACCCAAGATGTATTTATCGCTTCTATCGAAAAGAAAATGGGACTCCACTCTTCTCCTACTTGTGAAGTGGTATATGAGAATTCACCCGCAGAACTCATCGGTGTAGAAGGCTATGGACTCGTAAGATATTCTATGGGCATGATGAACACTGCAAGACTTTCGATTGCCGCGCAAGCTACTGGCATTGCCTCTGCTGCTTATTTTGAAGCGAAGAAATACGCCTCTGAAAGAAAACAATTTGGCAAGTTCATCCAAGATATTCCGGGTGTAAAAAAGATGCTCACTCATATGGATAGAGAAATTGCGGCTATGCGTAGTATACTTCTTGAAGCTTCCCGCTCTGTTGACTTATACCTCTGGAGAGAAGAGCATTTAAAACATAGAGCCGTAGACGAAAAAGAAATCAAAAAAGACGAGCAAATCAAATTCTGGGAAAAACTAGCCAATCTATTTACTCCCCTCTCCAAGTATTATATTTCCGAAATGGCAAACCGTATTGCGGATAACGCTCTCCAAATTCATGGTGGCTCCGGATACACAGAAGATTATGTGGTTTCTAAGATTTACCGCGATGCTAGAATCACAAACATCTACGAAGGAACAACTCAACTCCAAATCGTAGCTTGTATTGGTGGTGTTGTATCGGGCATGTCCCCTACTGGATTTCTACGGGCTTACTTAGACAAAGAAACTTCTAAGTTTGCGGCTACAGATCGTTTGCTTCGAGTCAGAAAGCTATTTGAATCAGTTGCCACTGCTTTCTCTGAAATCAAAGACAGTGCGACTAGAGACTCTCTTGCCTTTGAAGTTGTAGAATCTACAGCAAGATGCATCAATGGAATTTTACTAGAAAGATCAGCCTCTAGACTAAAAGACACACAAAAGACCGACAGACTCGCGTTAGCCGCTGAATACCATATAGACAGCCTAGCCATCCTCGAATCCAACCTAATCAAATTACAGGAAAGAGGAAAGGCATAAACCAACAGTAGAGACGCACGGCCGTGCGTCTCTAGATTTTAGCGTTATTGTCAATATTTAGTATCCACAACTCACCAGAAGATTGAAAAATTTAAACGCAATCAAAATTCTTGGATTCTCACAGAATCCGAAACCGGGAAACCATTTACAATTGAATCCATCGAATGCACACTCCATCTAGAAGACGTATACGCAAAAGTAGAATGGAACGAAATTAAGAAACTCTAACTCTATTCCATTAAATAATCTTACCTAGCTATTTCGAATTGAATTAATTGTGGCAGTTAGGGATAATGAACTAAATTATGAAACTCCCACGCGCTCATGGCTTTTTTTCTAATAAACGAAGAGGTGGTATGATCCTCTTTCTAGTAGCTGCTATTGGTGGCTCTTCTTTTGTTATTGCCAACCAATACGCGGGAGATCGAATGATTGACTTTAAAATTGCAAAGGCAAACGCCGATGGCTTTAAAGCATTCCTTCTGGCAAGAGCAGGTCTACAAGGCGGACTGGGAGCCTTAAAGAAAGTTCCCGAAGAAGTTCTCTATCAGTCAGGAATCGCATTTAACCCTCCTCCCATCCCTATGGCAGGCGGGACTATCTATTATCGCATTTCTGCTGAAGACGGAAAGTTTAACATCAACGATTTGATTAAAGCCTACGACAATCTACCTAACTTAAAAGTCCAGGAGATGATTACAAAGCTCTTTGAACAATTAGCAATTCCTAGAGAAAAAATTTTCCCGATTATAGATTGGATTGATGAAAACTCAGAAGAAATGGGTGGAGGGGCAGAAGTCTATTATTATACCAATCTAAAGCCTCCTAGAAAAATTAAAAATGCCCCCATGTATTCGCTTTCTGAATTGACAGCCCTAAAAGGCTGGGATAGAAAGTTAGTTTACGAATCACTCAAAAATCCAGACAAAGAAAAAAACGTTTCGAAAGATTTCTTGTCAGAAGAAGAAAAATTACTTGTTACAGATGCCGATTATGTATTATCCAATAACATTACAGCTTATTTACCATTTAAGGATACCGGGGATGATAGAATTAACATCAATGCCGCTCCTTATCATGTGCTCATGTCTATTTCTGAATTTATGACTAGACAGGCTGTTATGAGAATTTTGAAATATAAATTAGAAAAAGGCGGATATATAAAAGAAATAAATGATCTAAAAAACTTTGCAGAATTTCAAATAAAGACTACAAGCATGGGCGGCACACAAAATAGTCAGACTGGAAACACAGGAGCGACTAATAATAATCAGCCACCGCCCCCTACAAACGCAGGACAGAATGCACAAGCACTTACTCTATTCGATGAAATTGCCGGTCAGGGAACTGCTGTTTCGACCGGAAGAGTAAAGACCAAGGGCGAGATTTACAAAGTCGTTGGTGTGGGGACTGTAGGAAATGCGACACGCAGAGTTAGTTGTATATTTGATTTAACAAACGATCAGATTTTATTTTATTCCGAAGATTAAAGAATGTATTATACTCAATACCTAGCAATTGATTATGGAACGACACATATCAAGGGAATCCTGTTTCGTCAGGTTCTCGGAAGTGTTACTATTTTACGACATGAGTCCTTGCAAATTGTATCTCTCCCTGAAAAGCAAACCGACGAATACGAATACAATATAGTTCGTTTCATTCAGAGCTTTTTTCCAGAAGAATCAAACTTCCTAATCAATATCGCAATGGATAATCTATTCATTCGTGATTTAATTGTTCCGTTAAATTCCGAGAAAGCAATTAAAGAAATCCTTCCCTTCGAAGTAGAAAACGTTGTCCCCTTTCCAATTGAAACAATGGTAGTCCAAGGTTGTATCTGGTGGATTGGAAAAGAAGTCTCGAATGTAGTGGCATTTAGTGTTCACCATGATGAAGTAGAAAAAACATTTAAGCCTTTCATGAAAAATGATATTCAGTTGAATTGTATTTCGACTGACGCATATTCTCTTAGCTCTGCAATCCGTTATCACCAGACAAGATCGATTACCGAAAAAGTAGTCGGTCAATTAGATATAGGCGGCAAGCTTTGTATCTTTAATGTAAACAGTGGAGGACTACTCAGTCACTCTCGTTTTTTTAGTGGTGGTGGTTATCTAATCACAGAAAAAATTGCTCAACTTCTAAAAGTAGATTTCAACAAAGCAGAAGAAATCAAATTAGCTTTTAATTTTTCTTTCGAAATAGTAGAAGAAGAATTTAAACTTGAGTTCCTTAGACAAAATCATCTAACACCTGAACAATATGACGGGATAATTCAGATTATCCAGGATTCATTTGATCAAATTGCGGGTGAGATAATTAAAAGTATATACGCATTAACTCCGATTAACCGTCCTTCCATTATCTATCTTTCAGGAGGAGGATCTTCTTTTAAGGATGCTACTAAATACTTATCCTCTCGAATTGGAACTACTGTTACCGGATATACTTTCTTAGAATTAGAAGATCCCTCATTTACCACAGCATTGGGAACAGGATATCATAACCGCTTAAAGAAATCAGAGAAGGTTGATTTCTTAACTCCTGAATTTTCTAAGCTGATGAAAAACACAATTCGTCTAGATGCATTTAAGCCACATCTTATCATCGCAGGAATTTCACTTTTTATTTTACTCACTGTATTTTTTGTGCAAATGTTTGTGGATACTCGTAAGTTAAACGCATACGAAGAAGAGCTTCGTGAAAAATACAAACAGGGCTTTGGTGTAGAAGCTCCTGAAGATGAAGACGTAATGTCACTCGCTCAAAGCAAAGTAAAAGACGAAAACAAAAAATCAGAAATCGTAAGACTATTCTTAAACAAAGAAAATATTCTAGAATTACTTCTAGACTTAAACCAGAATTTTCCGGCTAAAGATTTTGATTTTATTTTAGATCAATTTACTCTAGACGGAAACATTGTCTCTATCTATGGAAGAGTCAATGAATTCCAGGACATTGGAGCTGTTCAATCCTCCCTCGAAAAATCACAAAAGTTTAAGAATATAAAGATAGTGAATAAAAACTTAATCAGTGGTGTTACTAAATTTAAAGTTCGATTTAAAATAGAACTAGAGATTCAAACAAGCCCTGAAAAAAATACTCGCAAAGAAGAAGACAATGCTGAATAAACTAGACGATCGCGAAAAGCTATTTGTAATTGGGGGAGTAATCATTTTTATCCTTGTGATTTTTGGATTGTTTATTTCTAAAATCATGGAAAGAAGAACAACACTCTCAGAAAGTCTATCAGAGGCAAGAGGCAATTTTGCGCGATTAGACAAAACAATACAGGATTATAACTACTACAGATCGTTAAAGTCAGGAGACGAAATCGATCTCACAAGTATCTATGCAAAGCTAGATCAAATTTTAATTCGCTATGGATTAAAAGACCGCGTGCTTACCCAAAAAGATACTTCTACTCCAATCAAGAAAGAATATATCAAAATTACAATCGACATAAGCCTACGCTCCGTTAAACTCGCTGATGTTTTTAAAATGATTTACGATATTGAAGTGATGAAGCAAATCAATAGCAAAGTTGATTATATGAATTTTATTAAACCTCTTCCGGGCAAAGAAGAGTATGATGTGAACATTCGATTTTCCTCGTTTACTAAGGTGAAGAAATAATGGCTGAAGAATTAGAAGAAAAAGTAATAGAATCCGAAGAAGAAGTAGAGGATGTTATTGAAGACGACCTCGGCTTCGATGAAGAAGATGGCGCCTCCGGTGAGCTAAGCTGGAAACAGAAGCTAATACTCATTAACTGCGGTGTAGTTGCATTTCTATTTTCTATACTTTTACTTTTCCCTTACGAAGAGCTTGCTAGAACTTTTATTTCTAAGTATGCATTAGAAAATAACTTTGTATTAGAGTTTAGAAAACTGAATTTGCCTTTCTTCTCAACGAAGAGCATAGCTCATTTGATTTACCAAAACAAAGACAATATGGAAATTCGGGCTGAGTCCATTGATATAGATACAAGCATTTTAGATCTAATGAAGCGAAACTTCAGAGGAAATATTAAGATTTCTTCTTTTAATTTAGAGCTAACAGAATACGCAATCAAAGCAGGAACTGTCAATATCGAAGATTCAAGCCTAATTGGTTTTGATAGAGACCTGGCGAATATAAACGGAACTATCAACTTACAAATCTTCGATGGAAAAATTCTTCGTTCTCCTGTAATTCCTATGCTTGATACATTACAGGGAGTTACGATTAAAAGTATTTTACTAAGTTTAAAGAAGACTCTAAACAGCAACAGACTTACAATTGAGAAAGGAGTATTTACTCTTTCTATTGCAAAGATTACTATTAGCGGTTATATTGAATTAGCCCCTGTAATGAAGGCTTCTAAGTTAGATATTAAGCTTTGTCCCAAGCTAACAGAAAAATACAGCGCAGAAAGAGAAGACATTGCCTCAAGTCTCCAACTACTAATGAAAGACATGCCCGACGGTTGCATTCCCATCCACGGAACCATTGGCGATCCAAAGATGAATCTACCGGGTGTTCAACCACAGCCTTCTCCTAATCCGGGAGTCTTATCGCCTGTTCCTGCACCAGTTCCACCTGCACCGGTGACAAATCCTTGATTGATAACTATTAGCCTTTAGAAAAAGAAGATTAGAATTATTGATTTATAGAAAGTTTCGAGTTAATTGCAGAATGAATCTATTTGCAGCAGAAGTCAAACTAATTGCAGCATGGGCTGAACAGACACCCATGCCGGAATTGATATTGCGCCCCGCTTGGGGCTAAAGAGCTACAGCCCCAACGGGGCGTAATACTTTCTCAATAGTCTGCAAGGACTATGCAGACTATTTGTAAAAAACTATTTCCCGCCTTTCTGAAATTCCTTTGGATATTCGTCTTCTTTCATGATATTAAAGTCAGCGTTCTTGCCTTCGCCGCCTTCTTTTTTATCTTTGCCTAGCGTATAAATGCCGTAATCCCCACCGTTATCCACTTTGAGTTGGTAAGGTGTTTGCCAAGGATCAAGGACAGCACTTTTCTTGTTTAAGATTGGTTTGTAGTTTTCAGGAACATCTCCGCTAGTTGGTTTTTCAACAAGAGCCATTACACCTTGTTCTTCACTTGGCATTTTTCCATAACGATCTGCGTATTGCTCAAGTGCAATTTGTAATTCTTGTGAATCTTTCTTGAGTTTTAAAGCAGCAGTATCATCTTTCATTTTTCCAGGATCAATACTAAAAGCAACGAGCGCAATGATCGCACCTAGAATTAATACCACAACTGAAAGCTCAACGAGTGTCATCCCGCGTTTTAGTTTTTTGTTTAGTTTTGAAAATCGATTTTGTTTCATACTTTCCTCTCTTTATAAATTTTGAATTTCTTGTGTTAGTTTATACATTGGTGTCATAATCGCCGCCATGATTGTGAATATTAGAGCACCCATTACAATAATCATAATAGGCTCCAAGCTTTGTGTCATCGACTTAATGGCATTATCCACCTCTTTGTCGAAAATATCAGATAACTTATCCATCATCTTAGGAACTGTATCCGATGCTTCCCCGGCAGAAATCATTCCGAGCACCATAGGAGTCAAAATCACTGAGCCCTGTAAGGAGTCAGAAAGTTTTCCACCTTCTTTAATTTTATCAATTGCCGTTTGAATTTCAACCTGAAATATATAATTGCCTACAATTTTTGCAACAATAGAAAGAGATACAATCAAAGGAACCCGATTGATTAGAAGCACGGAAAGATTACGAGC
>Ga0209174_10002276_pt1 | contig 12845 bp, 10 predicted proteins | sample JI91814BDNA_FD_187505 | JGI IMG/M metagenome (GOLD analysis project Ga0209174, IMG submission 187505) | Wastewater effluent complex algal communities from Wisconsin, to seasonally profile nutrient transformation and Carbon sequestration -... | ecosystem: Engineered > WWTP > Effluent > Algae...
CGCGGTGCGCGTGCCCAGGGCCAGTCACTGGGCCAAGCACACCCGCGGGCTGGTGGCTCGAGCACTGTGCGAGAGTCCCGCCGACCCCCGGCGGCCGGCGGCGCTGGTGGACCTGCTGGCGGCGGAATTCGACGTTTCGTTGACCGGCCCCGAGCGCGCGGGCCGGCCGTGGGTGCTGGACGCCCTGCCGCGGTGAGGCGTGGCGGGGCGGGCGGGCACCCCACCGTCGTGGGGCGCGCGCCGCAGGTGCGGCGGACATTTGCGCCCTGCGCGTGCAACAGGAACCGGTGCTCGGGCGTGCATACGGCATGGGGACCGGCGTGGAGGGGCTGACGTTCGAAACGTGGGTGCGTCCTCGTCTGCCCGCGTTCGTGCGTTTCGGGCATCTCGTCACGGGGTCGGCGACGGCCGCGCAGGATGCGGTGCAGAGCGCGCTGGCCGGCGCATTCGAGCGCTGGGAGCGACTGGAGTCACCGGGCGACGCCGATGCGTATGTGCGGCGGGCCATCGCCAATGCCCGCATCTCGGCGTGGCGCCGCTTCGGCAAGCGTCAGGTCGTCGTCGCTGAGCCGGCAGTGCTGGACCACCCGGACCATGCCACGCGCCTGATCGAGCAGGACGCGGTCTGGCGGGTCTGCGCCCAGTTGCCACCGCAGCAGCGCGCTGCCGTGGTGCTGCGCTTCTCCGAGGACCTGGACTACGACGAGATCGCCCGGATGCTCGGCTGCCGGCCGGCGACCGCCCGATCGCACATCCATCGCGCGCTGATCGCGCTGCGCACCTTGTTGGCCGAGGAGGACCGGTGACCACCTATGACGATGACGACCTGGAGCGAATCTTCCGCGCCGGCCTGACCCACCACGCCGCCGATGCCCCCGTGCAGCTGACCCAGCCGTTGCCGCGGACCGCGACGAAAGCGGGGCGCAGCGCGGCCGACCTGGCTCGCGACAGTCCGCCGCGGGTGGCTGGGGTGGCCCGGGCGGCACAGGGGTGGAGTTGCCGACCCGCCGCACCCGCTCGACCCGCTCGCCAAGGCGCTGGGCCGTGCCCGCCGCCGTCGCCAGCGCCGTCATCGCCGTCCCGGTCGCTGCGCAATGGCGCGGTCCGGCCGCACCGGCCGACCCGACGGCGGCACTGGGCGGGTCGGCGTCAGCGACAGGAGCGGCGAGCGCGACCGGAGCCGATGGCGCAACGCGACCGAACGGCATACCGGCGGATTGGCGGCCCGAGTCCTATGGCGGGGTGCAAATCTGGGTGCCTGCCGAGTGGGGCTGGGGAGGCACGCCGACCACGCCGGAATGGAATGGTGGCGGCCGGATGGACTGCAGCGGCCTGCGGGCTTTCACTGTGCCGGGCAGTTCCACCGACGAGTTCGTGCCGGACAACACGCCATATGTCGGTCGGCCGGTAATGATGACCGACGCCTGCGGCGACGGCGGGCCCGCCCGTTGACGTGGGCACGCAGACCTATGGCGATGGCGTGGTGCGCGAGACCCGCGCGGTCGGTGAGGTGACCGTGACCGTTTTCGGCAAGGACACCGATCTGCGGCACCGCATCCTTGAGTCGGCTCGGGAGGTGGCGATCGACGCCAACGGTTGTGCCGCCGAACCGCCATCCGATCAGAGCCCATCGGCCACGACCATCACGTCCGCCGAGCGTCTGTCGGTGTGCGTCTACGACCTCGCAAGCACGGCCCGGAACTCGCCGAGCTTGCTGTTCTCGACGACGCTGTCCGCCCAGGAGGCCACGGCCTACCGCAAGGCTCGGCCGCCGCTGTGTCGGGGAAGACGGCGAGGACCGTGATAAGCCGATACGGCCATACGGCGAGCGTGCGCATCGGCCTGCACGGGCAGGATGCCGCAGGGACGCAGACCACCCGGTGGGATCTGATGCAGGGTGCCCAGCTGATCGTCCCCGTCGCGGGCACCGAGCCCGGCGGCTTCGTGCCACTGTCCGTCACCAAGGCTTTGGTGGCGCCGTCGGCGAAGGACCTGGGCGGGATCAAGGCCTATGTCATCGGGCCGGGGTCGGACGTCGCCGAGGTCGCGCCCTATTTCCGCGGCATCCTCGGCTGAGGCTCGTTCCAGGCCGCTCGTTAGGCCAGCTGGGCGAAGGCCCCGTCCAGATCGGCGATGAGATCGCGCGGGTCCTCCAGCCCGATCGACAGGCGCATCGTCCCCTCGGTGATGCCCAGGCTCAGGCGCTTCTCCTCGGGGATCCGGAAGTGCGTCGTCGTCGCGGGATGGGTGATCAACGACTTCGAATCGCCGAGATTGTTGGAGATGTCGACGATCTGCAGGGCATTCATCGCTCGGAAAGTTGCGGCCTTGTCGGCGTTCAGCGTGAAGGTCACGACGGACCCGCCGCCGGTCATCTGGCGGCGCGCGAGGTCAGCCTGGGGATGCGAGGCGAGCCACGGGTAGCACACCTGAGCCACTCGCTCATCGGCCTCCAGCCACCGCGCGACCTGCAGGCTGTTGTCGGCCTGCTTGGCCATGCGCAGGTCCAGGGTCTCCAACGACTTCACGAGCACCCACGCCGTGAACGGCGACATCGCTAGCCCGAGATTGCGGATCATCGGCTGGGCGATCTCTGTGACGAACTGCGCCGAACCGAGCACCGCGCCACCCATGGTGCGCCCTTGGCCGTCGATGTGCTTGGTCGCCGAATAGACGACGGCATCCGCGCCGTGGGCCAGCGGCGCGGAGAAGACCGGCGTGCCGAAGACATTGTCGACAACGACCTGAGCACCGGCCGCGTGGGCGATCTCGGACACGGCGGCGATGTCGACCAACTGCATCGTCGGATTGCTGGGGGTCTCGAAGAAGACCGCCGTGGTCGGCACCGAGAGCGCCTCGCGCCACGCGTTCAGATCGCTGCCGTCGACGAAGACCGCCTCGACGCCCCAGCGCGGCAACACCTGCGCACAGATCGTGTAGCACGTGCCGAAAAGTGCCTTGCTGGCGACGATCCGGTCGCCAGCACCGCACAGGCCGCCGAGCGCCGCGAACACCGCGGCCATCCCGGTCCCCGTGGCGTATGCCGCCTCCGCGCCTTCCAGGAGAGCCAGCCTGTCCTCGAACATCGCGACAGTCGGGTTGCCGTACCGCGAATAGGAGAAGCGTTCGATCTCCTCTTTGAAGGTCGCCTCGGCCTCTTCCGCGCTGCCGTAGACGTACCCGGAGGTCAGGTACATCGCCTCGGCCGTCTCCTCGAACTGGCTGCGACGCATGCCACCACGCACCGCCAGGGTGTCGCGGTGGAGTTGCCGATCGTTCGAGGTCGTGGTCACGATCAGCGACTCTACAAAGTCCCACCGACAACTCGGTGAGGTGTCCGCGAGCGCAGCACACGGCATACGGGCACTAGACGACTGATTCCAAGGGGTGTCAGTGGTCGTAGGCGGTTAGGGATCGTAGGACGGGTTGGCTGGTGTGGTCGTTGTGCCAGATGGCGGTGGTCAGGGCCAGGAGTCGTTGGAGGACGCGGACGATGACGCCGGCTTGGGTTCGTCCGCCGTGGCGTTCGAGGCTGAGCTGGCCCTTGAGGGTGTCGAACACCGATTCGATGGTTTGCCGTAGGGGTTTGAAGAACTGGGCGCCTGGTCGGGGGTTCTCCCCGGTCCGGGCTTTGCGCAACAAGGTGAATCCGGTTGCGGCCAGGGTGGATTCGAACTCGCGACCGTAGTAGTTCTTGTCCGCGATGAGGGTCCGGCCGCCGCCGGCCAGAGCTGGGGTGGTGGCGATCAGGTCGGTCAGAACGGTTCGTTCGTCGGCCTTGGCTCCGGTCAACGCGAACGCGACGGGCAGCCCGTGCAGGGTGGTCACCAGGTGCAGCCGGAGCCCCCAGAAGTAGCGCGAGTGGCTGGCGCTGTAGCCGTATTCGGCCCATCCGGCCAGGTCTGAGCGTTTGACGGTATCCCGGGAGCGGGCGCACTCGATCGGGGTGGAGTCGACCACGAGTACGTCGTCGGTGGCCACGCTGGTGTCGGCGGCCAGGTGCTCGATCACCGCCAGCATCGTCGGGCCGAGCCGGCGGACCCGCTTGTTGTACCCGGGTTGGTGCGGCACGTAGGGGAAGAGGTGGCGCAGGTTGGCGCGCACGTGCCGCACCCAGCGGGCTTCGTCATCGAATCCCAGGACCGCTGACAGCACCGCCATCGTCACCAACTCGGCGTCGCTGACCTGCGGTTTCATCCCGACCGCGGGTCGCCATGGCGCCAGTTCGGGGTGCCTCTTCAGCAGATCGTCAAGGGTCACATACAGTGCGGTGGCGAGGGTGTCCAGATCGGTGTCCACGAGAGCCTCCAGAGCTCGAGTTGGTTCGCAACACCGAGTCTGGGCACCCTCACCCCCCGAGTCCCATACGCCACACCAGACACCTTGGAATCAATCATCTAGTGCTGGCGCGGCTGGGAAACGACGGGCCGGCCGGGAGGGGCAGGATAGGACGCATGGACGCTTGGGCAAGGCCTGCCGTGGGTGACTCGCCCGTACCCGGGCAGTTGACAACCCGCCTGCTCACCGCTGAGACGTGGCCCGATTTCGCCGCACTCGTCGAGACCAACCATGGCGTGTGGGGCGGCTGTTGGTGCATGGGATTCCACCCCGAAGGCTTCTCGGCCGGCAGCCCGGAGGGAAACCGGGCCGCCAAGAAGTCTCTCGTCGAGCGCGGGATAGTGCACCAAGTGCTTGTCTATGAGGGCGACGCCTGCATTGGCTGGTGTCAGTTCGGCTCGCCGGCCGAGCTGCCGAATATCAAGAACGTCAAGGCCTACGAGAAGGACGTGACGGAACTGCCGGCCTGGCGGATCGGGTGCATCTTCACCACCGGCAGGCAGCGGGGTCGCGGGGTGGCCCGGGCCGCCGTCGACGCTGCGCTGCACGAGATAGCCGCCGCCGGTGGAGGGATCGTCGAGGCCTATCCCGAGCAGGTCGATGGTCGCGCACCACAGCGTGGCGCCTACTTCCACACCGGTCCCGAGACCTTATTCGCCGACCTTGGGTTCACCCGCGATCGTCGGATTGCGAAGTGGCGCTGGGTAATGCGACGCACGGTCGTGCCCTGACCTGCCGACGGACCGGATAGTGCCCGGTCGCTCGGGGTGCCGTTGTCGGTGATTGCACTAGGGTGACGACGACAGCTTCCCCGATCAAGGAGCGACTATGCAACGTCGCAGGTCAATCGCCGCCGTTCTCGGTTTCGCCCTCGCCCTGTTCGGCCTGGCCGGCCCCCATGTCACGAAGGCGACGGCCGCCGACCGCACCGCGACGCTCGTCGGCACGTTGCAGGACGAGCTGGGCTGCGGCGCCGACTGGGACCCGGGGTGCACGACGACCGACCTGACCCCGATCGCGGGAACCACGACCTACGAGAAGGTCTTCACGGTCCCGGCCGGCAGCTACCTGTTCAAGGTCGCCATCAACCACGGCTGGGACGAGAGCTACGGCGGGCCCGGTGGCGGCAACCTGCCCCTGGTCATCCAAGGTCCCGCGCAGCTGCGCTTCAGCTATGACGACACCACGCACAAGGTGGGCCTCGCCCCGACCGACCTGCCAGGTGCGGTGACCGCGGCCGACAAGGCGATGGCCGGCAACTCGTTGCGCAATGGGCTGACCAAGGAACGCTTCTACTTCGTCATGGCCGATCGCTTCGCCAATGGCAGCACGGCCAATGACCGCGGCGGGCTGAGCGGCGACCGCCTGGTCACCGGCTTCGACCCCACCGACAAGGGCTTTTATCACGGCGGGGACCTCAAGGGCATCGCCGACAAACTCGACTACATCAAGGGTCTGGGGACGACGGCGATCTGGCTGACGCCGAGCTTCAAGAACCGCCCCGTCCAGGGCAGCGGCACCGACGCCAGCGCGGGTTACCACGGCTACTGGATCACCGATTTCACCCAGATCGACCCCCATCTGGGCACCAACGCCGAGATGAAGTCCCTGATCAGCAAGGCCCACGCCAAGGGCATGAAGGTCTTCTTCGACATCATCACTAACCACACGGCCGACGTCATCGACTACGCCGAACACAACTACGACTACCGCTCGAAGGACGCCTATCCCTACAAGGACGCCTCCGGCCAGACCTTCGACGACAAGACGTATGCCGGCGCCACCACCTTCCCGACGCTCGACCCCGGCACGTCCTTCCCCTACACCCCCGCCTTCCGCACTCCCGCGGACGCCTCGGTCAAGGTGCCGGCGTGGCTGAACGACCGGACCATGTATCACAACCGCGGCAACTCGACCTTCGCCGGTGAGTCCAGCGAGTACGGCGACTTCGTCGGCCTCGATGACCTGTTCACCGAGCGGCCCGAAGTGGTCGACGGCATGACCGACATCTACAGCGCCTGGGTCGACCTCGGCATCGACGGCTTCCGCATCGACACCGTCAAGCACGTCAACATGCAGTTCTGGCAGCGCTTTGCGCCGGCCGTGCTCGAACACGCGACAGCGATCGGCAACTCCGACTTCTTCATGTTCGGCGAGGTCTACGAGAGCGCCGCGAAGCTGATGAGCCAGTACACGACGACCGGCAGGCTGCCCGCCACCCTGGACTTCGGCTTCCAGGCGAATGCCGTCAACTTCGCAGGGGGTAAGGAGACCACCTCACTGCGCGACTTCTTCGGCACCGATGACTGGTACACCGACACCGATTCGAACGTCTACGAGACCCCGACCTTCCTCGGCAACCACGACATGGGTCGTGTGGGAATGATGCTCGCGGGCAAGGGTTTCAGCGGCGCGGACCTGCTGGCGCGGGTCAAACTGGCCAACTCCCTGATGTACCTCACGCGGGGCCAACCGGTCGTCTACTACGGCGACGAGCAGGGTTTCATCGGCTCCGGCGGCGACAAGGATGCCCGGCAGGACATGTTCGCCACCAAGGTCGCGCAGTATGCCGGCGAGTCCAACCTCACCGGCGCCTCCGGCTCCCGCAACCGATACGCGACGACGGCGCCCCTCTATCAGCAGCTCACGAAGCTCGCAGCCCTCCGGGCCGCGAACCCCGCCCTCGCCGATGGCGCACAGGTCCACCGGTATGCCAGCAACAGCGCCGGCATCTACGCCTTCTCCCGCGTGGACCGGGCCAGCGGCATCGAATATCTCGTCGTGGTCAACAATGCGACCAGCGCCATGTCCGCCAGCTTCGACACCTTCACCACGGGCGTGCGCTTTGCGCCCCTGCTCGGCGGGACGGCCCTCACCTCTGGGCCGGGCAGCCGCGTGTCGGTGACGGTCCCGGCACTCGCCGTGCGTGTCTACAAGGCCGGCGCGAAGGTGGCCGCTCGGACGTCCGCGCCGCCTGTCTACCTGACCTCGCCGGCGCCCGGTGAGGTCATCAAGGGTCGGGCGCAGATCTCGGCCGCGACCACGCAGAACGCCTTCGCCCAGACGACCTTCGCCTACCGGCCCGTCGGAACGACCACGTGGCAGACGATCGGCACCGATGACGCGGCGCCCTACAGCGTCTACCAGGACGTTTCCGGGCTCACGACGGGGACCTTGCTGGAGTATCGCGTCGTGGTCAAGGATTCCAGCGGCAACTACAGCGCGTCGTCCTCGTATGCCACTGTCGACGGCGTCCCGGCTCCAGGAACGAAGGGCACGAAACGCGCGACCGTCGCCATCACGCAGCCCGCCGACTCCTCGATCGCTGCCCGTTCGGCGGCGGCCATCCCGGTGGCCGGAAGTAACCGGTCCGACAAGCCGGGCAAGGATGCCGGCGTCACTGCCTGGTCGATCGGCCCGGTGACGCAGCCCGACTTCGTGTCAGTGCCCGGCTCCTTCAACTCTGAGTTGGGATGCACCGGCACCGATGCGGGCGACTGGCAGCCTGATTGTGCCTTCGACCAGCTGACGCTGGATGTCAAGGACGGCATCTGGAAGGGCACCTTCGACCTGCCGGCCGGGGACTACGAGTACAAGGCGGCCATCAATAAGAGTTGGACCGAGAACTACGGAGCGGGCGGCGCGCCGAACGGCGGCAACATCGCACTGCACCACCCGGGCGGTCAGATCACCTTCTATTACGACCCCGCCACCCACGGCGTGACGAGCAACGTCCAGGGGCCGATCATCACTGCTCCCGGGTCGATGCAATCCGAACTCGGATGTACGGGTGGATCCTCGGGCGGCGACTGGCAGCCGGACTGCATGAACCCCTGGCTGCAGGACCTCGATGGTGACGGCACCTACACCTGGACCTCCGACCAGATCCCGGCCGGCGACTACGAGTTCAAGATCGCCCACAACCTCACCTGGGACGAGAACTACGGGGCCGGCGGCGCGCTCGGCGGCGCCAATGTCCCGTTCAGCCTGCCTCGTGATGGCGTCGTGGTAACCATCAGTTATGTCCTCGCGACCCACGAGATCACCGTGACCACCTCGGCATCGGGTGCCGCCCCGAATCTGAAGGCGGCCAGGGCCTTCTGGGTGCAGCCCGGCCTGCTGGCGTGGCCGGCAGACGCCGTCCCCGACGGCGCCAACCCGGCGCTGCTGAAGTGGCGACTGCACTGGGCACCGAATGCGGGGATGACGATCGACGCCGAGGACTTGCCGGGCAGCACGTCCGCGGGCCTAGCCTACGACCCGGCCGGGCTGCCCTCCTCGGTCACCGCCTCACGCCCGGAGCTCAAGGGCTATCTCGCCCTGCGCCTGGGGTCGACCACGGCGGCCAAGGCGCCGACCATCTTGCGCGGTCAAGTCGCTGTCGCCCTCTACTCCAATGCGGGCGGGCTACTCGACGCGACGGGGGTGCAAACGGCATACGTCCTGGATGCGTTGTACGCCGCCTCCGCCAAGACGCGCACGTATGGCGCGTCCTTCGCCGGCACCAGCCCCACCTATCGGGTGTGGGCGCCGACGGCAAAGACGGTCACGCTGCTGACGTGGGCAGCGACGGCGCCCGGGGACGCGCCGCTGAGCACGGCCAAGCGCACGGCGATGACGCGCGCCGCAGACGGGTCCTGGTCGGTGACGACCGGTGTGAAGAACGCCCGCTACCTCTACGAGATCGTGGTCTACGTTCGCTCCACCGGGAACATCGAGACCGTCCAGGTCACCGACCCCTACTCGGTCGCACTAAGCCTGAACTCGACCAAGTCGGTCGCGGTCAACCTCAAGGACGTCGCCTTCCGGCCCAGCGTCTGGGCAAGGACACCGCAGCCGCGGATTGCGCAGAATGTCGACTCCTCCATCTACGAGCTCCACGTCCGCGACTTCTCGATCAGCGACACCAGCGTGCCGGCAGAGTTGCGCGGCTCGTATCTCGCGTTCAACACGAATGGCAAGGGCATGCAGCACCTCAAGGCCCTCGCTGCCGCCGGTTTGAACACCATCCACCTGCTGCCGACCTTCGACATCGCCTCGATCCAGGAGGACCCGGCCAAGCAGACCACTCCCGCATGTGACCTGGGCAATTTCCCGCCGGACAGTGAGCAACAGCAGGCCTGCATCGACGCGATCCGCGCCAACGATGCCTTCAACTGGGGCTATGACCCCTTCCACTGGCTGGCACCGGAGGGCAGCTACGCATCGACCGCCGCGGCGGCCGACGGCGGCACGCGCGTTGCCGAGTTCCGCACCATGGTCGGCGCGCTCCACAAGGCCAACCTGCGGGTCGTCCTCGACCAGGTCTTCAACCACACCCCCACGTCGGGGCTGGCCCCGACCAGCGTGCTGGACAAGGTCGTGCCGGACTACTACCAGCGGCTCGACGCGCGCGGAGACATCTACACCTCGACCTGCTGCCAGAACATCGCCACCGAACACCAGCTGGCGCAGCAGATCATGGTCGACGCCGTGGTCATGTGGGCGCGCGACTACAAGATCGACGGCTTTCGCTTCGACCTGATGGGCCACCACAGCAAGGCCAATATGCTCGCGATCCGGGCGGCTCTGAACAAGCTGACCACCGCCAACAGCGGGGTCGACGGGTCCAAGGTCTACCTCTACGGGGAGGGGTGGAACTTCGGTGAAGTCGCGAACAATGCGCTCTTCACCCAGGCCACCCAAGGCCAACTGGGCGGGACCCATATCGGCACCTTCAGCGACCGGTTGCGCGACGCGGTCCGCGGCGGTGGACCCTTCGACGACGACCCGCGCAAACAGGGCTTCGGCAGTGGTGAGTTCACCGACCCCAATGGCGCCGCAATCAATGATGGGGCCCCGTCGAGCCTCCAGCACGACACCGACCTGGTGCAACTCGGGCTGGCCGGCAATCTGAAGGACTTCAGCTTCCGGCTCAACTCCTCGGGCCAGGTCGCCACCGGCAAACAGGTCGACTACAACGGCTCCCCCGCCGGTTATGCCAGCAACCCCGACGAAGTCATCACCTATGTCGACGCCCACGACAACGAGACGCTTTTCGACAGCTTGACCTTCAAGCTGCCCGTCGCGACGTCGATGTCCGACCGTGTGCGGATGAACACCTTGTCGCTGGCGACGACCGCGCTCGCGCAGACGCCGTCCTTCTGGCATGCCGGGGCGGACCTGTTGCGCAGCAAGTCGCTCGATCGCAACTCCTACGACAGCGGGGACTGGTTCAACCGGCTCGACTGGACCGGCAACGACAACGGCTTTGGCCATGGCCTGCCGCTCAAGGGCGACAACGAGGCCAAGTGGTCGTATATGCGGCCGCTCTTGGGCAATGCCGCGCTCAAGCCGTCCGCCCAGGACGTTGCCAGGGCAACCGCCCAGGCCCAGCAGATGCTGGAACTGCGCTACTCCACCCGCCTCTTCCGGCTCGGCAGCACGGGTGCGATCAAGGCGAAGCTCACCTTCCCGGCCAGCGGCACCGCGGACGCCACGCCCGGGGTGATCGTCATGCGCATCGACGACACCGTGGGCGCGGACCTCGACCCAGGGCTCAAAGGCCTGGTCGTGGTGTTCAATGCCACCCCGAACGCCGTCACTCAGGTCGTACCCGGGATGAGCGGCACGACGTTGGCCCTGTCGCCGGTGCAAGCTGGCGGCAGCGACCCGGTGGTCAAGACGTCGGCCTGGAACACGGACGCCGGCTCGGCGACTGTTCCGGCCCGGACAGTCGCGGTCTTCGTGCAGAAGTAGCTCCTCGCCATAGTGAAGGGGCCGTGAGCGCGGTGCGCTCACGGCCCCTTCCGGGCTCGACCGTGCGGGATGCCGACGTCAGGAGCTGAAAAGCGCTTGCGCGAAGTCGTCGGGAACCTGGCTCATCTTGGTCACGTGCGTCGCGATGCCCCCGGTCAGTGCGGCCACCTTCTTCAGGGGCCCCAAGTTCACCGGGGTCGATGAGGAAGAAGTTGACGACGACCGGCTTGTCCTTGTGGTAGTTCGCCTTGACATAGGCCGACAGCTTGGCCAGGGTCACGCTCGACCCCGAGTCCTCGTTGTTGCCGTCGGAGATGATCAGCACCTGGTTCAGGTATCCGTCCGCATACTTCTTGTTGGCCTCGCCGAAGGCATCCTGAACGGCCCGGTAGAGCTGAGTGCCGCCGCCGGGTTGAACCGTCGCGATCTGCGCCTTCATGGCGTCGGAGTGGACCTTGCCGCCGCCGACGGGGGTGTCATTGCGCTGCAACGGCAGCGTGTCCTCGGTCACCGGCTTGCCGTCGACGGTGTGGAAGAACCACACGGACGAATTTGCTCGGGGCGAGGCCAGGTCGAAGGCCCGGGCCGCCAACTGTCGGACGAGGTCGATCTTGGAGACCTTGCTGTCACCGAAGGGATAGCGCATCGAACCCGAAAGGTCGATCACGGCGAGCGTGGAGTTGCGAGCGTGCATCAGCGACCACGCGGAGTGAATGCCGTCGACCATCTCCTGGGTGAAAAGGAATGGCCCGGTCGCGGTCGGCGCGATGGCCGCTGCCCCGACAAACGGTTCCTGGCCCATCAGGCTGCGATAGCCCGCGTCCCGCAGGGCCGCAGCGCCCGCCGGCGAGGTGCGGAATGTGGTGAAGGCCTCCCCTTCCGCACCCGCGGACTCGGCCGGGGTCACGACAATCGGGACGCTCGCTGCGCCGTCCAGGAGCGGGACGGCGACGAAGGGATTGCCCGGAATGCCTGGTTGTGCGCAATGACCGCACGCTCGGTCGTCACGACCGCCGATGTCGACTTCACAAACTTCGCGACGGTGTCGACATCCATCGCCGCGTCCGCCGCATCCTGGGTGTCGGTGACGGTCTCGATGCGCTGCTCCCAGTGCACGACGGCGTAGTCGGCCTTCGTGGGATTGGCGTAGTTCGGTGCCTTGGTGAGGAATTTTCCTCCATTGGCCAGCGTCGTCAGTGCCCCGAAGCCCACCGCCCCCACCAGGGACTTGGTGGGGTCGGCGCTCGTGATGCGGAAGGTCCCCCAGTCCGGGTGGCCCAGACTCTTCCAGGTCACATCGCGGTTGAGCAGGTTCTGGGTGGTGGCAGGGGTAAGGGCCTTCGGCCAACCGATGGCCCGGGCCAGCTCACGCGGCATACCGAGCACGACCTGCGAGGTGGCCACCGCTTCGGTGGTGGGTGCCGTTGCCGGTCCGATGACGATCTTGGCCTGCTCCGGCGACGCAGCGGTGAACTCGGCGGTTACGGCATCGGGCACCCGGCACCGGCGCTTCCGGCGAACCCGGTCTCGAGCAGCCCGTCGTCCGCGGCCCCCGCCCATAGCGCGAAGGCACTGGGACATGAGGAGGAGTTCGTGGTCGGTGTGCTGCTCGAGCGGCTCGAGCCCGAGGTCGTCGCTTCCGCCTTGGTCGTGGGATCCCCGGAGGCTGAAGAACTCCAGGGTGACCAGGCGATCAAGCCACCCGTGGCGGCCAAAGCAGCGACCGCCGCAACCCATTTCCCCGAACCACCCATTGCCGATGGGGCGGC
>Ga0209174_10002277_pt1 | contig 12842 bp, 10 predicted proteins | sample JI91814BDNA_FD_187505 | JGI IMG/M metagenome (GOLD analysis project Ga0209174, IMG submission 187505) | Wastewater effluent complex algal communities from Wisconsin, to seasonally profile nutrient transformation and Carbon sequestration -... | ecosystem: Engineered > WWTP > Effluent > Algae...
AAATAAATCTTCTACATAGCAATCTGGATTTTCACCTGCTAGCTTAGTTGCTTCTTCGCTTGTAAGACATTCAATTCCCTGCTCTGATTTGAAATGAAATTTTACCCATACCCTTACATCTTCGGAGTTGATAAAACTAAATGCATGACAGGAAAATCCATCCATATATCTATAACTTTTAGGAATTCCTCTTTCGGAAAAATTCATTGTTACACCGTGAAGTGTCTCGGGGGATAATGACCAGAAATCCCACATCGTAGTTGCAATGCTTAGATTAGTCTGTGGATCTCTTTTTTGGGAGTGAATTAAATCAGGAAGTTTAAATGCATCGCGAATATAAAATACAGGAATATTATTTCCCGCCAAATCCCAATTACCCTCTTCCGTATAAAACTTGATTGCGAAGCCTCTAGGATCTCGCATGGTATCAGCAGAGCCTTTTTCTCCCCTATAGTTTGAGAAGCGCACGAATACAGGAGTGTGCTTCCCTACTTCAGAAAAGACTCTTGCCTTTGTATATTGCTTTAGATCACTAGTAACTGTAAAAACTCCATAAGCTCCTGCGCCCTTTGCATGCGTTATTCTTTCGGGGATTTTTTCCCGGTTAAAGTATGCTAGTTTTTCTGTGAGTAAATGATTCTCTAAGATTTGATCTCTTTTTTCATTAAAATGAATTGGCATTCCAGAAGAGGAAGTTTGTTGGCTCATATGATTCTCCTACCTTAATTTTGAGAGGATACCCTTACGATTTTTTTTAAAACAACTCTCTTTGCAAGCAGGTTTTTAGTTCTTAAAAATCTCTTTTTGCTTCAAAGTATAAAGCAATTGAATTGTAGCGGATAACATGCATAATACGATAATTGCAATCGAAATAGGAAGATTAAATTGTTTAAATCCAAAAATAAAAAATCCTAAGTGAATTAAGAAAGTTAAAACCCCAAGTAAAGATGTAAATAGGGAATAAATGAATCCTTTTTTTTCCAAAAGAATTACACTGCGCAGTCCCCAAATTAATGCTGGAACAATTCCAAGATTAAATAAATCAAAAAATTGAATTCCCCCCGGTAATAAAAACATTTCCCACTCTTTCCAATACGCAGCATCAATTTGATGAGCGATTAGCAGTGTCAGAGTGGAAGTATATATTTTTTCTATTTTCATCGTCTCATAAAAAATTATAATCCTGAATTTACAATTGAGATTGTGTAATCAGGAGGATTAATAGCATAGCTCGGATCAGCACTCGTTGCCGTTCCCAGAATTACAGTATGATTTCTTGTTGCGGGTAGACTTACTCCATCTCCAGTCCAGGTGAAGGATACAGTCTGCGGAGTATTCCAATTAGCCGGTGTAAATACAATTGGATTTGTTGATGTAATAGTCAATCCTGTATCAGGTAGTGTAGCGGCACTTACAGATAGAGGTATACTCACGTTAGCCGTTGGCTGACTGTTCAATCGGACTGTAAAACTATGTCCAAGCGTAGCCTCCAATATTCCTGTATCAGTTGCATTTGTAAGTATAAATCCCACAGTATCATTGTCGGTATTTGTAGCACTCAAGGAAGGGATTGTCGTTGTAAATGCTGCATTTCCTGTCATTGCTCCAAAGTTTATATTATAAGCGATACTTCCATCCGCTACTAAATCATTTACCCCTGTGATAGTTACCACTTGCAGAGTATTAAAATTAGCCGGTGTAAACGTAAGACTCGCGGGAGACACAGTTCCTTCCAATGTATTTGAACTTGTAATACCAATGCTTACATTTGTTGTAGGTCTTGCACGAAGAGCAATCGCAAAAAATCTCTGTCCACCTGCTTCAGTTGTTGTATAAGTTCCAGCCACTGTCCCGCCTGTCGCATTTACTGCCGAGCAGGTTCCAACTGTAGAACCTGTGCACGGAACTAAATCGTAAAGCAAATTTCGATTAGTCGCATTTTGCGTATCAGTATAGGTATTGTAAATCGACCCATTTGCAAAACCCGTTGCAGTCTCAGCAGAGCTACCGGTCGCAGTGATAACATAATTCGTATCAGCCGCGGGAGAAGTTCCATTCCCGGTGACAGTCAATGTCTGCCATGCTGAATAATTTGCAGGAGTAAATGTCAAAGTTGCAGGAGAAAAACTTGCATAAGCCCCTGCTGCAACAAATGAAAGTGTTACATTTGCCATTGGTCTACTGTTTAAACTATATTGCAAAGTAGCACTCGCACCGGATCTTGAAGTTATAAGTCGAGTTGCGATGTAAGGATTTTGATTTTGTTTTAGAATACCTCTACTATCATTGTCCGTAACTGTAATTGTTGGCTCGTTATAATCAGCAGTCGTCAAACCGGAGTAATAGGGATCAGCACTTGTAACAGAAGTAATTCTAAGTGGACAAGTTGCATCCCCATCATCGACGAGATCATCGACGCTTGTAATTTGCACTCGATTTGTATTGGTTATCTGGTTCCAGTTTGCGGATGTTAAAACTAGAGATGCAGTATTCACTGTAAATTGCCCTGTGCTTCCAACTGCCACAGGAAGTGTGCAAGGGAAAGTAGCATCTATTCCAAAATTAATTGTCACATTTGCAGTAGGTTGTTGATTTAATAAGACCCAGAAGTAAGTAGCAGTAGGTGCTGCTTCTGTAATAGTTGTAGTTGCCCCCGCTAATCGAATTTTCTTTCCAGCTCCAATATGATAGTTGGTAATGGTCTGTGTCGCGGTTAACGCATTGTAGTTATTATAGGTTAATGCAGTAAAGCCAGCCGGCGGCAAAGTCCCCGTTTCCGCAGCCGTTGCCGTTAAAGTAAAATTGGTATTCCCCGTTCCAGAACCGGCAAGTCCTATTACTCTAAATACTTGCGTTGTAGACCAATTTGCACTTGTAAAAGTAAATACACGCGTGTCCAGTTGAGTAATATTATCAGCCGCAAGAATTTTTCCTTCTTGCGGTGCGCCAGTCGGAACAGTCAGTGTAACGGTAACAGTATTTCCCGGGGCAGGCGAAGAGCCAAGACTCATATTATATTCTGTATATCCACCTCCGCTAGAGGTTACGGTTGAGTATCCGGCTGTCAGTGTGAGATTGATTGCCCTGGTATCATTGTCAACGACTCTCACATTTACATCATTAGGGTTTAATCCACCGTAGTCGCTCGTGCTAGAAATTGTATCCAGTGATAACACAAAATCCATATTAGTGCTTTCATCATAGCTATCATTTATCGGAGTAACAGTAACGGTTTGAGCAGTATTCCATGTTCCAGAGGCAAAAGTCAAAGAAGATGGACTAATCGTATACTGAGTTGTGTTGCTATTAGTAAGATTAAGAGTAATACCGGTCGAAGCACAAGTTGCAGGTGTGCCAGGAGTTGTGCATGGATCTGAATTTAATCGAACGGTAAATGTAGCGTTAGCCCCTCCTTCCGTAACAGTTACAGGATTAGCTGCTGTAATCGTAAACCCGCGTGTATCATCATCGATATTCGTAAGACTGAGTTCTCCCGTAGCCCCATTGTATGCTGGATTTGAAGAAGTGGGCATTAGTCCATCGTATGTGGTTCCGCCTGTCGCACCCGGAAATGTAATTTTGAAAACAAGATTTCCATCATCAAAACTATCCGCAACACTTCGAATCGTTATAGTCTGCGGCATATTCCAACCGCCAGTGGTGGTATTTGTTCCTGTCACGGCAGCATTGGTTGTTGTTGTAAACACTAACGTTCTATTTGTAATAGGAGCACCCCCACCATTGGGAAGAACAACCCCTTCCGATGTGTCAGAGGAAACAATACTAGAAATGGTAACATTTGCCGTTGGAAGTGTTGCTAGAACTACTTGTGCTGTGATAGTAGAAGTTCCATCTTCATTAAAACTTACTGCAGAGATGGACTGTAAAAGTATATTTGGACTTCCACTATCGATATTTGTTGCTGGAACATCAGGAGTTGGAGTAAGAGTCGTATTTGCATATTTCGCATCTAAAGTTGATCTAGAAGTAAATTGTATATTTTTTACTTGCGTTCCATCAAATGTTCCATCCACGACAGCTCTTACGCGTATCGTTTGCGGGACATTCCAACCTCCGGTGCTTGTATCATTATTACCATCTAAATTTGCATCCGAATTAACAATTGCCTGACCTGTTGTAGGGGTAAAAACCAGGGTGCGATTTGTAATCGAAGCATTCCCACCACCAATTGTAGGAGCAACGGTTACTTCTAATATACCATCACTAATGATCGGTCCTAGAGTAACATTACTAGTTGGTTCTGAATTTAAGACTACTGTGATTGTTGCTTCTAAACCAACTCCACCGGGATCATTTTCATTTACCGTTACACCGCCGGCGGGATTAATTGTAAATCCTGCTACATCATTATTTAAAACTTGAATTGCAATATCACTTGGATCAAGTCCTGAATAATCTGTCGTACTCACAATTGGATTCAAAACTAAAGTATAATTTGAATTTGCGTTATCAATAAAATCGTCTACAGCGGTTACAGTTACTGTTTGATTCAAATTCCAATTTCCAGGTGTGAAAGTTAAAGTGGAGGGGCTAATAGTATACTCAGTTGGATTATTATTTGATAAAGTTATAGTAACAGAGCTTGGATTACAGGTATTAGGCGTGCTTGGAGTATCACAGGGAACAGACGTTAGGCTCACTTGAAAAGTTTGTGAAACTCCACCTTCCGTAACTGTGATCGGAGTTATTGAAGTTGTCGGTGCGAGTGCAGTTATATTAAATCCTCGTGCATCATCATCTTGATTTGTAAAAGAACCATGGGAAGCAATTGCTAAATTATTATAAGCAGTATCCATTGGATCTAAAGCGACTGAATTTGGAAAAATTACCATAAAGGAAATATCTCCATCATTCATTAAATCATCCTGCCCTGTTATGGTCATTACCTGCGGGATATTCCAATCACTCGCTGTAAAAGAAATATTTGCAGGAGAGATGGTTCCTTCGGTTAGATCACTAGTTGTGATTCCAGTAACACTAACTGTCCCTGTGGGAATTGTATTCATTACAACGGAAAATTGCGCTTGTCCTCCACTTTCTGTCGTGGTAGCAGCTGTAATTGGTATGTATGTTAAACCAGCGGTATCGTTGTCGACGTTAACAACCGTGACTACAGGCATAGTTTTATTAACATAGACTAGATCATTACTTGTAGAAGGAGAGCTTGAAATCAAACAATTCTGGGCACCATCAAGTAGAAAATCATTCACACCCGTAACAGTTACGATTTGCGGAGTATCCCAATTTTGTGAGGTAAATGTCAATGAACCGCTCACAGCGCACTCGGTAGTTGTATCGGAGGAAAAACCAGGAATGACTACATCAGCTCCTGGCTGTGTGGATAATACGACGTAGATGCTAGCAGTCTGACCATTTTCATTTGTAGAAAGTCCCATTGCAGGAGAAGCTGCGATGCTTGCAGTTTCTTTGTCAGTATTAATTGCCAGAACATCTGGAATTGTAAGCACGGAATAACTATAGTCACCTGTTTGAACAGAGCCAAATCTTACTCTGTATTGTTGGTTGCCATCAGCCACCCCATCAGCAACCCCTTGTAAGGTGATCGTTTGAGGCTGATCGAAATTATCCGGAGTAAATGTAATGCTTGAATTAGAAATTAAAATTCCTTCTGCTTGGTTGGAAGATGTGATAGAGCCAATGACAACATTTGCATCTGGCTTTTTACTAAGTCTGAGAGTAAAAGAAGCCTGGCGACCAAATTCATTTGTGAATACAGCTTCTGCATTTTCAAAAACATAATTTTTTGCTACGTCCCGCATAGGCGTAAAAGGCAAAGGGAGTATGCCGAAAAGCTTAAAGCCTGATTTGAATTGGCAGTTTGTGGTAAGAACAATGCCAAGACAAAAAAGTAAAACTTTCCAAATTCTCAAAAAACTAAAGATTCGCTTCGTTGTTTTCATTTTTTCCAATTGGAGGAATCTTATAGAAACCTCAAAAACAAGTCATCTAGAAAAGATTTTTTTATATAAAAATATAGACGAATTAAAAGTCCCGGTTAATTGAAATTGAGACTATTATTAATTTACCTTTTATGAAAAATCCCTACCTTCAGGAATGCTTCGCTTTCTATAAATAGGGAGATGCATACTTTTTCAAGCACTATTTTTGCATTTTGCAACTATGGAAATAAATTTATTTCTAGGGAAAATTAGGTTTTTCTTCTCTCAAAAGAATTCTATCATCCCAAATTGTTGATTTCCCAACAAGTCCAGGTCTTGTCAGAGCAACATCATTTGCAAAATGACGAAACTGCACTTCATCAATTTTATTTTCTTCTCTCAGAAATAATTTAGTCTCATCTTCTATGAGTCGTATGTAGACATCATACCACATAATATGTGTGATTAACAACCAGAGAACATAATATTGATTAGTCTCATCATAGTAGAGTCGACTGTATTCATCATCAAAAAGTAATTTCAAATCTATTATTTTCATTAAGCACTAGGCCTCTCGATTCTTTTAAATTCAAAAGGCTTTACAGTTTTCTTTTGAATTTCTTCTTTTAATTGCTCTGTTGAATGCTTTTTAGGCTGAACTTTGAATTCCTGAAATTGGGGGGTTACAATGGGAATTCTAGACAGAGTCAAATTTCCGAGATAATGATCATATACCTCAACTGAAATTAAACTCATTAATTCATAAATACTAATAATAATTTGATTTCCTCCACAGGCATGAGCAACTTCTGTAAAAATTTCATAAATCTCTGCTTTTCGATTTTCCCACTCTGCATCATTTAGCCTAATTGGTGTTATACCCGGAGGTGGGTTAGGAACAAAACCGTCAATTGTTTTATCGCTTCCACTAAGCCCTCTGTATTCAATGCGACGATCCTCATTTATATCAAAGATAATTTGAGTATAATCCACTTTTAATTTTTTCATCTTATTGCCGGTCATGAGAGCATCTGTTTTATCATTTGGCTCACCGTCAGTAAATAAAATCACTTTATTGATAACATCAGGATTTCTATGGTGTAGGATTTTTTTCATAAAACTACCATAGTGTGTTCCTCTGCGCTCAATTTCTTTTCCCGAAAGTGGAAATTTTGCCTGTATACAATTTTCAGAAAACACATAGAGTTGTAGTTTTACATTCAACATACACTCAGCAATATGCGAATAAAACAGATTAACCGCAGCGATTACCATATCCAGTTTGTCCATCGTATTCATGCTATACGAATAATCTACGACTAGATGAAGCATTACTTCCACATCTTCGGGTAGTCTAAATTTATCTTTTAACTTTCCAGAAAGTATATCTGCGAGTGTAATTTTTTCTGATAAATGAGAGAACATGGAAGGGAGATTAGTTTTAGGAATTTTTACTTCAAAAGAATTGAAACTATCTTTGATTAGCTGCTCGGTGTTCACATAGGGAGTAGAGAGTATAGGAGTATTCGGAGGTAAAAATAAACCTTTTGATTGAACGAGTGCATCTCTTTGTTTTTGAACTACATCACGAAAATCATTAAATTGCTTTAAGCGTTTCTCGATTGTTCTAAATCCAATGGACATTCGCGAAGGGCTTTCTCCCCTATTCGCCTCGGCAACGATAACTTCCCTGTTAGGTAGAAAATGATATTTATTTGTTAACTCATGAATGAGGCTGACTGTAAGTGCGGGAAACGAAGCCAATTCTAGTGGCAAACCATTATTAACCTTTACACCCCCGACTACAATCATGCCGGGATCTAAGTCTTTCCAGAGAACTTTTCTTAGGCTTTTAAAACCAGGTATATCTAGCATAATCGAATATTAATTCATACAATTTCATTTTCGTCAGCATAAATTGTAAAAAACCGATCCATAGAAGCTAATTGTAGAACGGATTTAATTTCGTAAGAAATGGCTAGAAGGGCAAACTTACCTTCTCTATCAAGCATACGTTTTCGTAAATTTGCAATGAGGGCGATACCGGAGGAATCAAAGTAATTCACTTCACTCATATCAAAAATGAAGGATTCGACTTCCTCTTCTTCGATGATAGCGATGGCTTTTTTCTTGATAACAGGAGATGTATAAATGTCTAGATTACCAGTAAATCTAAGAATTTTATTTTTTCCTTTATCTCGAAACGTAATTTCCATTTTTTATAGCCGTTTTTACAAGTTTTTAGCTAGTATTTAGTAAAATCAAGAGGATTTTAAATAAATAAGCTAGTTATATACCAAACACGAAAAGAATTACTCTATATAATTTTTAGGAGTAGCATTTGAAATGAACTTAACGATCGAATATAGAAAAAGAGAAACAGCGCATAATCATAAAAAGCCGCGTCTTTTTATATTTACTGAATTGGTTTGGTTTTTATTTGAATGAAAAGGATCTTAAATCCATAGGCAGTTAATGGAGTGTTTATTTTTTTCGTAGAGAAAACATAAGCCTAAACCCAATCCTACATTAATAAACAAAATACGATATCTAATATTTTTTTTAAAGGAAAACAAAATAGAAATTGTAAAAATTTCCTATGCCTTCGTAAAATTGTTAAAATCCCCAACAAAATGAAAACAAGAGGAACACAATGAATCTAAGAATGATTAAATTACTTACTATCGCATTGAGTTTTTGCACTGTATCTCTTTCTGCACAAGTAACAGTCCAACAACTCTTTCAAAAACCAGGAGTCATCGGAGACTCACTCAGCCAAGGCTTCTACGGAGTAACCGTTGAGAAAAAAACACAGGACTGGGCTTACCCGGTTCTAGTAACAAAACAAGCAGGATCAAGTATTAGTTATAATACTCTAAAAGGTCCGTACGCAAATCTGGAAGACATTTTAAAATTAAATTGTGGTCCTATTTGTCTCGCAAGTGGAATTATTGGTGGAAATGAGAGCACAGTAGCTCTTCCTACTCACGCAGGTATCACAGGTGCAGATTATACAAATGCTCTGTACACTAACGGTAAATGTGAAGACATAAGAGCCACAAAACAAGCTAAACAATGGTATTGGGAAACATGGTATTGGTATACTTATCGTTGGGTGACAGTTCCTGATTGTGTTGAATCTGATAAATTTCACCAATACGGTCTTCGTGATTCCGGAACACAAATTCAAGTAATGGAAAAAGTAAAGCCAACTTTCCTATTTGGAACTGTTGCGGCTAACCACGTATTATGCACTGCTCTTGCTACAAACCTTGCCTGCCTCGATCAAGCAAGATTTCTAAGAGATATTCGTGAATCTATGAGAAGACTCGCTGCTATGGGAAGTTTAAAAGGTGGAGTTTTATTTACTGTTCCTAACGTTACTGCAATTGGATACTTAGAAAAATACACTGACCCACAAAATAGACCCGGATTCTCTGGAAGAAAAGCATTTTATAGAAGTTCTGTTTCTAGTGCAGACCAGGTGTTAGACGATACAGAAATTACAACCATCACAAACTTTTTAACAGTCTTAAACAATGAAGTAAAAGCACAGGCAACTGCAATGGGATTCGCAGTAGCTGATGCAAAAATACTTTTTGATGACATCAAAGAAAATGGTCGTCCAATCAAAAGCCCGAGTGGATATAGCCCTGGTTCAGCAAAAGCAAACTGGCCTCTTCCTAACCAGCCAGGTCTTTTTGGTCTAGATGGAGTTCACCCTAATATGTATGGTCATGCTGTTATGGCAAATGAGTTAATCAAAGCCATCAACGCAAAATACGGAGTATCCATTCCGCAGGTTTCTGAATACAATGCATGGTATTATGATGAATTGAATAGAAACCCTGTAGACTTGAAAAACTTCTTAACCAACAACATCATCGGACAAGCAATTTCCTGGATCATAGGAATCTTTGCTTAGTAATTAATTCAGAGGGTGTAAAAAAATGAAATATCTCACAGAGAGCACAGAGTTCACAAAGAATGTTGATTCAGTTAATTCTTTCCTCAGTGATCTCAGTGTGCTCCGTGAGAAAACCTTTCTTTACACAAACACCAAAATAGGAGAATATTATGAATAAAAAATTTTTAGTCATCGGCGGTATTGCACTCGCCCTAATCGCATTAGCGTTTCTTTTTATGCCTTCCAGGGATAAGAAAAAAACAGCAAATAAAAATTCCAGCTCTGAAACAAATGAAACTGTAAGCAGCTCAAGTGGTGGGTTCACTAATTTTTCAGATGCTCCAAGTCCGGGTAACGAGGATTCTGCGCTAGAAGCAGAGGCAGAAAAACTCTGGCCTCATCTTGCTAAACAGGATACTTCTGCAAAGAGAAAAGAAAAAGTGAAAGAAGAATGGAATGCATTTGCTTCCAAGTATCCAAAGAACTTCTACATTCCCGCTGAATTAAAAGCTCCTATGACGGAAGCAGAAGCAGCAGAAAAAAGAAGAGAAATTGATATAGTAACTAAAATGGAATCCAAACTTTCTGTTATAGAAATCAATGCTCGAAAATCAGAGCCGGGTAGTGCTGTTCCTAAAGCTCCAGGCAAACCAGATGTAACCCCTGAAGAGCAAAGAATCTATATTGGTTTTAAAACAAAAGAATTAGAATCTAGAATTCAACTCATTGAATATTCAATTGAAAATTCTGGAATCAACGGGGATCAATTGACCATTGCAAGAAAAGATATTTCAGAATGGAAAAGAGAATTAACCCAACTACAAGAAGTAGAAAGAAAAATTCCTAACAGTTAAACAAAGAAAAACACCTATTCGATCGATAGTGAGAATGGGCTTTCGCCATGCTATCAGTAAAGCATGTGCGAAAGACCCAGGAATCACCAATAAAAGAACGATAAAAAAATATGTGAATAAAAGCCATCGTATCTTTTATCGGTGCTCTCGGTGTTAATCTGTGGTATTCTTTTCAAAGTATCTTTCTATATCAAAAATGGAACATCATGCTATTTAAAAACATACAAATAATTATTCTATTCCTCCTTCTCATTTCCTACTCCTATTGCAAAGGTCCGGATAAGCCGGACAGTCTTCCCGTTATCCAAGAGGAACCGATGAAAACAAAAGAAGAACTCACACGCGATTTAAAATCTGCTAACTTTTATGAAAGATCACAAGCGATAGTCGAAATAGCAAAGACAAAAGATAAAAGTTTTCTTCCTGACATCAGAAACCTTTTAAAGAAAGACTCAAATCCAGCAGTAAAAGGAAGCGCCGCAATCGCGCTAGGAGAATTTGGCGATACAACTTCTACTCCCGATATAATAAACTTATTTAAAGACAAAGACATTTCCACTGATACCGTTCTAGATGCACTCACTAGAATGAAAGATCCGACTGCAGTTAATTCTATTATACCTTATCTAGATTCAAATGAACATACGTATAGACTACTAGCCGTCGAAGCGCTTGCAACGATTGGATCTACTTCAGGTGGAGACAAAATCATTTCTATGGCGAGTTCCAATAAAGACTTCGAAAAAGCAAAGACTTATGCGATGGTAATTGGAAAATTAAAACTTACCAAAGGAGAAAGCGTATTATTACAATTAGCCGAAACTTCCGAGCCTTCTCCTACTCTTGCAGCAACTTACCTCGCATTGGGACGTATTAAAAGCAAAAATGCAATTCCTATTTTAGCAAAAGCAATTGGCAAAGAATTTGATAAAGGAAGAGAAAATTCTATTATTTCTCTAAAAGAAATTGGCGCTCCATCTGCGAACCCCTATTTAATGGATTATCTCAAAAACAAGAATAAAGAAATTCAATTTGCAGCAGCAGATGCAATGTCTGCTTTATATGATTTAAAAACAGCAGAGTCAGTTGCAAAACTATTAGAAGCAAGCGACAAATCTCTATTTGCTCCTTCTGCCTATATACTCGGACGATACAAGTATGAGCCACCCCGAAAAAAACTAGAAGCATTAGCACTAGACAAATCAAATCCAGATAGAGAAATTTTAGCAGAGTCCCTTGGCTGGTTGCAAAATAAAGAAAGCATTTCTGCATTAATAGAAATTTTAAAAGAGAAAAGCGGCGAAGGGCGATATGGCGCTGCGTGGTCTCTTGGAATGTTAAATGCAGAAGAAGCAGTTGAACTACTACAAGAAGCAGCAAGTAGCAGTGATAACAAACTCTCGCGTATAGCGATTGAAAGTCTAGGACAAATCCATTCACCAAAGAGTTTAGGATTTCTAGCTAAAAAAGTAGAGTCTAACAAAGAATTATCCTCGGTCATATTGACTTCCATTGCATCTATTCCAGGGGAAGAAGCTGCAAAGACTTTAGACAAATTTGCATTATCATCTGAAAGCATTATACAAAAAGCAGCTCTACAGTCAATCCTACAACGTAAAGACAAAGCAAATATTCAAACACTCATTCAAATTTTAGAAACAAACCAGAACTCTGAAACAATAAGCTCTGCACAACTCGCATTAAAAGCAATTACAGGAGAAAAATTTTCTAGCAAAAATGAATGGCTAAATTGGTATAATAAAAAGAAGTAAGGAGGATTCATGGATTTTGATGATGCTATTGCCGCCCATGTAGGATGGAAAGCAAAACTAAGAAGCTATATTACCCACGCTGACAAATCACTAGATGCGAGCGTGATAGAAAAAGATAACCTTTGCAGTTTAGGAAAATGGATTTACAGTGAAGGCTTAAAATATAAATCCAGTCAGCACTATACTGAACTAGTCAGTGAGCATGCAAAATTTCACAAATGTGCAGCATTAATAGTCAGGCATATTGATGCAGGCAAGAAAAAAGAAGCAGAAGAAATGATTAGTGCAAACAGTGAATACTCTGAAATTTCAATGGAAGTGGTTACAAAAATAAGAAAGCTACGAAGAGAGATAGAAAAATAAAAATTCCATTCATACAATCAAATTA
>Ga0209174_10002278_pt1 | contig 12842 bp, 8 predicted proteins | sample JI91814BDNA_FD_187505 | JGI IMG/M metagenome (GOLD analysis project Ga0209174, IMG submission 187505) | Wastewater effluent complex algal communities from Wisconsin, to seasonally profile nutrient transformation and Carbon sequestration -... | ecosystem: Engineered > WWTP > Effluent > Algae...
TCCAGCACGTTGAACAGGCGCTTGAACTCGCCGGCCATCAGCGCGAAGCGCGCATCGAGTTCGGCCGCCACGTCGTCGCGCTCGGTCGATTCGAGCTGGTCGACCGCACCATCCAGCAGCTTGAACTTGCGCACGACCAGGTCTTCGCCGATGACGAAGCTGACGTGGTCGTCCAGCACCAGCGCGAGCCGGGTCGCCTGCTTGCCGGACTCCAGGTGCCGGGCGATTTCGTCCCCGGACAGATCCATGCGCTGCACCTTGACCACCGCGCCGGTGTCGGTGGGATCGCGCAGTTCGCATTCGTCGCCCAGGCTCAGGCCTTCCGGCAGCGGGTCGCCGGCGATCCAGCCGGTGAGGATGGCGCGCGGCGCGACTTCGGCATTGATCGGCAGCGCCGGGAAGCTGCCCAATGCACGGCGGATTTCGCTGACCACCGATTCCGCGTTCTTGCGCGACGAGGTATCCACCGCGATGACGCCAAGCGAGGTGTCGAGCAGCGCATCGCTGCGCACCGGCCGCACGAACGCGCGCGGCAGCAGCTCGGTGATGAGGTCGTCCTTGAGGCGCTTGCGCGTGCGGCCGCCCGGCTTGCGGCCCTCCTGTTCCTCGATCGCCGCCAGCTTCTTCTGCAGCAGGTCGTTGACCACCGCGCCGGGCAGCAATTTGTCCTCGCCGCCCACGGTGACCCACAACGCGTCATGCATGGCGTGGCTGAGCGCCTCGCCGTGGTGGCCGAACGGCGACACGAAGCCGCGCGATGAAAGTTCCAGCGGGCCGACCGGCTTGAGCGCGCATTCGGAAAGGCGGGTTTCGAGGTCGGACAGGTCGAGCGACGTCGGGAAACGGAACAGCGTGAGATTGCGAAAGAACATCAAGGATCCTGTGATCGGGGGAGGCGCTGCGGACGCCAGAAGCTTGCCGCGACACGCCGTGAATCCATCCATGGAGGCTCATCGGCGACTTGCTCGGTTGCGCATTCCTGCGCAACCGGCAAGGCCGGGGCGAACCATCCGTGGTTCACCCGTCCGGCACAGTGTGCCGAACCCATGTCGCCGATGGTCGCGTCAAGCCTCAGGCATCCACATCGCCTTCGTGGGTTCCTGCCAACCACGCATGCGCATCGGGCAACACGGCATCGCCGCGCTTGCCGAGCGAGCGGAAGTCGAACAGGGTCGGGTCGGAGAGTTGCGAGGGACGGATGTCGCCCAGCGCGCGCGACATGGTCTCGATGCGTCCCGGCGAATCCTTCTCCCACTGCGCCAGCATCTTCTTCACCTGCGCGCGCTGCAGGTTCTCCTGCGAGCCGCACAGGTTGCAGGGGATGATCGGGAACTGCTTCACCTCGGCATAGGCCTCGATGTCGCTTTCGCGCACGTAGGCCAGCGGGCGGATCACCACGTGCTTGCCGTCGTCCGACAGCAATTTCGGCGGCATGCCGGACAGCTTGGCGTGGAAGAACAGGTTGAGGAAGAAGGTGTTGACCAGGTCGTCGCGGTGATGGCCCAGCGCGATCTTGGTGAAGCCGTGCTGCTCGGCGTAGGTGTACAGCGCGCCGCGCCGCAGCCGCGAACACAGCGAGCACATCGTCTTGCCTTCCGGGATGACCCGGCTGACGACCGAATAGGTGTCCTGCTCGATGATGTGGAAGTCCACGCCGATCGAACGCAGGTAGGTGGGCAGCACGTGCTCGGGGAAATCCGGCTGCTTCTGGTCCAGGTTCACCGCGGTGATCGAGAACGACACCGGCGCCTTCTTCTGCAGTTGCAGCAGGACATCCAGCATCGCGTAGCTGTCCTTGCCGCCGGACAGGCAGACCATCACCCTGTCGCCGTCCTCGATCATGCCGAAGTCGGCGATCGCCTTGCCCACCTGGTGGCGCAGGCGCTTGGCCAGCTTGTCCGCCTGGTGCTTGCGCTTGAGCGCGAGCGGTTGCGGTTCGGCCAGGGCGAGGGGGATGGCGGCATTCATCAGGCTGCCATTTTACCTGCCACGGGGATGCCGCTGCCGCCTGCATCGCGTCGCGGTATGCTCGGCGCATGAACCAGCCGCGCGATCCCGCCGAACTGTCCCGCATGGCACGACGCGTGGTCGAGATGCGCCAGGAGCATCGCGACCTGGACGTCGCCATCGAACGCCTGGCCGCCGACATCCAGGCCGACGAGCTGGCGCTGAAACGCCTGAAGAAGCGCAAGTTGCAGCTCAAGGACCAGATCGCCTGGATCGAGAATGCCTTGATCCCGGACGAACCCGCCTGACGGCACCCGCACCGCACGTGGGTCCCGCAGGGCCGACGAAAACGCTCCGACCCCATGACCACATTCGCTTCCGAATCCCGATAGAGGGTGTGGAGCCGGCGTGGTGCCGGCGGCGAGGACGGGGCGATGGACATGATGGCGAAGCGGCGGGTCGGCAGCGGCCTGTTGTGGCTGGTACTGGCGGCGACGGGCTGCTGGTCGGGCGGGGCAGCGGCGCAAACCAGCGCGGGGGCAATCCCGGACGGGCGCGGGCGGGTGGTGGCGCTGGCGGCGGGTGGGTACCACACGTGCGCATTGCGCAGCAGCGGTTCGGTGGCGTGCTGGGGCAGCAACTGGGGCGGCGAGAGCACGCCGCCGACCAAGGGGTATTTCACCGCCGTGGCGGCCGGCCTCTACCACAGCTGCGCCCTGCGTTCGGATGGCCAGGCGGTGTGTTGGGGCGACAACAACTACGGACAGACGTCGGTCCCGGCCGGTGAACGATTCACTGCGATCGCGGCTGGCAGCACCCACAGCTGCGGCTTGCGTGCCAGCGGCGCGATGGTGTGCTGGGGCAACAACGCCGCAGGCCAAGCCACGCCGCCGACCAAGCAGAGCTTCGTGGCCTTGACCGCCGGCGTCGAACATACCTGCGGTCTGCGGGCGGACGGTGCGGCGATGTGCTGGGGCGCGAGCAACAACGGTGCCACCGCGATCCCGTTCGGCGAGACGTTCACGGCGATCTCGGCAGGTAACTTCCATACCTGCGGCCTGCGCGCCACCGGCGTGGGTGTGTGCTGGGGCAACGGCCTGGTCGCCAGCATCGCCGGTAGCCAGGTCTCCACTGCGCTGGCCGCGGGCGGCGTGCATACCTGCACGATCAGCCAGACCGGCACCGCGGTCTGCGGCGGCTTCAACAACTACGGCCAATCCAGTCCGCCGCTGGTGAAGGGAAACCGTTACACCGCGATGGCGAGCGGCTCCTACCACACCTGCGCGCTCAACCAGAACGGCAACGTGGTCTGCTGGGGCGACAACAGCTACGGCCAGGGCAATGCGCCACGCGGTCCATTCGGCATGGGCGCGGTGGCCTCGGGGTATTCCCACAACTGCGACCTGGGCGCGGACGGCACCCTGGTCTGTGCGGGCAGCAACGGCAGCGGCGAATCCAGCCCGCCCGCGGGCAGCTATGCGGATGTCGGCGCAGGCGCCGCCTTCAGTTGCGCACGCGCCGCCAGCGGCAGCCTGTCCTGCTGGGGATTCAACGACGTGAACCGGGCGACGCCTCCGGCCGGCCCCTTCGCCTTGATGGAGATCGGGTCCGCCGGCGGCTGCGCACTGGCCGCCAGTGGTGTCCCCGCCTGCTGGGGCAACAACGGCAATGGCCAGGCCATGCCCGCATTGCCGCCGTTCGTGCGGGCGTACCGCCAGGTCGACCTGGGCGCCTTCCACGGGTGCGGGATCTTCGACAACGGCGGCGGTTCCTGCTGGGGCTACAGCGGCACCAGCGCGACCAGCGTGCCGGGCGGCAGCTGGCTGGCGATCAGCGGCGGCGAGCAATTCAGCTGCGGCCTGCGGTCGAACGGCGCGCTGGCCTGCTGGGGCGGCGGCATGCCGGCCCCGCCCACCGGTGGATTCAAGGCCCTGGCCTCGGGTAGCTACCACGCCTGCGCGATCCGCGACAGCGGTGAACTGGCCTGCTGGGGCAGCAATGCCTGGGGCCAGGCGAATGCGCCCGCAGGTCGCTATGTGCACGTCAGCAGCGGCGACAAGCACAGCTGCGCGATCCGCGAGAACGGCGCGCGGGTGTGCTGGGGCACGATCTGACCCGGACCGGGGTTTGAACCTGGACAGGCGAGGCGTCGGCCTCGCCTGTCCTTCATTCGGCGGGCGGCGCCTGGTCGGCAGGCGGCGCGGCGGGTGGCTCCGGCACGGCCGGGATCTCGCCGGTGCTGCGCCCGCTGTTCGGGCTGACCCGTTCGATGGTGTGGCGCAGTTCGCGGCCCAGCACGACCCGCGCGTCCTTCGCCCACGCCTTCAGGCGGTCGTCGAACACCAGCTTGCTGTTCTCGTCGGGCCACACCAGCTTCAACGCGCGCAGCTCCTGGATGAAGCCGCGGAACAGGCCCTTGTCGAAGAACTCCGGGGCGGCCGGGGCGTACAGCAGCGACAGGCGTTGCGCGGCCAGCTGGCACAGGCTCTCCAGTTCGCCGGCGCCGAGCGTGCCGGGACCGTTCTTCACCAGCACCGAAATCGCGATGTAGTAGCGCTCGAACGCCTGCTGCATCGCATGGCCGATCGCGCGCAGGCGGAACACTTCGTCGGTCTGCCCGGTGTTGCGGGCCAGGATGCCGCCATCGTCGTCGCTGACCTGCTGCAGCAGGCCCTCGCGCACGAAGATGTCGATGGTGCGGTCGATGCGTTCGGCGAAGCCGTCCTCGTCCCACGGCAGGAACAGCTCCGCCTGCAGGAACGGGTAGAGCGTGCGGCCCAGCCGTTGCAGTTGCGCGCGCGACATCCGCCGGTTGTTGAGGAAGCACACCGCGATCCATGCCGGCGCGGTGAACAGGTGCAGCACGTTGTTGCGGAAGTAGCTGAGCAGCACCGCGTTCTCGTCGTCCACGCTGAGCACGTCGCCCAGCGGATGCGCCGTGCGCAACAGCGTGCCGATCTCCTCGCCGTGGGCGACGATCTGCGCCGGCGTGTGCGGGGTGACGGTGACGTGCGGGGCGTACGGCACTTCGCGCAGCAGGGTTTGCGACAGCGCGATCTGCGCCAGCAGGTCGGCTTCGCCCATGGCGTGCTTGGGCGTGGACAGCAGCGCCAGCGCCAGCAGGTTGATCGGGTTCACGTCGGCGGCGCGGTTGACGTTGACCTGGATCTTCTGCGCCAGCGCGTCGACGGTGTCCGCCAGCCAGCCCGGCTTCTCGTCTTCTTCGACGGCCTTGCCGTTCCAGTCCGGCGCCTGCTCGGCCAGCAGTTCGTCCAGGCGGATGCGCTCGCCGAAGTTCACCACCACCTGGCCGTAGTTGGTCCGCAGCACCTTGGGGATGCCGCCCAGCAGCTGCCAGATCGATTCCTTTTCCTTCGGCTTGCCGGTCAGCTCATCCAGGTAGCTGCGGCCTTCCATCAGCTTTTCGTAGCCGATGTAGATCGGCTGGAACAGCACCGGCCGGCTCGGCTGGCGCAGGTAGGCACGCACCGTCATCGCCAGCGAACCGCCCTTCGGCGGCAGTAGGCGGCCGGTGCGCGAGCGCCCGCCTTCGATGAAGTATTCGATCGAGTAGCCGCCGGCGATCAGCTGGGCCATGTATTCGCGGAACACCGCCGCGTACAGCGCATTGCCGCGGAAACTGCGGCGGGCGAAGAACGCGCCGCCCTTGCGCAGCAGGGTGCCGACCACCGGCAGGTTGAGGTTGATGCCGGCGAAGATGTGCGGCGGCACCACCCCGTGGGTGTACAGCAGGTAGCTCAGCAGCAGGTAGTCCATGTGGCTGCGGTGCGAGGGCACGTAGACGATTTCGTGCCCGGGCGCCGCGGCCTTGAGTTCGTCGAGGTGCTGGACCAGCACGCCGCGGTAGATCCGGTTCCACACACCGGTCAGCAGGAAGCTGGCCGAGCGCACCACCGTGTGCGAATAGTCGGCGGCGATTTCGTAGGCGTAGGCGTGCGCCTTCTGCCAGGCCGCATCGGCAGTGGTCTTGTCGCGTTTCGCCTGGTCGGCGATCGCCTCGCGCACCGGTTCGGCAGCCAGCACCTTGTCCACCAGCATGCGCCGGGTCGACAGGTCGGGGCCGACCACGACCTCGCGCAGGCGGCGGAAATGCGTGCGCAGCACGCGCGAGAGCTTGCGCACGGTGCGTTCGGGCGGCAGGTCCTCGGCGACGATGCCGCGCAGCGACACCGGCGGGGCGAACTGCACCAGGGTGTCGCGACCGTTGAGCAGGATCGCCAGCAGGCGGCGGAAGCGGCCCACGATCGCCCAGTTTTCGGAGAACAGCACGCTGAACCAGCCGCTGCTCCGGTTCGGTGCCTGGCCGACGAAGATCGACACCGGCACCAGCTGCACGTCCAGCGCCGCATTCGCGCGGTGCGCCTCCAGCAGCCGCGCCAGCGAACCGGAATGGGTCTTGTGCTCCGGCCCCGGCACCAGCCCCAGCGACAGCAGCGCATTGGCATGCCGCCGCGACAGCGCCACGTACGAGCGCTTGCGGCCCAGCGGATCGCCCGGGATCGGCTGCAGCGGCGAGGGCAGGCCGGCCTCGCGGCAGGCGCGCTCCAGGATCAACGCATTGGACAGGCCGTAGTCCTCCAGCACGTAGCAGACCGGGCGGCCGTCATCGAACTGCCGGAACTGCTCGGGATCACCGGGCTCGATGTCCAGCTTCAGCCACGGATCGACGATGCGGCCCAGGATGCGGGCCCACAGCGGTCGCTTGGCCTTGGCAGGACGCATGGGGGGTGGCGCGGGCGCGGCCTCCGGCGCAGCGTGCTCCGCGGCGTCGGCCGGCGGCGCGGGGTCGATGTCGAGGCTGGGGGTCACGGGATCGATGCCGGCACCCACGCCGACAGCCGCATCGGCTTCGGCGGGCGCAGGGTCGGGCACCGCCAGGAAGCCCGGCAGCGGCAGCGACGGCAGCGGATCGGCCTCGACGGCGGGCACGCCATCGGCGCCATCGGTGGCCGGCGCGGCGCCTTCCGACGGGGTCTCCGGGGCGGGCGGCGCGTCGAACAGGCTGGCCTGGCTGGGCTGGGGTGGGCGGCTTTGCATCGCGCCCATTATGGCGGAGACGGTTTCCTGCCGCCCGCGACGGCCGGTTTGGCGGCCAGGCTGGCGTCCGCGCGCTGGACGAAATCGGCCAGGTACCAGTGGCCGTCGATGCGCACCGCCGGCACCACCGCGTCGATGTCGCGGCCGGCCAGCGGGTACTGCAGGCGCAGGCGGGCGGTGTCGCCGGTCTGCTGCAACAGGGTCACCTTCAGCGCGCGCAGGCTGGCATCGACGTCCAGCCCGTATTGCTGGCGCAACTGGGCGAGCAGGGTGGCGAGGAACGGCGACAGCCGGGTCAGGCTGGCCCGCATGCCCAGCTTGCCGAAAGCGGCCGTGCCGGCCTTGCCCTCGATGCCGCTGCGACGGGCGGCGGCGGTCAGCGCGGTGAAGAAGCGCTGTGCGCGGGCCTTGTCCGCGAACGGCGCCTGCAGGCCCCAGGCCTGGAGCGCAATGATCGCCTGGCCGATGTGCTCGCGCTCCTCCGGGGTGTAGTCGCCGTCGTTCTGCACGTATTCGCCACCGAACAACGCGAGGGTGCGGATCGCCTGGTCGATGTCGCGGTCGGCACCGGCGAACTGGCGGCGGAAGGTTGCCATCAGCGCCTTGTCCGCACCCGGCGCCTGCAGCGTGGCCAGCATCCCCGGCAACTTGGCGTCCAGCGGCAGTTCGTCGAGCGGCCAGCGGCTGCGACCGTCCTTCCAGCCCGTGGCCAGCCGCGCGTGCAGGTCCGCGGGCACCGCCAGCCTGGCGAACCCCGCACCGTCATGGGCCAGCAGGCGGTCGCGCAGGACGTAGGCGGCATCGATCGGACGGGTCGCGGCCTCGACCCTGGCGACGCGGGCCACGCCGATGGTTTGGCCGGTGGTGACACCGCCGCGCTCGCAGGCCGTCGGCAGCGTGAGGCACAAGGCGGCGGCAAGCGCGAAGTGCAGGCGCCGGCCGACAAAGCGTTGCGTCATGGGAGGGGTCCCGGATGGCGTGGACGGAGTGTCGATGCCGGCGGCCTGCAGGCGCAAGCGCGTGGCGGCAAGAAAAAAGGAGGCCCGGGGGCCTCCTTCAAAGTCGGCATCCTGCCGAGGACAACGGTTGTGGCATGGCTCCGGCCGAAACCGGATGAGCGCAGGCTACCGGCGTCCGACAGTTAATGCAATAGATGAACTAATTTGCTGCAAACGATTGATTTATTTAGCAAGTTCGAGCGCGTCGAGCTTGGCCTTGCGGCGATCGGCAGCGGGTTGCTCCCAGGCGTTGTTGAACACCGCCGGCTCCCAGCTGCCGTAGGTCGGGTTGGGCAGCATGTACCAGCGCTCGCCGAACCAGTCCGCGTATTCCGCGTACAGCGCGTCGCGGTCTTTCGGCGTGTTGGACACGATCTCGGCGAAGTCGCCCAACTGGTCGCCGAACTGCATCAGCACGCGGTACTTCTGCCCGGCCAGCTTGCGCCGGCAGAGCTTCTCGCTGCCGTTCTGCTCGCAACCCTCGACGAAGGTGCCCAGGCCCAGGAACACGCTGTCGTCCTTCACCGGCAGGCCTTCGGCCCTGAGGTTGGCGATGGTGGCGTCCTTCAGGTGCACCGCGCGATTGGAAATGTAGAGGATGGTCACGCCTTTCGCGGCCGCGGCCTTGGCGAAATCGACCACGCCGGGCACCGGCTTGGCCTTCTTCTCGGCGACCCACAGGTCCCAGGTGGCTTCGTCGTAGCTGGCGCCGTCGTGCACCAGGCGCGCCTGGTAGGGCGAGTTGTCCAGCACGGTCTCGTCCACGTCCATGACCACCGCCGGCGGCAGGCCGGTCGCCGCGTTGCCGCGCTCGCCGGGCACCAGGGCGTCCCAGTTGGGTTGCTTCAACGCGGCGTCCAGCTGGTCGGCGGCGGCGCGGTACACGGTCTGCGTCACCGCCTCGTACTCGGCCGCGCGCTGCACCCACAGTACGGCATTGAGGTTGTCGTTGGCGCCGACGTCGCCTGTGGCGGGCTTGGCGGCCGTGGCCGTCGCCGGCTTGGCGGCGGCGCCGCTGGGCGCGGTCAGCGAGGTGGGCTTGCACGCGGCCAGCGACAGCGCGGCGGCGAGCAGGGAAACGGCAACGGCAGGACGCATGGCGGCACTCATGGGGACAGGCTCTCTTGGATATGCGGCCGAGTTTACCCGGCGACGATGACGGCCCGGCGCGCGTTCACTCGCCCAGCAGGGCGCGGATGTTGGCGAAGCCGGCGCTGCGCCGTTCCGCCTTGTGCGCGGCATCGGCGACCGGGTCGGCACCATCGCGCTGCAGTTCGGCCGCCGGCAGTTCGTCGATGAAGCGGCTGGGCTTGAGCCGCAGCTTGTCGCCCCAGCGCTGCGCTTCCTTCGCATGCGACAGCCATAGCTGCTCCTTCGCGCGGGTGATGCCCACGTAGAACAGCCGGCGCTCCTCGTCGATGCGGCCTTCCTCGATGCTGGCTTCGTGCGGCAGGTTGCCGTCCTCCACGCCGACGATGAAGACGAAGCGGAATTCCAGGCCCTTCGCCGCGTGCATCGACATCAAGCGCACCTGGTTGCCGGCATCGCCCTTGTCGGCATGCGACAGCAAGGCCAGTGCAGCCGCGAGTTCGCCCGGACCCGAGGTCTTCGGCCCGTCGAACCAGTCGGCCAGTTCGTCCAGGTTGCGACGGCGCGCCTGGAACTGCGCCTCGTCCTTGCACAGCACGCGCAGCGCGTTGAGCAGGCCCGAGCGTTCGTTGAGCTTGCGCACCAATTCCGCCGGCGGCAGCGTGCGCGCGTCGATGCGCAGGCCGCGGACGATGTCGGAAAACCCCTGCAGCGCATTCGCCGCACGCGCCGGCAACTGCTTGGCCAGGGTGATCGAATCCGCCGCGCGTGACAGCGGCAGGTGCGCGTGGTTGGCCAGTTCGCCGAGGCGCTGCAGCGAGGTCGCGCCGACGCCGCGATTCGGCGACTGCACCGCGCGCAGGAACGCCGCGTCGTCGTCGGGATTGGCGAGCAGGCGCAGCCATGCGAGTGCGTCCTTCACTTCGCCGCGGTCGAGGAAGGCGGTGCCGCCGCTCAGGTGGTACGGAATGCGCAGCAGCTGCAGCGACTTCTCCAGCGCGCGGCTCTGGTGGTTGCCGCGGAACAGGATGCAGAACTCGCTCCACGGCGGCACGCCATTCGGCGGTGTGTGCTTCTGCGCCACGAACTGGATCTCGCCGGCGACCTTGTCGGCCTCGTGGGCGGCGTCGCGGCATTCCCAGACGCGGATGCGTTCGCCGTCGGCGGCATCGCTCCACAGCGTCTTCGGGTGTTCGTGCGGGTTGTTGGCGATCACCGCGTTGGCCGCGCGCAGCACGCGGTTGCTGCAGCGGTAGTTCTGCTCCAGCTTGACGATCTTGAGTGCCGGATAGTCGGTGCCGAGCGCCAGCAGGTTGTCGGGATTCGCGCCGCGCCAGGCGTAGATGCTCTGGTCGTCGTCGCCCACGCAGGTGAATTGCCCGGCATCGCCGGCGATCGCCTTCAGCAGGCGGTATTGCGCGTCGTTGGTGTCCTGGCATTCGTCGACGAGGAGATAACCGATGCGCTCGCGCCAGCCGGCGACCGCGTCGGCATCGGTTTCCAGCAACTGCACCGGCAGGCGGATCAGGTCGTCGAAATCGACCGCGTTGAACGCGGCCAGGCGCTGCTGGTAACGCGCGTACAGCGCGGCGGCCTCGCGTTCGCGTCCGGTCAGTGCCGCCGCGGCTGCCTGTTCCGGCGACAGTCCCGCGTTCTTCGCGCGGCTGATCAGTTGCTTCATCGCGTCGATCGCATCGGGCTTGGTGCCCGGGCCCAGCAGGTCCTTCACCTGCGACGCGGAATCGTCGGCGTCGAAGATCGAGAACCCGCGGCGCAGGCCGAGCTTGGCATGGTCGATCTGCAGGATCCGCAGGCCCAGTGCGTGGAAGGTGCTGACCGTCAGTTCCTGCGCGGCATCGCCACGGATGCGCTTGGCCACGCGTTCGCGCATCTCGCGCGCCGACTTGTTGGTGAAGGTGATCGCGGCGATGCGCTTGGCCGGATAGCGCCCGCTGTGGATCAGGTGCGCGATCTTCTCGATGATCACCCGGGTCTTGCCGCTGCCGGCGCCCGCGAGCACCAGTAGCGGGCCTTCGGTGTGCAGGACCGCTTGCCGCTGCGGGGGGTTCAGGCCATTCAACGCGGGATGCTGCATGCCGTCATTCTCGGGCGCGCCCGGTGCGCTCGCCAGCCTTGTGCGCGGGTAAAATCCGTGCATGGCGAAGCTCTATTTCTATTTCTCGGCGATGAACGCCGGCAAGACCACCACCCTGCTGCAATCCGCGCACAACTACCGCGAGCGCGGGATGCGGGTGGCGATCCTCACCCCGAAGCTGGACTTCCGCGCGGGCAGCGGCACGGTGGCGTCGCGGATCGGGCTGCAGGCGGAGGGCATCGCCTTCGAGCGCACGGACGATTTGCGCCACATCATCGATGCCGACATCGCCGCGCACGGTCCGCTGCACTGCGTGTTGGTCGACGAAGCGCAATTCCTCAGCAAGGCGCAGGCCTGGCAGTTGAGCGAAGTGGTCGATGCCTTGCGCATCCCGGTCCTTTGCTACGGCCTGCGCACCGATTTCCGCGGCGAGTTGTTCGAAGGCAGCCAGTACCTGCTGGCGTGGGCCGACGAATTGCAGGAGATCAAGACGATCTGCCACAGCGGCAAGAAGGCGACGATGAACGTGCGCATCGATGCGCAGGGCCGCGCGCTGCAGGACGGGCCGCAGGTGGAAATCGGCGGCAACGAACGCTACGTCTCGGTGAGCCGCGCGGAGTTCAAGAAGGTGATGCGCGGCGAAGGCACCATCGAGCCGCTGCAGGCGCCGTTGCCCTTGTAGGAGTGGGCGGAACCCGCTCTTGTGGGAGGGGCTTCAGCCCCGATGCGTTTGTTTGTCGGGGCTGACGCCCCTCCTACAAAGCCCTGGCCCCAGGACGGTTCCCTGCTACCGGACGCATGCCTTGCGGATCGCGGCGACCTCGCGCGGGATCGCGCCGCCTTCGGGCAGGACCAGCTGCATCTCGGTGAGCACCGTGTCCAGGCTGGCGCGCGCCGTGGGGGAACCCGTGCGGCATTCCACCTCCGCGGCGTAGGCGCGGGCCAGCCACGCGGCCTTGCGCTGTTCGATGTCGCCGCTGCCGGACTGCCCGTAGGCGGTCAATTGCAGCAGGGCATCGGGCGCGCCCTCGTTGGCGCGCAGCCGGGCCAGCGAGATCTCGGCGCGGCGGGTATGCGAATGCTCGGGCCCGTAGCCGGCCAGGGTCAGCCGCACCGCCTGCTGCAGGGCCGCGCGCGCCGCGTCCGGCTCGCCCAGGCCGGCCAGGACCTCGCCCAGCAGGTGGTCGCTGTCGCCGACCAGCTCATGGGTGTCGCCGAACTGTTGCGCCCGCAGGGCGCGCGATTCGCGTACCGCCGGCAGGGCCTCGCGGTCGCGCCCGACGCTGTGCAGGATCATCGCCAGGTTGAACAGGCCGTTGGCGGTGAGGCCGTCGTTGTGCCCGGTCTTCCAGCCGGCCACCGCCTGCCGCTGGAAGTCCAGCGCGCGCTCGATGTCGCCGCGTTCCCAGGCGACGATCGCCAGGCTGTTGTAGGCACGGGCCAGGTCCGGATGGTTGCGGTCCAGGCGCGCGCGCATCCAGCCGAAGGTCTGCAGGAAGATCGACTCGGCCTGGCTGAAGCGGCCCAGATCCACGTACAGCGCGGCCAGCTGGCGGTTGGCGTCGATGCTGGCGCGATGGTCGCGGCCGTGCAGGTCTTCGGCCAGCGCCTGCGACTCGCGGCAGTGGCGCACGGCATCGTCCAGCCGGTCGGTC
>Ga0209174_10002281_pt1 | contig 12826 bp, 9 predicted proteins | sample JI91814BDNA_FD_187505 | JGI IMG/M metagenome (GOLD analysis project Ga0209174, IMG submission 187505) | Wastewater effluent complex algal communities from Wisconsin, to seasonally profile nutrient transformation and Carbon sequestration -... | ecosystem: Engineered > WWTP > Effluent > Algae...
ACGTTTCAACGAGCGTCTGCGCGACCAGCACCGCAACGAACAATATCGTTCGCAGCAACGCTATTACGATCGCCTGTACCAGCAACGTCGCCATTTCGATGATCATAGAAACGACTACTACCGCGGTTCCTACTATTACTCACCGATCATCTATCGTTACAACCGTGGCGGCAGTTACTACTATGCCAACCGTTATCAGGCCGACCTGATGCGTCAGGCGATCAACTACGGTTACGAGGAAGGCTTTTATGCCGGTCGAGCAGATCGCATGGATCGCTGGGGTTACAACTATCGTGAAGCCTATGCCTATCAGGATGCGAACTATGGCTACTACGGTTATTACGTAGATCGCGGCACCTACAATTATTATTTCCGCGAGGGTTTCCGCCGTGGTTATGACGATGGTTACTACAGTCGTTATCGCTATGGTCGTTATCACAACAACGGCTATTCGCTGAATGATTCGGTACTCCGATTGATCCTGAACTTCAGCAATTGGCATAACTAGGACATAGCGCGTCCGCTCGAAAAGCAAAGCCCCTTATCTCCGGATAAGGGGCTTTTTTATTCTGCCTTACCCCTGGGTTAAGATAGGCCGACTTCCTCTTCCGGCGAGACTCCCCATGCGTTTTTTTCCAGCGTTGACCCTGGCTTGTTTGCTGCTTTTCCCGACAAATCCGTTACATGCACAAACGGCACCGGAAGCCAGGGAGAAAGAACTCGACAGCTTTATCGAAAAGGGCATGCAGGACTGGAAACTGCCGGGGCTCTCGATCGTGGTCGTGAAGGATGACAAGGTGGTTTACCTCAAGGGCTTCGGCCTGAGAACGCTGGGGGACCCTGCCCCCGTCGATACCGACACCCAATTCGGCATCATGTCCACGACCAAGGCAATGACCGCATTGTCGATCGCCATGCTGGTGGACGAAGGAAAAATAAAATGGGACGACCCGGTAAGCCAATACCTGCCATGGTTCCAGATGCCGACGCCCTACCTGACTGAGCAGGTCACGGTTCGCGATTTGTTGCGGCATAACGCAGGGCTCGGAAATGCCGACATTCTCTGGGGCCGTGGTGATCTCACTACCCGGCAAATTCTTGAGCGCGTGCGCTACTTGAAACCCGCCTATTCGCTGCGAAGCGGTTTCGTCTATCAAAACGTGATGTACGGTGCGGCCGGTGAAGTGGTCGCTGCAGCCTCCGGCACAAGCTGGGAAAAATTCGTCACCGAGCGCATCTTGAAACCGCTCGACATGAATCACTCCTATGCCACGATGGCTCTGTCATTGGCATCGAACGACAAAAACCGTTCTTCGGCGCATTTCGAAATTGACCACCAATTGAAAGTGATCAAGGAAGTTCCGGTGGATGGCGTTCCGGCCGCCGGTGCTACCTGGTCGACCGCAAGCGACATGGGGCATTGGCTGCGATTCTTGCTCGCAGGCGGCGAATACAAAGGCAAGCGTCTGGTAAGCGAAGAAAATTTCCACGAGTTGTTCTCGCCGCAGGCACTGGTCCCCGCCAACGATTTCTATCCAAGCACAGCGTTGACGAAACCCCACTGGACCGCCTATGGCCTGGGCTGGTTTCTGCAGGATTACCGAGGCAAATTCGTGGCCATGCACACCGGCAGCATGGATGGTCGTACCGCGCTGATCGGCTTGCTGCCCGATGACCATGTCGGTGTTTACGTATTCGGCAATGCAGACCATGTCGAAATCCGTCACGCGATCATGCTGAAGGTTTTCGATCTCTATACCGACGCCCCGGCCCGTGACTGGAGTGCCGATCTGCTGAAGCTTTATGGCGACGGCAAAGCCGCGCAGGACAAGGCGATCACCGAGCAGGAAAAGAGTCGCGTCAAAGGAACCCGCCCCAGCCTGGCCTTGAAGGAATATGCCGGTCGTTACGTACATCCTGCCTGGGGTGACATCGTGATCACAGAACAGGAGGGGAAACTCAAGATCCGTTTCGGCACGGGTGAAGAAAATAACGGCAGTCTTCAACACTGGAATTACGACAGCTTCCGCGCGCGTTTCGGTGATGGCCGCTATGGCTGGAGCATGCTCCAATTTGAACTCGCACCAAACGGAAAAGTGGCCAGTATCGGGCTGGACGGAACCGACGAATATCGGTTCATCAAAACCGGCGATGAAAAAAAGTAAGCCGGCCTTGAAAGCGACGCTTTATCACAACACGCAATGCAGCAAATCGAATGCTGCATTGGCCTTGCTGGAAGAAAATGGCGTGGAGGTCGTGATCATCGATTATCTGGAAACGCCATTGTCATCCAGACAATTGGAAATTGTTCTGAGCCAGCTCGATCTTGAAGCCAAGGCGCTGATACGCTTCGGTGAACCCGTCGCAAAGGAACTCGGACTGTCCGCCAGCGATATTCGTGACGAAGCCGATTGGATTTCATTCATGGCGCAACACCCGATCCTGATCGAACGTCCGATTATCCAGATTGGCAACAAGGCCATCATTGGAAGACCACCCGAAGCCGTGCTTGCATTGATTGAAAATGCTTAAAGGATATCGATAAGCGACACGCAGCCAAGCTGAATAATCGGCAATCAAGACTGTCCTCGCCACGGAATAATTGTCGTTATTATTGGCAATGTTCGCTGCAAGCCAAGACCACGGTTATGGATGGTCTTCGTTTAATTCTCTCGCCCGCCCGGAGTGATGACGATGCAAAATGCCGCCATTCGAATCGTTCTTTTTTTGCTGCTTCTGGTTTTTTTCGCTCCGGCGAATGCCGCGATGGGCAATTGCAGAAGTTCGGCATATCTCGCAAGATTTGATGCACGGCTGGCATCCAGCACCGATTTTTTATGCGTTGAAGCCGGCAGGGCCTCGGTTAACTCGAGTTCCGGCACCTCGCATATTCGCCTGGTGCACCATGTCGCCGCTGACTGGGCTGCCTTGCCCGGTGTGATACGGGCTTTCAATAACGGAATCCAGTCGAGTGCACGCGCACTGCCATCGCTCGGCAATTTTCGTTTTACCGACGTCACCATTTTGTTGATTGACGATTTGCCACCCGGTGGCAGCACCGAACGTTTCGGACAAATCGCGGCACGCACTTCTTTTCTGCCGGGCGACGAATGTCTGATTTCGATCTGGCTCTTGGGTGAAGCAGCGAGGCCGGATACCGCCGCATCGGTCGTCGCGCATGAAATATTCCATTGTGTGCAACGGGCAAATTTATCCCAGGCGCAAATGTTGTCCGGTGCGGGCGGAAGCGGCGCCGGTGGTGATTGGTGGCTGGAAGGTTCCGCGGAATGGTTTATCACCGCTGCGATGACCGCGCCCTGGTACTCGTCGGATCGCGTCCGCATCTTCGACGAACAATCACGCATGCGACCACTCAATCGCATGGCATACGAGGCTTACGTCTTTTTTTCATGGCTGGGCCGCTCGCGTACTCGCGTGCTGCCTTTTCTCTCGCGCATGGCTTCCAGTTCGAATGTGTCGGCACAGCGTACCGCGATGATGGCCGCACTCGGCGAAGACCAATGGCTGCAATTCGCCAAAGATTACATCGATCAACGCATCCGCGATGGCCAGGGCGCTTCCATTGGTTCCACACCGCAGCGCGGCAACAGCATGCTCTGGAATGCCACGCGTACGCAGCGCATCAATCTGGTTCCCTTCGTGCTGAATCGCGGCGACCTGTTCTTTGAATGCGGAAGCTGGAATGTCAGCCCACGCCCTGCCCGCTTCCATGCTGCCAAGGCAAGCGATGCCACCGTCTGGACGGCGATTCCTTCCAGCATTGATGCAAGAGATGGCCGCAGGCGGGAATACCGCTTCGTCGCGATGGCGTCGGCGAATGCGGATACTCCGATGCAAATAACCGGAACATTGGCACATCGCTGCACCGAATGCGCCGGCACACGAAGCATTGATCGCTGTCTGATCGGTACCTGGCGAATGACGGCCGATGGTGCCGGACAGGTAATGCGGCAATTTGTACCGGCAGGAAAAGCACGGCTTGCGAACTATTCGGCAGATGGCTCAACCATGACCATGAATGAGGACGGCACGTTTATCTCAGGCGCACGCACGAATGCCAGAATCAGTGGTGATGGCGGCAGTGCCGTCACGCAATTTTCCGGCCAATCCAGCGGACGCTGGTCGGCATCCGGCGGCAGGGTCAATATGTGTCCCGATGCCGGCAATCACGATGGCACGCTGACCGATGCCAGAACCGGCAAGACGGTTTCCACGACGCCCGTCACGATGGTCAACACCACTCGCCCCTATACCTGTACTGCCGATACGATGCGAATCACCATGCCGATCGGTAGAAGCGGCATTCAAATCGTATACAAGAAAGTTTCCGGACCGCGATGACAAAACCGGTATGACAGGATTCGGATATTCGACGGAAATATCCGGGATTAAAGTCTTCAACACACTGAAAACAGGCGTTGAAGATGACAATGAATACCGACACATATTTGCGAATCAGCGGCATGGCGACGGATGAGGCGATCAGGTTTAGAAACCTTGCGCCTGATGCGAATGGCCAAAAACCGGTGGAAATGATTTCAGACGGCAAATCCAATCCCTGCCGGCATTGCCTTGGCCTGATTGCCAAAGGCGACGCGATGTTGCTACTGGCTTATCGGCCATTCGATGAATTACAGCCTTATGCCGAGACCGGACCGATATTTCTGCACCGGGACACCTGCGAACGCTACGAGAGTGACGTGATGCCAGCATGGTTCGATCATTTCGATCCTGCCATTATCCGCGGCTACAGCGAAGCGCATTTCATTCGCTACGACACTGGCAGGGCCGTCGCGGGAAAAGACCTGACAACGGCATGCCGGAACATTCTCGCTGACGTTTCGGTTGCCTACGTGCATATCCGGTCGAAATTCAATTGCTTCCAATGCCGGGTTGATCGTGCGTGATCCCTGTTGTGTTCGACAGCGTACAGACCGGCCTCGACAGCTGCGTTATCAATAGACCGGGGCTGACGAATACGACATAGTGAGCCCGAACCATCCCGCACACATTGAAGGAAAATTCGACATGCACATCACTCTCGCCCCCATCCTCGCATTACTCGCCGGCATCCTGATTCTCGTCCAGCCAAAACTGCTGAACTTCATCGTCGCGATTTACCTGATTATTATCGGCATTCTGGGTTTGGTCGGCGGCAATTTGAATCTGTAAATAAAACACCGAGATTCTTCCCGGGCCATGATTCACTGGCCCGGGGAATTCGTTTTGCTAGTTGCCTGAATTTTTATTGCTTGGATATTGAAAATGGATTCAGGGTGTAGCTTCAAACCCGCGATCTCTTGTTCGGATAATTCGATTCCGGCCGTATCCGCACCTACCCAAATATCGCGACCCATTTCCTTCGCTTTGTATAGCGCAGCATCCGCAATAGCGAGTGTTTCACTCCAGGTAAATACATCCGGACGCTGCGTGACAAAAGGGAAAACGGCATAGCCGACCGAGCATGACACGCTGATTTTGCGACCTTGGGCAACGGGAAATTGTTCGGAAACCACCGCTTGGCGAATGCGCTCCGCAAGCTCTACTGATTTCTCCCGCGACGTGTCACGCGCAACCGCAAGAAACTCTTCACCGCCCCAACGAACAATATAATCGGAATTGCGGAAAACCGACATCAGCCTGCGCCGCATTTCAATCAATACGGCATCGCCCACTGCATGACCCCAGCTGTCATTGACGCGCTTGAAATTATCAATATCGATCAGATAGAAAATGAGATCCGCGTTTTGCGGAGGCATTTTACTGGCATCGGAATGATCCTGATAACGTCGCAGAACCAGAGAGGTATCAGCATCGATGTGCCGGGTCAGGAAGCGGCGATTCCGCAAGCCGGTCAGTGGATCGGTCAGGCTCGCCTCTTCTATTTCGTGCGATTTCTCCTGCAGCAGTTGATTCGCGCCTTCAAGTTCCGATGTTCGCTCCGCCACCTTTTGTTCGAGCACTCGCTGGCGTTCACGATAAAGCCGTGTTCTCCATGCAAAGCCTTGCATCAATAACCAGGCAAAAAATACCAGAAGCAGTAATCGTACCCACCACCTCTGGTACCAGGCCGGCAGAACATCGACAGTCAAGGACAGACTGCTATCCAGCCATTCACGGCCATCATAGGAATACTGCACCTGCATTTCGTACCGGTCTGGCGCAAGCGAGGTAAAGCTTGCTGCACGATGCATGGCGTCCGTTTCGCGCCAATGCTCGTCGAAACCGGACAAGCGATATCGATAGCGAATGCGATCGGCAGCCAGATAGTCCAGTGCAGCAAACTCGATCGTCAGCCGGTTAACCTCGGGTGTAATCCGTAAACGAGCCTTTTGTTTTCCATCACTGGCGCTCGTTGTTGTTGCCAGCATGGTTTTGTCGGTATTGGTTTCAATTCCGGTCAGCACTATTCCGGGCTTGTACGAAGCGCTTCGCCATTTCGCGGGTTGCACCACGGTAACACCTTCCGCACCACCGAAAATAATGTCACCTCTTGCATTCGTGCTGCCGGCCGCGCGGGTATAAGGCGCGGCTGCCGCACCTTCATTGGCCAGAATTCCATCCACCTTCAGGGAATCCAGAGCGATATGGGCAATGCCGCGCGAAGTACTCACCCAGATATCGCCGCGCTGATCCATTTGGATGCTGGCGATCACATTGGATGGCAAACCATTGGCTTCCGATAATTTTTTCCAGCCCGTTTTTGCAGCCATTCCCTCGCGTGTATTGATGAACAAGCCAGCATTGGAGGTGCCGAACCATAGGCGTTTTTTTACGTCTTTCGCCATGCTGGTAATGAATTGCTGGTCCAGCTCGGGCTCGGCGATCGATTTGACCTGGATTGCAAAAGGTGACGCGGGATCTTCCGATAACTGTTTAAGTCCCTTCCAGGTTCCCAGCCATAAAACATCGTCGTCAGAAAACAGACTGGCGATTCGCCGCTCGCCCGGCAGCGAACTGAAAACATTCTTTGCACTGTTTTTCCGAATATCGGGCATGCGCCACAAGCCATCCGTTCCGGCAACCCATGTGCTACCGCGATAATTCGCAAACGCACTCGAGTAGGCATCCGGTGCACGACCTTCTGGATGCAGAAATCTTGTGGCATGACTTTGCCGGTCAATAATGAAACTCAGCCAGTTACTGCTGGCCAGAATATTCTCCGGATCGGCAAGCATCATCGCTTCAATCGGATCGGTGGATAAATTGGCATCACCACTGATACCCGCAGGAATATGGCCAACATCCGAACGCAAGGGATGAATGATGTCTATTCCATGTTTCTCGGTACCCAGCCAGACCTGATCATCCGGCATTGCAAGTACGGCATGGATTTTTGCATCCGACAAACCCTGCTCATCGATATCGCCGGGAATGTTCGTCAAGGACGTTTGGGTTGCATCGTACAAATCGATGCCCTGTCCGCCACCCGTCCATATCAGGCCGCGCCTGTCGCGGAACAAGGTCCAGACATTGTCATCCCGCAAACCGGACTTCAGCAAACGATTGCTCTGAATTGCCTTGAACGTCTTTCGCACCGAATCGTATTCAAGTATGCCACTACCGAAAGTACCGAGCCAGAATATGCCGGGACGGATTTCATTGATCGCGTAAATCCAAGGCACTTTCGTTTTGTATGTCGGCAGTTCGATTTTTTCTAATGGCCGCTTTCCGTCGAGTAAAAACAAGCCGTATTTCGTTGTGCCGATCCACAGCTTGTTTGCCTGATCAGTGAACAGGGATGCCACTCGAGTATTGTCAGGCCAGAGCCTGGACGGATGCAGGCTTTCACTTGCCGGGCCGGAAATCGTTTTTTGCTGCAAGCCTTCCGTGGTTCCAAGCCAGAGCTGGCCGGTACGATCAAGTTGCAAAGCATGAATGCGATTGTTTTCCGTACCGCCGATACCATCGGTGATGACATCGCGACCGTCCATATTCCATTCAAACAGTTTGTTGATACCTGCGATGAATACCCGCTTGCGTCCACTCGAATAATCAAAGGCCAGATGTTGAATGGAAATGGAATTCAGTGCCTCGACATTCACGCGCTGCATATGCAGTGAATAGTGCGGCAAACGAAAAAGTCCATTGCCGGTGCCCACCCAAATCTCGCCGTCGGGATCCGACTTGATCGTCTGAACAATCAACGGCGCTTCGTTGGCCGGTGCTATGGTAGCCGCCAATTGGTATGCATCCCAACGCCACAGCACATTACCCGCCACCAACCAGATAAAACCCTCACGATCCTGCGCGAATGCGCTGACCGGACCATCCAGCGGAATATGCTGAAAATAGGGTTGCCTCAGTGAATCCCAACGAACGGCATCCGCCGCGAACGAAGCTGGCGAAAACAGGAAGCACAAGAACGTCAACAACAGGGAACGTGTTGCACCGAAAAAAATTGATCTTGGCATCCAATTCCCTGAACTTGCAGCCTCGCCATGTTGGCAACAAGTCTGCGGTCGAGCCCTGCAAATTGCAATGTTCCGCGGTTAAAAGGCGTTACAAGTTCTTGTGGAAAAACATCATCACGTGTCACTGGTCATGGCTACGGTGCTAATGTTGATAACATATTCCGATCTCTGGTTTGCTGGTGCCTGACATATGCATCTCTTCGGTCGTTCCAGTTCGCACTTCACGCGCATCGCCCGCATCTTCGCCGCCGAGGCGGAGGTCGCCATCGACTTCATCCTCATTCGCGATCTGATGTCCGAAAACCCGGACGATTACGGCGGCCACCCGGCTATGAAAATGCCCACCCTGCAGACCGAAGCCGGCATCTGGTTCGGTTCGCTGCCGATTTCTCGCGAACTTGTGGCTTGCTCCGAATCGGGACTACACGTCATCTGGCCCGAAGTCCTGGATCGCCCGGTCGCGGCCAACGCACAGGAATTGGTGCTGACGGCCATGTCCACCGAAGTCGGCCTGATCATGGGCAAAGCCACCGGCGTGCCAGCCGACAACAGCCATCAAGCCAAGATGCACGCAAGCCTGCTAGGCGCGATGGAATGGCTGGAGCTTAACGCCAGTCGCGCCATCGCAACACTGGCACCGGACCGCGACCTCAGCTTTCTCGAAGTGTCGCTGTTCTGCCTGCTGGAACACCTTGAGTTTCGCGAAGTGCTGGCACTTGATGCTTATCCGGAATTGCGGGCGTTTGCGCAACGTTTTGCATTACGTAGCTCGGCGGTGGCGACTGCGTACAAGTTTGATTTTCCTGCGTAGCCCGGGTGATGGCTTCATCTCACCCGGGAAAACCTGCGACAGAATAGATCTGACCCGGGAAATCGCTGCCCCAGCTCATCGGCAACTTCCCTTCTCGTACATAACGATGAAATGAAGAATATGGCCAATCCTTCACGCACTTCACCAATCCATGTTTCACGGGATTGTAGTGAATGTAATCGACCTGATTCTGCATGTCGTGCTCATCGCGAATCTGATGCTCCCAAAAGCGGCGTTGCCAACAAGACCTTTCACCATTTGCTCTTTTCTGCAGAAAAACCCCAAGCTTCATGATTTCACGCGTGAATAATCTTTTTATTAAACGTACCCGTGTTGAATAATCGGCATCACCAAGCGGCAAATTCCAAATCAAATGAACATGATCCGGCAGCACCACAATTGCTACCGTCTCAAATGGCCGGTTTTGTTTCACCCATAGATAAGAACTTTTGAATAGATCGAAATGTTCCACCAATAAATTGGAACCACGATCATTCAAGGTGAATGTAAGTGCAAAAGTGCCGCCTTTGCATTGTGCGCGTCGATAGAGAACCATCGCCACACATTAATTGGATTCGAAAAGAAAATATGTAGGGATATCCCGAATTTAGCGTCAGGAAACGTAGCCCGGGTCATGGCTCCATCTGACCCGGGTAACCCGGCGAGATTTTCGCGATGAGGTGACCATTTTTAAATGTGAAAATTCGTAGCCCGGGTGATAGCTTTACCTCACCCGGGAGGCTTGCGACACCATCAAGCTATGCGAAACATTTTTCAGGTTACGTGACGGAAAAGTTGATAGTTTGATCATCTATAGACAACCCCGGGTCAGATGGAGCCATGACCCGGGCTACGGCTCTGAATTATCGATGCCTTTGAACTACCAGATTGCAGCAACCCGAGTGCTAGACTTATGCATCGACAGCGTGCCCCGAGATAACGACATGAATAGAAAGCCATTAATAATTTTTATCGTTTTTCTAATATGGGCAACGTCGCTGCAAGCAGTGGAATCTGACTGGAAAGATGAACTTTCGAAAATCAAGGATAAGGATTTTATTGGAGCCTTATCGCCACGAGACGAAGCTTTAGCAGAACGAATAGCTGCCGAGTTTCTGACCAAAATGGACGGTCCGGCCATGGTCTGCGGCAAGGCGGATATTACCAGTGGAAGACGTGTAGACGACCCCGATGATTTGAAAGGTTCAAGTTCCGATGTTTTTTTATCGCGGGCAGACGCAGCATTGCGCCCTCTGTTGGAAGTCATTGGCCAAAAAAAACATCAAAGTGCCATCGTTCTTTTCGCACTTGCGAAAATGGGACCTAAAGCTCAATCGGCATTGCCATTGCTTGAATGGTGGATGGATAACGGACAACCCTGGAGTACAACCGCAGTTGAAAGCATTAGCTGCCAGCAATACTCGGAAGTAACCTTGGCTAGATTCAGTGACACACAAAAAATTGACTATGGTTTGGACCTTAAAAAGTGCCTACCAGAGTATTTACCCAGAATTTACGAGCTTGGGCTTAGCAAGGAACTAATTTGGCCAGATGGCACTATCGAAGGCACTCTTTCTGGCAGCTCTACCAATTGTGAAATCATCGATACACCGCCACCGCTTTCAAATTCCACGGTAAAACAAATTCAGAACTTCCTCGACGATAGGGATGTTCCGACAAACAGAAAATGTGAAGCGCTCAGAATTATGGAAAATTTATGGCCAAAATCTGCGCATGCAATCAGTAACACTCTTTTGAATCTACGCAAATCAACCGATGAGAATCTCCAATTCACGGCTGAGCGATTAATAGTCACTTTGGGAACAAAAGACTCTGCTGATATCTTCAATTCCTGGATTGGGAATAATTACAATACTTGGATGTGGTCAAATTATGTCAAATACCTGCAGTCCCAAAAAATAATAGTCCTGCCTGCACTTACAGAGCAACTCCACTCCCAATGGTGGAATCAACGAGCGGCAGCCGCAAGCGCAATTGCAGAAATTGGCGCTGAAACATCTGTTCCTGAATTGATAAAGGCGATCAGACCGGATGATTGGGCATTAACTGAAGCCATTATCGAGGCGTTAGCCACGGTAGCGGGCCATGACCCCATCGCGAAAGATGCCTTGACTAATATTTCGCAGAATTATTGGTCACCGATGGTCAGAAAAAAAGCATCTGAGGCTCTTGCGCCGAAATCAAAGCAACCTGTCACTGAATCCCAGGAAGCTGAATTGAAAGGAATAGAAATCGGTTTCAACATTATCGACCATGGACTTCAAACTTGCAAAATCCAGGAAACCCGATTGTGGAACTTCCCTGATGGAAGCAAGCGCAAGCTCGATTGGCAGATTGCGAACCGTAAGCAATTGCCTAGAGGCGAATTCAAGGACGTCTCCGATTGGTGCAACACCGTCGGCGACTTTTCTGTACTCGAGCAGAAAGAAGGTTGGCTTGTAGGCTGCATGGGGTTCGAGCTAGATGGAGGTATAGCCTGGCTGCCAAAACTAGAATCCAAACCGATAAAAAAGATTGCACGATTAACTGTAAATTCCATTTTCGAATTCAATGGAGAGATTTATCTTGCCGGATATAATTTTTTCATGGGAGCGAACAAAAATGCAGGGCAATTATTTCGCATCAAGCATGATGGCATCGAATGGAACCTGGAGCCAGTCATGTTGCTACCTGCTTTGACCGATGCCGTTGCCATTACGGACGGCTACATGGTCTTTGATGATGAGCACAGCACAGTCGCTGTTGATGAAGCACACAACATTTTTCCATTGCGTTGCGATAAGTAATTGGCAATCTGATTCTGAAAAAAAAACCACAAAAAAGCAGCCTAGGGCTGCTTTTTTATTTTTAGCTTTACCGGAAACTCAAACCCCAATCGGGTTCGCCTTCTCCGGATCAATCTTGTACTGCTTGATCGCACGGGCTACGTCTTTCGCATTCATCTTGCCTTCGCTTGCCAATGCAGCAATCGCCGCATGGGCAATGTAGTAACGATCGACTTCGAAGAAACGACGCAAGTTGGCACGGGTATCGGAACGACCGAAACCGTCGGTGCCTAGCACGGTGTATTTCATCGGTACGAAGGCGCGAATCTGGTCGGCGAACGCACGTACGTAATCGGTCGCGGCGATGGCCGGGCCTTGACGGCCTTCGAGGCATTCGGTGACGTAGGCTTTGCGGGCTTCGGCTTCCGGATGCAGGCGGGTCCAGCGTTCGGCGTCGAAACCGTCGCGACGCAGTTCGTTGAAGCTTGGGCAGGACCAGATGTCGCTGCTGACACCGAAATCCTTGTCGAGCAATTCCGCGGCGGCAATCACTTCACGCAGGATCGTTCCGCTACCGAGTAGTTGCACATGCGGTGCGCCTTTCTTCGGTTTACCGCCGTCCTGCAGCAGGTACATGCCTTTAAGGATGCCCTGCTCGGCACCGGCCGGCATTTCCGGATGGGTGTAGTTTTCGTTCATCAGCGTGAGGTAGTAATACTCGTCGCGCTGTTCTTCCATCATGCGCTTCATGCCTTCTTGCACGATGACGGCAACTTCGTAACCGAAGGTAGGGT
>Ga0209174_10002282_pt1 | contig 12823 bp, 15 predicted proteins | sample JI91814BDNA_FD_187505 | JGI IMG/M metagenome (GOLD analysis project Ga0209174, IMG submission 187505) | Wastewater effluent complex algal communities from Wisconsin, to seasonally profile nutrient transformation and Carbon sequestration -... | ecosystem: Engineered > WWTP > Effluent > Algae...
CCCGCTAGCGTTGCCTCGTCATCGAAAACAATCGTGCCCTGCGTCACATCCGCAAACGTCCATTCGCGAGCTACCTCCCACGTCACGCCGTCGTTTGATCGTTCGAGCCTGAGAGCGCCAAGCGGTGCCTCGTTGGACCTCCAAGATGAAGTGACCGTATAGGCCCCCTGAATGAAAATCGCCTGCGAGGGCGTGTACTCCGCGCCCGGTAAACCGCTGGGCGTTCCGCCAGCCCACAAGTTGAGCGAAGCCCCGCGAGGCTGCGAACCGCTCGAATAGCGATACAGCGACGGCTCGACAATGAATTGATCGCCCACGTCAAGCCCGGTAAAGACCAATGCACTTGAGGCCGTCAGGTTGTAATCCACTTCGCTACCCGTCGCGAGCCGCCAGTTGGCCGCCGCAAGATCGGTCGCAAACGTGCCGCTCGTGTGGGCGGTCAGACAAATGTAGGCGAGGCTGTTTTGTGCCACAACATCGCCGACCGCATAGGCTGTCGTTGTGGCCCATGCAGAGTGAGCATAGGAGATCGTGACCGTGTAGCCGTCGCGGCTTAAATCGTGCTCTTTGAGGGGAGGAAAAACGTAGCTGATGGGCTGCACGAGAAACGAGTAAGTGACCGCCGTTGTGGCGTCATCGCTCCATGCCGTGTTGCGGATAAAATTGCCCGTCAGAGTATCGACCGGAACGGACTCCACCAGCAAAGGCGGATGTGACGGATGAACGAGAACGATCAACCTGCCGACCTGCTGAAACTGGATCACGGGCAATTCTGCCGCCGTGTAGTCGTTCGGCCACTCGATCACGCTGCCGGTCAGCGCATACCAATAACCAGCCGAGAGCGCCGACGCAAACGAGCTATCGGTTGCCTCGTCGTTGGCGACGCGGACGTAATTCGTTCCGCCGCTTGTCACCAAGTCGCCGAGGTAGTAGGTTGTCGCGGTCGAGTGAGCCGGAACCGAGTAGCCAGACCGGATTTGCAGATATGCGCCAGGATCGCCGTCGCTCCAAAAGCGGAAGTAACCGGCACCGACTTCGAGGACGTAGTTTTCCGAGGTCGAAACGCGAATTGGAATCAAGCGCGTGGCCGAGGATGAATCCTTGACCTCGCCAACATACTGCGTCCCCGGAGCCTTGAAGGCCCCGCCGTAGGGACGAACAACGAAGTTTTCGAGCTTCAAGCAGCCGCTTCGATACTGTTCAAAATCAACGCGGCCCTCCATCAGAGGTGTGAACTTGCCGCCATTAAAATTGACGTGAAGAGAACGCATGATCAAGAAGTAAACCCGCGGCGAGCGGCCACAAGTTGAGAATCATAGGAGGATTGAAGAACTCGCTGTTTGCCGGATCGCGCATCGTTGCGACGTTTCTGCGGGGCAATCAGCGCCTCGAACTGCTTGCGTAGCATCTCGGCCTTGCCGTTGCTCTCGACAATCTCGGCCGCCACATACGAGGCAAGCAGCATCGCAAATGCGTTGATGAAGTCTTGCGTCCAGTCGGCAACAGTCGTGTGCTGATAGACATAGCGCAGCTCGATGATTTCCGCTTCAGTCAGCAGCTTGTCTTCTTCGATGGTGAACGGCTCGCTGTCTTCCTCGTTGCCCTCGTAGCCATTCACGCGCACAACGCGCATGCAGTCGTCAGGCAGCGTATGCTGAAAGCTCCAGCCGAAAAGAGGAACCTTGATAAACGAGCCCGTCCCGCTCGTATGCGTGCCGCTGAAAACCGAATCTTGAAGGTCGAAGGTGTCGTTGTCGATACGCGTCACATACCATGTTCCGTTGGCGGGAACGCCTTGGACATCCTTCATCGTGATGCGGTTTCCAGTCTGATAGCCGTGCCCAGTGTGATCGACGCGAATCAAGCCACTGCCATTGTCAGTCAGCGCCACGCCGACAAGATCAACCCAAGTCAGCGTCAACCGTGCTCGCGTGCTCGCGAAGTTCCACGGATGCGACGCCAGAGCCTCGTCACGCACTGGAGCGAACCAGCGCCGGATGGCCTGTGCCTGCGGCGTGTTGTCGGTGTCGATGTCGGTCGCTGTGTTTGCGCCGAGAAGTGAGAGAGCAAGATTGCAAATTTCGGTCTTTGTCATGGCGCTTTAAAGGAAACCCCCGCCGCCCCACAGGTGAGCGACGAGGGCGAGGACTTCCAACCACGGAAGAAGAGTTTAAGCCAGCGTGTAAACCAGCGTCCAAGTCTGCGTGTGGGAAGCGCCGTTGGTCACGGTGCCCCAGGTAACGTAAACCCAAGCGTCATCGGTGAACGTGACGGGCGTTAGGAACGCCACGCCTTCGGTTCCGCCATCGAGAGCGAGGCGACCGGCAGAGCCGCCAAGCGCAAGGCTGGAACTGTAGGCGTCGTCGTCGCCCGTGGCGTCGTCGTAGATGTAGCCGATTTTGCCAGTGCAGGCGTCGCCGGGATCGCCGTAATCCACAGAGCAAAGCTGCGGAATCAGGCGAGCGCCTTTCGGCAGGCGAACGAGGTAGAGAGGATCGGCAGTCGCCGCCGTGTAGCTGGTCTTTGAGACCTGCGCGGTGTGGAGATTGCCGCCGTGTTGACGGAGATTCGGAGCGGCGGAGGCATCCGACAGAGCGGCGAGTTGAGCCGCGCCAAAGGTGGTGTAAACGAGAGCCATAACAGGATAGGGAAAAAGGGATTCAGGTTTGAGAGAAGGGCGGCCAGCACTTGCCAGCCGCCCGTCAGATTAGAGCACTTCGTCAGCGTAAACGCGAACGACACGATTGTTTTCGGTGCGGACAGCGCCACAACGATAAACGCCGCGAATCTGTTTTGCATGACGGCGAGTAGGCAGAAGGTCAATGTTGGTTTGACGACCGCCTTCCGCGAACTTCACGCCGGACTTGCACCACGCAAAGCAGGTGCGAACGCCCGTCCCGCCGTTGATGCTCAGACGCTCAGTGCGGATGAACTTGAAACCAGCGAACATATCCACCGAGCCAGCCGCCAGAGCCTTGACCGTATTGTAGTCGGCGCTGGCGATCTGAGTCGTAAGCAGCATATCCTGAAGGCCCTGCGCACTGATTGCGAAGAAACGGCTTTCGTCGTCCACTTCGGCGGCATCGAGGATCTTTTTGGCCTGAAGGATTTTCGCAACCGTGATCCCACTGTTGGCAGTCGAACCACTGGCGACGTAATCGACAGCTACCTGATAGGCGGTGTTGAATGCGTCAGTGTCGGTGCCGTTCTCACCAACGTAGCGAGTGGCATCGAAAGCGGCGATAATCACGTCGTCCTTCGTGCGGTTTGAGGCCATGCCCATCGAAGAAATTTCTTCGGAGTCGGGCAGGGCGATGTTGCCGAGATTCATCTCGTCGTCTTCGTCGAAGGTGATGACCTTCTCGAATTTGCGGCGGTAAATCCAGTATTTGTAGCCGGTGCTGTCGCCGTCGGGAGTGTCGCCCTTGCGGGTAGTGACTTCCTGCATCGAGCCGAATTCGAGCTGATTGAAGGCGCGGCGTTTGCCGGTGATAGTGGTCGGCGTCACAGCGGAGCCCAGTCGGGAATCCTTCTGTTGAGCCAGCATTTCCCAGTTCTTGGAGAACTCGGTTTCGTAAAATGAGGTGATTTGATCTGCGGCCATAATGGCGAATGAATGAGGGTTGCGAGGTGGCAAGGCTCAGAACCGCAGGCTTGCCGGACTTTTGTCCGTCTCGCGGGTATCTCATTCGAGGCCGCTTGATCGTGTTGCGCGTGTCCCGCGATGACGGGGGCGCTTGGTTCTGTGCCGATTGAAAGGGACAGAGTGCAAGTCGTCAAGCACAAAAAAAGCCGCCCGGCAAAAACCGGGCGGCTTGTGATCGGTGGCGATTACTTCACTCCTTAACACCCTGCAAGCGCCGCATGATGCCAGCGGCTTCTCGCTGGCGGTCCGGCCCTTCTTTGCCGTGATAGGCCGCATGCCAGGGATTGTTCGGGTTGCGCCGGATGTCTTCAGCCTGCGCAGGGCCGTCGAGTCCGCTGCTCGCTTTGTCACTGCCCACAAGCGCGTCAGGCTTGATGAGCTGCGAGACGGTATTCATCGCCTTGATGAATTTCGCATTGTTAGCGAGCTCGTTGTCGTTGAGGTCGAATCCGGCAATCTTTGCGGCTTGTGCAGCTTTCGACAGATTCACCTCATAGTTTGCGCCCCAATCGTTGCGCAGTTCAGCCTCTTGCGCCTTCACGAACTCGTCGAGCTTGCCTTTGCCAATCTCGACTTGCGCCGCGAGTTCCGCCGTCTGCTTCGCAACGATCTTGTTTGCCACGGCTGGCGGGATGTTGTTCTCATGGAAAAACTTCTGCCAGTCGCCGACTTTAGCCTCGTCCCAGCTCAGTCCTTCCGGCAGTTTTTCAGGCTTTGTCAGCTTGTAGTCGTCGGCCTTTTCCGGCACGCCAAGCACAGAACGAATCTGGCTGTTGAACTTCTCGACCTCTTCTTTCGGAGCGTCGGGAGCCGGAGCCTTGAGCGTAGATTTCTGGCCGATGAGCTTCTGTGCATTCGCCAGACCGCGGAGAGCTTCGACAGGATTCGGATACTTGCCTAGCACGCCCGCCGATTGTTTGAGGTCGTCGGGAAGCGTGGCTGTCCAGTCGGATTTGAAGTTGCCCTTGTCGTCGAGCGAGGATCGGAAATCGTAGGCTTTTGCGGCCTCGTCGCCAGCGCCAGCAGAAGCCGAGCCCTGTTGCTGCTGCTGCTGTCCTTGTTGCCCGGCAGAACCGCCAGCAGCACCTGCGCCGCCAAGCAACGTCGAGCCTCCGCTTGCATTGCCAGCTTCGCCAGCTTCGTTGAAAAGAAATGAGTGTTTGAGCTTCATGGTGTGGGTCGTGGTTTACTCTGCGGTGTCGGGCACTTCGCCCGGAAGTTTGCGATTCAGTCGCGCATGCTCACCTTTTTCGTAGTCGCCAGGCTGCGGCAAACGGCGATGCGGAGGATACTTCACTGCGATCTCGTCAGCGGTGGCGTGCGCTTTGAACCATGCCACAAACGCCGGGTCTTTGTCGCCGGTCGCGGGATTGTGCTCGGGCGGCGACGGGATTTCACCAGTGGCGACGAGGTCAAGCAGGCGGTCGAGGCCGGTTTTCGGTGGCTCAACGGGCGGCGTAGGCGTGGCTGGCTCCGGTTCAGGCGGCGTAGATGCGGGCGCAGACTCAGGCACATCAGGCGGCGTCTCGGGAACATCCGGCACGTCTTCAACCTCCTCGACAATCGTCTCAGCATTGCCAACGACGACGGCTAAGTCAGGATTGCCGACAGCCTGCCGAATCTGGCCGATGATGCGAGGCCCGACTTTGCTTGTCAGGGTAGCCGTCGCCCCCTGAATGGTTCCGATTTCGTCGCCATCGCGAAGGATGGCGGTTCCTTTGATTTCAATCATGGTGGTGGTTACTTCGCCTCTCGTTTGCGTTCGGTGGTTTCGTCCTCAGTTCGTGCCAAGCCGAGGCTGTGTTTCTTGGCGATCCAGCGGATGACGTTCTTTTCGCCGTCGCGGATGGCGGCAGCTGTAGCGTGATAGTTGTCCTCAGCGGTGAAAGACGAATCGAGCAATTTGAAGCGGCGCTGAAGATCTTCGAACACAGTCTGCCACGACGGATTCAGCGAAAGGTCAGCCCATGCGGCCGCAACCTTGGCTTCGTGCGCTTGGCGTTTTTCGGCGTCACTCATGCAATCGGCTCGTCGGGCTTGTCGGCGTTGATGTACTCCACCTTGCCGGTCTTCTCCTGAGCAGCCAGCTTGGCGACAGTGAAAAGAAAACGGTCAAAAGCCTCTTGGCCCATATCCCACGCGTCTTGCTCGTCAAAACCAGCAGCAGGCGGCAAGGCAACGCGCCATTCAAACGAACGGGCGTGAAACTTGAACCGGAACAAAAAGCAGGTGAACCCCTCGACGAAGGCGTTTTTGATCTTCACCGCTGTTCCGAATCGCGCTGATCCGAATCGCGCTGATTCCTCATCGAAGTTCATCACGAACAGATCATTCCCGCGGGAAAAGTCCTGCGCTAGGTTCAAACTGGATTGATCGCGGTCGCTCATTGTGGTTGGAGGCCTTTCAATGCCTCAATGCCGCCTACTTGTCCAACGGCTTTCGCGCCCTGTTCAAGCATCTGCATTTGCATCTGAGCGGCTTGAGCCTGCGCTTTCGCCTGCATACGGCGTTCGACTTCCTCCTCGGGAAGCAGGTAGTCAGCGGAAACCCCGGCATCTTCAGCCGATCCACGAGCCCACTTCACCCAATCAAACGGTTCCAGAACTTCAGGCCGCAACGGTGCCACGGCAACGATTCGCTGGATATGGCGGTCAGCCTGCACGTTGCGCAGATTGCGGATTGCCAGCGCCAGGCGAGACGAGAACGTAACGACCGGCGACGGAACCATGCCCATTGTCGGGCTGATCGGTTGGATGGCCTCACGCGGGGGCGGTGGCAGCATTCCGTTTTCGAGCCACTGCGCAAACAGTGCTTGGAGCATCGGCGTATGCTTCTCCGATGCGATGCGCGAAAACGCAGGCGTGATCGTGGTAATCTTCTCGGCAGCGCGTTCGTTGATCTCGGTAGCCGTTCGCACGCCGTCGAGTCCTTCAAACATGTTGAAGAGTTGCGCATGAAACTTCGCTCGAATCATGTCTTGCCGGAGCTTGTAGCGATCCATCCCGATCTGATAGTTGCCTTCGATAGGGATCGGCGTTGGCGCTCGCATGCCGTCGGAAATGTAGTTGATGCCACCAGCGGACAGGATCAAATCGCCTTCCATGCGCTCGTCGGCGATCATCGGCGGCTTCACTCGCTTCTCAGCCTCGCAATCGAGAACCATCTGCAAGAAATTGATCTGACGCGTGTCAGGCAATGCAGCAAAGCCAGGGCCATAGCCATACGGAGACGCGCCATTTAGCGCCGTCCATTTCAGATAGCGGCCCACGCTGAACGGGAAATAGTCGAAGCCGCTTTCTCGCAGCAAATGTTTCTGCGAAACTTCGACGTAGCACGACGCGAACGCCTTGCCCCAATCAGCCATCTTGGCTAGCGCGTCTTTCGGGCGTTCCGAGTCAGGGCGCGGATAGGTCGCATGCAGAATCTTGATTTTCTTCATGCGGCCTTTCTCGTCGGCGAGATCCTTCAGTGATTGCTCGCTCAGCGATTCCTTGCCAAAGAACTCGGCAGCTTTCTCGACAGTCCACTCGAATTCACGAAACAGCGAATCGACGACGCCAAACGCGTTCTCAGCGATGCAGTAAGAGCCAATCGGCAAGTGCTCGAATCGTTGCTTGCCGTCCTCGACAGCGAAGTACATCGCAGAGGTAGCAAAGCCGCAGTGAGCCAGCAAATCCTCGTGTGCTTCGGTGTAGAAACTCGAATTCGACAGATACTCACGGCTAAGCTCGGAACATTCCATTGTCCAGCGTTTCACCGCGTCGATGCCGCGTAATTCCCGCGTCGGCTCAAAATTGAACCACGGCTCATTCGTCGGCATCGTCCACGACATCAAACCGCCCGCCATCGTCATCAGCGCGTCACCCGCCGTCGTGTCGAACAGCATCGAGTCTTTTGACGTGTCCGGCGTTTCAGTTTTTGCCACGATGCCAGCCGAGCGAACGCTCATCAGGTCGGCGATTTCCTGCCAGATGGTCAGGAACGGCGTGCGCTCGGTCTGCATGTCCACCCATCGGCGACAGAGCTTTTCGGCACGCTCTTTGTTTTGCTGCGGAACTGGCGTTTTGGTCGCGGTCATGCTTCGCCCGTGTAAGTCCCGGTTCCGCCGAGCGTCGGAGTTTTGCCTTGCTGGCGGAGATCGCCGAGCACATTGCCAGAAAGCGCGTCCATGCCACCAACACGGCGGCGAGCATTCGCGGAGACTTTCGCTTTTGCACCGGCAGAGTCAACAGCAGGAGCAGCGGGCGTCATTGGTTGAGCAGGGCCACTGCCACCGCCCCCGCCTCCGAAGTAGCAGACGCCAAGAAAATTGCGAGAAAGAAAGGGGATTCGCATAGCGGCGATATTCAGCGGCCTTGCTCCAGCTTTGTCAAGTAGGTTCGCCAGCACCGAAACAGCGGCTCAGAACCTTGCCGACTGAAGCCGATCAGCGGCAATTCCACCGGCAGCCAGCGCACAACCGCCCGCAAATCACCGGCCAGCAGCCAAATGAACCAGCAGTTTGCCGATGCCAACGGCTCGACTTGGGAGATGTCGGCCACGCGAGCCGGATCGTCCCAATCGGCCCGGATCGGTCGCGCCATCGCAAAGGCTTCAGGTGTGGCAACGACGTAGCCATGCAGGAAATGCAGTTCAAGCTCGTCAGTGAACCGGCGAGTGTCACCGCGATACAGTTCGAGGGCTTTGGCGTAAGGTGTCATCGTCTCCACCCTCCAAACGTCATCACAGCCATATTCCGGCGCTTCGGTTTGTCGTCGTCGTAGGCCTGTTCGAGCGTGTTCCGGCTGACTTTCCACAGCCCATGAATCACCGCCTCGGCCATCGTGCGCAGCGCATCCGCGTGATGCGAGGCCCAATCGTGAACCGGCTCGTCAGTCGATAGTTGCCCGGCTTTCACCTCTTTTGTCCGATAGGCAGCCAGCGCGTTGCGTCCGGCCTCGGTAGTCTCAGCCGCAAACACCAGCGACGGGAACATGCCGAGCAGCGCGTTGATGCCGGTCCAAATATCGTGCGTGCGCGGCACAGTGACAACCTGCCCGACTCCCGCGTCTCGCAGATCGGAAACGATGCTGCGGCCGGTGCGCTCGGTTTGCTGCGCATCGTGCGGCAAGAACAACGTGCCGATGTTGTAGCCTTTGCGCAGCCAACGCCCCCAGCGAGCAGCAATCGTCTCGCCCAAAACACCAACATCGTGGTCGATCACTCGAATCTCGCGACCGACGCGCTGGCAGAACCAGGCGGGCGAGTTCTGCGGCGCTCCCAAGTCCATAAACACGTCAACGACCACGTCAGCACGCGGCAGCCGTTGCACAATCCGGCCATCGGTTTCCGCCTCCAGTAGTGACGAGGCATAGATTGCGCCTTGAATCGGTGCTTCCCAACATTCGTCGAGGAACGTCGGGTTTTCGCGCTTCATGAAAATGCCCTGAGTTCGCCACTCTGCCGAGTACCACCGCCGTTGCTGCTCATCGAGCGCAATACCATCGCGGACGAGGCGGGGTTGAATCTTGTCGAAATAGGCCTGCGTGCGAGCGTCAATAACCGCCGTCGCCGAGCGGTTTCGCGGATCACGCCACCACGGCGAGAACCTGACTTTCCAGTCGTGCGCTTTGCCGTCGATTGTCGGCTGGATGATGTCCCACAGTTTGCCACCCTTGCCACCTTTCCAGGTTGTTTCGACCCACTTCACGCCCCAGCGAGCGGCTGGAAATGCGCCGGTAACGATTTCCTCGGCGCGAGGCGGATCGTCGAACTGAATGACGCCAAGCTCCGAGAACCACGCAAAGTCGAGCGATCCGCCGCGGCCTTTTGTCCCGGCAAAGAACGTGCTCGGGCTGCCTTGCGGAGATCCAGACACAACGCAATCGACGGTGAGCTCGCTGTCGGAATCCTTCAGCTTCTTCATCACCCAGCCGGTCGCAATCGCCGAATCGACAGCCACCTTCACGATGCCGTTCATTTTCTTCGCGGCTTCATCGGCGGTCTGGTCGATGAGCTGCGCAGTGAAATCCTTCCGAAAGCACAGGCAATCCGCGATGAACACGCCCAGGCAGGTCGAGAAGCCAAGCCGCCGCGCCTTCAGCTCGACGTTTTGCGGTGCGTCCTGCGGCTCAGTGTCAGGCGTCTTCGTGCGGCCCCTGACTTTTTCGACAGCCTCGACGAGTTCGGTCAGCAACTCCACCTGTTCAGGCCGGGGAATAAACGGGATGATGCCGCGACCGTCTGCCGTCTTGATCCTATAAATCTCGCCGCTGGTGAGCCGCCAGATTGGATCTGACAGGTGCTCACCGAGAAGGGCAATGTCGTCGTCGGTCATCGGCGCAAACGCTCCACAAGGCCAGCAAGGCCAGCCAGTGCTTTGTTTCCTTCAGCCTCGGCACCGTCGCCGGAAAGGTCGTTGTCGATCTTGATCGCGCTCAGCTTGTCCCGAGTCTCTTCGGAGTTCGAGCGCGTAATCTCGGCCAGTTTCATGCGCTTCTCGGCCAACGTCAGCACAGCCGACCCTGCCTTTTCCTCGGCTTTTTGGCGCATTCGTTCGATTTCGGCCTTAATGTCACCTTTAGCCACCAAACGAGGTGCATGCTTCCGAGCAGCATCAGGCGACGCTTTTGGGTAAGCGCGTTGATAGGCCTCGGTTTGATTGAGGCCGCGAACGATGCCGTCGCAAAAGGTTTTTTGGGGACCGGAAAGCATGGGAGACGATGCGGGAGGATGGCGAGAATGCAAGGAGATTAGGCGATGCGGGTCACACGCGCTCCGACCTGTTCGTTTGGTTGTCCGTCATTCAACCATTCCGTTTTGATTTGGAAACGTCGCTTCATGTGACATTTTGCGCCGCAAAGTCCGCGCCAAAAAAACCGCAAAGCGCCGAAGCCTTGTAAAATCAAGGGTTCCAGCCCCTTTCTACTACTACTTTGCTAATTTGGCTAAAAACACACACCACACACGCGCACGCCTGCACGCGCACACGCGCACGCACGCACACGCACACACGAGATATAGGGGCTTGCGATCCGACTTTGGCCGCAAAGTGCAAAAAACGGCGCGAATTTCCTTGATACTCAATGAAAAACTCGCTTTGCACAGCCGCAAAAGAACTGCCAATCCCTTTGCAAAAAAAAGCCCGCTGGCCGTGAAGCGAGCGGGCTGGTGGTCGGGGACGTTGTTCGCCGGACACAGAGCACGCGCCCCATGTCCGGCGTTAAGTTCACATTTTCAGGCCATCGGCAGTCGGCTCAATGACGAGCGATGTCGCAACGTCCTGTCCAAAATTCATGTCTCAGCGCGCCCGTGGCAGGACTCAGCGTTGTGCCAATTCATAGCGCGAGCCTCCCTTGCTCTAGCTCGCGTTCGATCCGTTGGCGGGCGGTGTCGAAGTGTTGAGGGTCTTTCTCGATGCCGATGAACTTCCGGCCAGTTCTCAGGCAGGCGATGGCGGTTGTGCCCGCCCCCATGCAGAAGTCTAGCACCGTGTCACCTGGGCGGCTGTAGTCCTCCACGATGCGGCACATGGCATTTAGCGGCTTGCCCCCCATGTGCTCGATGCTTCCACGCACGCCCTCATACACTCCCGGCAGCGTGCCCCATTTGATTTCTGCCTTCGTTCTCGCTGGCACCATCCAGTCAGTCCATGAGCTTGGCCCGTCTCCAGTCAGTCGCACGGAGCGGCCTTTCACGATGACAGGGATGGGCGCGAAGACGTAGCGGCCCACTTCCTTCATTCGGCGTTCCCAGTCTCGGGCGAGGATGTGGTCGGTGAGGATGCAAGTCCATCCAGAGGCGGGCAGAGCTGCGCACACCTGCCGCACTTCATCGTCTCCCCATGGTGCATATCCTAGCTTGCCACGTTTCGCGGAGTCGTAGCCGTCGCCTTCGATGGCGTCATGCCCTGCGTGAGTTCTGGCGCTGAACGGCGGATCGGAGATCACCGAGTTGATGCCAGTGAGTAGCGGCATGATTTCCAGACAGTCACCGAGATACAAGCGCACGTCATCCCCCAAGGCACAACAAGCGCATGGAGCTAACGCCGAGGGGCGCTGCTCTTGCATTCGTGAGTCTGGGGCGGCGTAGCTCATGCTAATCGTTCTGTAAAACCTCCTGCACCGTCGATTCCTTGACGATGCGGATGTCTTTCCATGTCTTGCGGTTTTCGGTGTGCCATTCCTTCCATTCAGCCGCCTTCTCTCTAGCCGCTTCTTCGGTGGCTATGATCTCCACATTCTGCCAGATGCCGCTCAGAGATTGCACGTCCACCATGTAGCGGACACGGGTTACAGAACCAGTCATGGCACCCAGCCCTCCGGGTTGGTGCATTCAGCGTTCTGGCCACGGAATAGATCGCCTTGCGCGAGTTCGCGCTTGATCCGTTCCACGGCGTTTTTGAAGTGCTCCGGGTCTTTCTCGATGCCGATTGCTTTCCGCCCGGTGCGGATTGCGGCGATGATCGTTGATCCGCTGCCCATGTATGGGTCGAGCACGGTTGCACCTTCCGGAACTTTGGCTTTGTCCATGCACCATGCCATGAGCGGAACGGGCTTTTGTGTGGGGTGGCAGCGTGTCGCCGTCTCTCCGTTCATGGACAGGTCGCGCTTGCAGTAGATTCCATGCCCGCCCTTCATCCACGCCTCCTCGGCATCACTCAGGAACGATCCGAAGGCTTCATCATTGCGCTTGATCCAGACCAGTTTCGTTCCCACTGGCAGGCGAGCGCCGAAATGGTTCGATCCGAATAGAACCACCTTTTCCCATGCCAGCCAGGGCGACGGGTCGAATGGTTCATTGTCGTGCATCACCTTCCGGCGGTCGTTCCTTCCGGCTGATCTTTGGCTGGGATTGTTGCCACCACTGAAGCGCGTCGTTTCGGGGTTCCAGTCCATCCCATACGGCGGGTCACTTATCACAGCATCCACGCCTTGCAGCGTCGGCGCGATGTCCATGCAGTCTCCCAGCCACACCTCAACCCCAAGAGCCAGAACAAGACGCTGCATGGAACGCCGAGGAGCGTCCTTGTCGAGTTCGAGAGTTTTGGGGTCGGCGTCCATGAGCTTATGCGCTATGCCTTGCCATAAATGCGCTCGGCCTCATCGACGAGCATGGCTTGAACTGAGATCAGCGCAGCGCGTTTGTTGACGTGCTTCTGCATCGTGGCTCGATCCCATTCGAGCATGTGTAGTTGTG
>Ga0209174_10002285_pt1 | contig 12795 bp, 14 predicted proteins | sample JI91814BDNA_FD_187505 | JGI IMG/M metagenome (GOLD analysis project Ga0209174, IMG submission 187505) | Wastewater effluent complex algal communities from Wisconsin, to seasonally profile nutrient transformation and Carbon sequestration -... | ecosystem: Engineered > WWTP > Effluent > Algae...
CAAACCCCATTCTGTTCGATCTGCTATCCGGGTTTGTGTATCAAGTTCTCGACGGAAAAATCAAAGTCACAAACGTCAAACCATATGCGTTTTTCCATCAGACCGGAACGCGCTTCATGGTTGCGCGTCGCTTCGTACCGACGAAGGGCAGTGTTGGTTCTTTCGGTGAAAAGCTGGCTCTCGGCATAGTGAGAGCGCTACGGAAGGCGCTATCATGACCTTCGACCCGCACAAGCCCAAGTATTACACCGACGTAGCTGACGTGTTCGCCGATGTGAGGATATCGCCACGGCTTAGCGGAGTAGAGGCGACCTTCGGGAAGCTCTCAGGGCAAGGACTTGGATCGGTTCCCCGGATGCGCTGGGAGCTTGGCAAGGATCGGTTCAAGCCGGCGGAACTCGTCGAGCAGGCGGCTATCTACCAGGACGACGACGGCGCAAATCGGCTTGTCCATATCGAAGAGTTTCAACGTCGCGACGCTGGGGTTACGGTGTACCTGTTCGCGGCGACTCATCAGGCTCTAAACGGGCTGGTGATTCGGTTCGTGGGCGCGTTGTCCGATGTGCTCAGAGCGACGGCAGTTTACGAACTCGGCGACGGTGAAGAAATTGAGCCATCGAGCGATGCTGACCAATCGTGGTGTTACCGTCTGCAAATCACGATACGGCTGATCTGCGCGGACACGTTACCGGCTAGCTATCCCTTACAGATTCAGACCACGATCTAGGAGCGACCTTGGCAAATCCTGGCGTAATCATCTCGTTATCGGCTGAAGGCGGCTCGCAAGCTGTCCAGGCGATTGCAAACCGACTGCATGTGATCGGACCGGCATCGACTGGCCCAGTCAACACACCGGTGGCCAAAACGCGGCAATCCAATTTTGCGGTCAACGGGTATGGCCCCGGCGTATCGCTGGCATCGGAGGTTCTTGCGGCTGCGGCTGAGAACACCAGAGAGAACGGTCTGCCTGTCTACTTTACCCGGTCTGCGACTAGCACTGTCTCGGTGCTTGGAACCGTCACCAAGGTACCGAAAACGCTGGGCACTGCGGTTTCGTACTTTGGTCAAGTTCGCATGGCAGGAGTGGACCAAAACGGAGATCTGTTTTGGCAGGGTGTGCAGGCCGGCGTATCGCTTACTGTCCAGGTCGGCGGTGCGCTTGCAAACGCGGTGGTCAACAAAGCGGTGACGCTGACCATTCCGGCTGCGACGAGCGCAAACGCGGTCAAGGCGTATTGGGACGGCGTGCCGGCGCTGCTCGCGCTCGCCACGATTGACCCGATGGGCACAGGAGCCAGCGACGCAGGCACCGCGCTCGCCACCACCTTGTTTGATGCTGGCCTGCTGACGCTGACAGGGCTCGATAACGGGTACAGCGCAGAGATCATCGTCTCTGGAAACAACACGCCCCTGTCGCACTCCTTCGGCGGAACTGGAAACAGGACGCTGACGATCAACCTGGCGACGGACGCAAACGGGCAATCGACGAGCACCGCAGCGGCTGTGCTGGCGGAGCTAGGCGTAGACACTGCCGGCAAGATCTCTGTGCTGTCCGGAGGAACTGGGCTAGCTGGGCCAAAAGCTGTGACTGCGCTTCCGTTTGGCTCGTCTGCGGCTGTGACCACCAGCGGAACGCCCACGGATCGCTACCTTGTTCAAGTGCAGTGCGTTCGGTCGGGTGCCCTCGGGGCATGCGGCGTGCGATTTGCGGTTGACGAGATCAACCCCGAGTCCCGCACGGTGTTCGGAGTCGGTAACTCGTCGATTTGGTTCCTCGCCAAACGTCCGGGGCTATCGGTCAAGTTTGTCCAGCAAACCGGTGTGAGCCAGGCGCTCACGCATGACTTTACCTCGGGCCTGCTGACTGTGAGCCTCGGGACAAGTGGCGGAAGCGCCCCGAACACCACCGCTTCGGCGCTCCGCACCTACCTCGCCAACTATCCCCAGCTCGTTGCATCCTTCCGGTGGAACTTCGAGGTCGGCGACGGCTCCGGGGTGGTGGCCGCTGCGGATACCGTGGTGCTGACTGACCCTTCGCTTGTTTGGTCCTCGGAAAAGCTGGTTCCAGTGTCTGGCATTGTCGCGCTGAGTGACAGCCGAATTGACACCGGAATCACTGCGACCTTCACCGGCACCCTGGAAGCGGACGATCGCTGGGTCGGTGAAAGCACGCTGCCATCGTCGAGCACGGCTGACATGCTGACGGCTCTCGATGCAGTGCTGGCAGACAGTGTAAACCGAGCGGCAACCGTTGTCTTTGCGTCGAGCTACGACCGTGCGGGCGCGCTGCTGCTCGATACCGAGATACAAGCGGAACTGCAAACCCGGCAACTGTCGGCCTTTTTCACGGTGCGCGGCATAGGCGAGGGCGTATCAAACGAGACCCATGACGAGTGGCAGACTGACACCACCCTCGATTGGATCGGCTTTACGTCGAGCAAGGGCGCGCTGTCTTATTGTGGTGGCGAGTACCTACACACTGACCCGCGCACTCTGCGTCAGATGCGCCGCTACTGGCTGTTTGCGGTCTGCGGTCGGAAGGCGGCGGCTCCCTATCACCAGAGTCTGGGCAAGCGCGCAGCGGAAACCGCGAGCGGTGCCGTACCTCGATGCGTCGGGCTCTACCACGACGAGGACAAAACGCCGGGCCTTGGCGATCAGCGGTTCATCACTGCCACGACGATGACTCAGCGACCGGGGCAGCGGTACATCACGGAGTCGCCGACGCTGGCCGACTCTAACGATGACGGATACACGCTGCAAGAGTACCGGGCAACGGTGCTGGTAGGTGTTCGCACCTGCTACGATGCGACCCCTGAGCTTCTGTTAGCGTCGTATCCGACGATCAAAGAGGCCGATGATACAGGCGCTCCGGTGGGTGCTCTGACCATCCCCGCTGCGCTCGACATCGAGAGCTTCCTAGGCGCTCAAGTGCTCGGAGAATGGCAGCGGGTCAAGTCCGATGGAAACCCATCGATTGGCGAATTTCCCGAAGGCGTCAAGCCAGTCGAAGTGCTGCGAACCAACGATTTCGCGACGACAAAAACGATCCTGATTCGCGTCAACTGCCCCGTGCGCACGTCGGCTCGGGTTCTCTCAATCGAAGGCGTGGTGAGGCTCTAAATGCCAGCAATTACCCCCCTGATGCTGAACGGTGTCGCGTACGCTTACCGGGATATCCGCTACGGCGGACTCCCTGGGCTGCGACAGCTTCGCCCCTATGTGCGGGCAATCAACTTCACGAACGCCAGCGACGGAGCGCTGAACCACGGGCATTCGCCACTTGGCCGCAAGGTCAGCGGCGCGTATTCTCCAACGCTGGACTTCGAGCTAGCTGAGGAAGGCGTCGAGATCCTTCACCGGCTGCTGCCTCCACAGGGCTTCGATCAGTTCCCGATCGGAATGTTCGAGCTGGTGTACGCAAAGGCCCAGACGATTCCACCCTTCAAGCGAGTGCGGTTCCGCGACGTTTTCATTCTGGGCAGTTCGGCGAGCTGGGCACAGGGAACGACGGAGCTTGCGCGCCGCATCCCGACCGTGGTCAGAGCCATCGAAGAGGACCACGGCGACGGCATTTGGCGCTGTCCGATCAACCTCATGGCTGAGGAGATCGGGATATGATCGCGTCGGCAATCGGACCTATCCATATGCGCGCTCCGACCGAGACGGAGGCAATCCGGCTTGAGGACCGATACCGGGCAGCTCGTCGGAAGCCATCCGATGGAGAAACCGTCGACGGAGCGCTGTACGACAACGGACTTGAAGAGGTGCTTGCCTGCGTCACCTCTCACAAGGTGTCGGATCTGCACCCAAGCGATGGCGGTCTGCTCGATGATGCGCCCGCACTCTTTGAGCAGATGGCTGCGGAGTTTCGCTCGCTTGGTGGCGCTGGGATCAACGCGGAGCCATGCGCAGAAGCCATCACTGATGACCTAGCGCGTTCCTTTGGTAAAAAGGCTGTGGGCTTGTCCTACGGCGGGGTGCAGCTCGTGGCGCGCAAGCTTTCTTGGGCAGAATACAACGCTTTCGCCACGGAACGCGACGAAGCCAACCTGTGGGGCTTGCTCGCCAAGTACGGCAAGCGCTGTGTGGTATCGCACACGCAAGAGGAGGTGGCAGAGCTTTGCGGGCGGTTCCCGTACTTCGCAATGACCCTCGGAGCGAAACTGTACCACGTCGCGCAGGGGGCGGTTGATTCCAGCCTGGGAAAATACGCGACCGCCTAGCCAAGCAAGACAGCGATCTCTACCTCGCTGCTACCAGCTTGCTTGCAGCCAGACATGGCAAGCGCTGGCGTAAGGTCGTAGGCGGCGAGGGCTTAGCAGGTGCGGCGCTCGAAGCACGGTTCATGCTCGCTGTCACCAATTTTTTGAAGGGTAGCTAATGGCCGACGAGAATCTAGACTTCAACGTACGGATTCGCACGGATGCACCGCAGCTACCGCAAGCCATTGCGCTGCTCAGTCAGTTAGACCAGCGGCTTTCGTCGATAGACTCGGGGCTGAATCGGTTCCTGACTGGCGCTCAAAAAATGCAGCGTTTCGGGGGGGCTGTAGCCGGGGTCACTCGGAGCTTTACTGAGCTTGCCAGTGCGCTTTCTCTCGTCGAGCGTACCTTTGGCGCGGCCAGCCGGATATGGGGTGCTGCTGACGCTGCTGGCTCCTACGCACTTTCCGCTATGGGTCAGCGCACCTCGACGATGCGCGCAATGACCCAGCTCACAGGCTCCCGAGAGCAGGCTGGTCTTGAGTTCTACCGTGGGCAGCAATTCAGCCAGCGTACAGACTTCACGTCTGAGCAGATCGAGAAGTCCCAAACGCGGCTGATGGCGCAAGGGTTTCAAGGCAAGGATCTTTACGCCACCCTGTTTGCAGCCTCAGACCTGGCAGCGATGATGCCAGGCAACAAAAACGAGACGCTTGATCGTGTGACGATGGCCCTGTCACAGATCAAGAGCAAAGGCCGTCTACAAGGCGAAGAACTCACGCAGCAGCTCGCAGAGGCCGGTCTAAACACCACACTAGTCAAGCAGCAACTCATGGGGGCGTACGGGCTCAAGTCGACCCAAGATGTCGACAAGCTCATGGCCAAGGGCGGCGTGAGCGCCGATGTGGCTCTTCCGGCCATCCAGCGTGCGATCTTGCAGCAGCTCGGAACGACCAGGGCGGGAGAGTATTCCGCTGGCTCCTCTGGAAGCGTGCAGGCGCTTATCTCTAATCGAGAGGAGGCCGTCAAAAACATCCTTAAAGGCTTTGATGCTGACGAGAACCTTCCAGCGATGGAGCGCTATAAAAAGGCGCTCTCTGAACAGGGGCGGCTGTTCGACCAGAACAGCAAGACCGGCGGCCAACTCAGTCTGATCATGCAAGACTTGGCAAACGCTGCCGTGGACGGAAAAAGCGCGCTGGCGGAGTTTCAGACCGGGTTTATGGAAAGCTTCGCGCAGAGTTACACCGACGCACTAACCAAACAGGGCAGGAACTTTGCGTCGTCGTCGATTGATCAATTGGATCTACTCGGACGCTCGATAGGAAGGCTGGGAGCCGTCGCGTCATCTGCAGTTAATTCGACAGATGGGCTTTTTGGCTCGATGGCCCGAATGCTGAATGATCAGATCGACGCAATCTCAGCGACGCAATCTGCGACGGGTGGCACGTACGTTAAAAGCCTACTGCGGGGAACGCTTCCCGGCATGGCGTATGATGCGGCTATATCAGTACGCGACGATCTGGTTAATAGAGCGCTAGGCAGAGGCGGTGAGGGTTTCGATGTGCAAGGTGACACGAGGCGATTGCTGCGTGAGGCAGAGCGCGCTCGCGGCGAGTTCGGAGACTTTTCAGGTGCGGGGACAGGTGGCGGACCGTCACCGAAAAGCGCTATCGACGCGCTGAAGTTTACAACCAAGACCAAAGCCTCAGCAAAGGCCGGTGGCGCTAACAAGGCAGAACCCTACCGAGGCGTATTTTGGGCCTATCAGGGCGCTGTTGGTGAGCGTACATGGGCAAGTCCAAACATCGCCGACGTGGTGCAGAACCAGCGTGAGACAGCGACGGCTATCACGTCGAGCGTACAAGCTCAGGCCGGTCAGACCACGATTACGATCATGATCCAAGGCTACCAAAAAGACAAAATGGACCTTGCGCGCACGATCGTATCAGAGCTAGGTCGGCAGAACAGGCAGCCACGGTAATGGCCAATCCAATCCCAGGTTGGCTGGGCATCCAATTTGACAAGCAGGGGCGCGAAGACCTAACGCACGCTGGTAGCCCTCCGTCATGGAACCGTCTGATAATCAACGGGATCACGATGCCGGGGCAGGTTTTTATCGAGAGTGTCAAGCACGCCCTTGTGAAGTTTGCAGGGCGTGCGAGTGGTAAGAGCCCAGGAGCCTCGACGATTCGAGGCCGCGAACCTGGAATCGCACGCGCCACGCTGACTCTTCGGAATAACGAAGAGTGGGACGAATATGTGTCCCTCATGCCCAGGTTGCTGCCGTACGTCAAAAAGGGGGCATCCCCGACGGCTGGCTCTGTCTCAGTGCAACATCCTTTTTTGGCCGCGCACTATATCAAGCATGTGCTGATTGAGTCGGTCGATGCTCGCGGTCCTCGCGGCGGTGGCCCGGCAATCGTGACGATGGTGCTCGAAGAATCAGAGGTGCAAACAGATATCAAGGTCGGACAAGCAAAGCCAAAGCCGCGCAATCCGAAGCTCGATTACGCGTCGACCATTGATATTGCCGGGCAGGCTCCGAAGCCTCCGAACCTCAAAGACTACGGACGCACGCCGGCTCAGGCAGTGCGCTAGGCTAGGTGTAAGGCGTGGCAGACGTTTGGATCTCAGCGCGGACAGATGGCGACAAGCTCGCGGTAGCGGAAGGCGACTACTTGCCCGGATGGTCTGGCAACTGGACTGCTCATCTTGAACTGGCGAACCTGGGACCAGCGCCGACTGGCTTGGTAACGCTGTCCTGGCTTGGGCGTGAGCTAGTCGGGCAGGTTGTGCGTGGTGGACAAACCAAGTCGGGCCGCGTGTTCGTGCTTGTAGCCGGAGGGAGCGGACACCTCGGGCAGGCAGCGCCGCCGCAACTGGCCACACGTGGGTACCAAAACTGCCCCCTGTCGCGAATTCTCGCGGATCTTGCCTTGGATGCGGGGGAACGCCTCAGCCCGACCGTTAGCGCACAGGTGCTATCGAGAACCATCGCCAGTTGGCCGCGCCGTAAAGCGCTGGCCTCCGCTTGCCTAGACGACCTTGCGCGGGCTCTGGGGTTGGTTTGGCGCGTTCTACAGGATGGCTCACTGTGGCTTGGTGTACCAGACTTTGCCGAGTCAGTACCAGAGCAGCAGCTACAACTACTCGACGATCAAGACCCGTCCCAATCGACCGCGCTCTATTCGCTACTGAGCTTTGGCCCGCTTCCAGGCGAGTCCTACGAAGGCCAGAAGGTCGGGGAAGCTCACTACAGGATCTCAGCCAGTGGAGACGGATTGCCGGGCCCGGGCGCTTTTGTACGGCTGTGGTGGCTTGACTCTGCCTCATCAGACCTTGACGGGGGCCGGCTGATCAAAGACTTCGCCGACCTAGTCAAGCAGTGTGTGCCCGTGGATTGGCTGGCGTCCTACTCGGCGCGAGTCGTCTCGCAATCTGCCGACGGTACACTTGAAGTGGTATTTGACACCAAGCTCCTACCGCCGCGAAAGGGTGTCCCATATCGCACACTGGTGGACGGAGCGCGGCTTGTCATCGACGCTGGCGCTCGATGCGTGGTTCACTTCGACAACGGGCAGCCGGCAAATCCGGTCGCTGATCTGTTTGACCACGGGTCGGCAACTCGGGGCGTTGCTCGCAAGGATGACACGGTCAATCCAAACACGCTGTTTCAGGCGTGGATCTCCAATGTCCAGGTCGCTCTCAGTGCCCTCGGTGCTCCAGTTGCCCCACCGTGGCCCGGCAACGTGTCGTTAGGGACGATTTCCAGCGCTAGCGCGAAGGTATTTTTGCCATGACACGGTTTCCCTTTGGTACCGACGCCAAACTTGAAATCGACGAGGATGGGCGGCTAGATGTCGATACCACTTTCGCCGTCGAGACAGATCCGGCAAAAATCATCGTCTGGGACATGCTAAAAACCATCACGACCGGCCAGGGTGTGCTCTGGTGGGCTCCGACGGCAACCGAAGATGTCAACGAAAGCCTCAACGACGGATTCACCCGGACGAGAATTGCCGAGCTACAGGCAACGCTCAAGAGCGCACTCGAAAACGATCCCCGGCTGACCTCGGTATCCGTGCTGCTGACACTGCAAAGCCGCGACCTCCTGATAAGGATCGAAGCAACGGCATCCGAGCAAGCCATTGTATTGGTATTGGTGAGCCGCGAGGACGGAACGCTCTCGATTGAGGAACTGACGACATGAGTTTGTTCAAGGATCTGCAAAAAGCGGTTACACAGTCGGAGTATTTCAACCGGCTGATGGCCGCGCATGCAGCAAACGAAGTCCCCACGGCAACGTGGCTCTCTGTCGTCAATATCGGGCTGTCGATCTCCCAGTACGTCTCAGAGGCCCTGGCACAGGTTGATTCGCTCCTCACAGAGACTTTTCGCGCTCTGTACTTGGAAGAGTGGCAAGGGCTGCTAGACGATGCTGCTAGCGACACGGACAGAGCGCGCATTGAAGAGCGGTTTCGCATCAATGCGCGGAACTTTTATGGGATCGAGTATTCGGCGGCGCAACTCCAGGTAGCGCGGTTTGTACTGACCTCGGTTGCCACTGCGCCCACTCAAACTCTCACAGCCGGGTCGATTGCCGGAACCCCAGGCAATGGCCTACTCTGGGCATCGCAACTGGAGGCAGACCTTGTGCCTTCGCAGCGTGCCGTGGTGGAGTTTCAAGCTGCGGAGGCCGGCGGAAACTACAACGTCCCAATTGGTACGACATTGGAGTTAAAAAGCACCTTTGTCGGCGTATCGATTACGAACCAAGCAAGCGGCGCTGCGACCAAAATTGGAGACGGTAACGCTGGGCTCTGGGTCTATGCTGCACAGGCTGGAGTCAGTGTTCAGATCGTAAACGCCGGCGCTTCTCTGCCCTTACTTGTGACCGGCGACCTCGGGACTCTGATCCTGACGGTGCAACTGCGCACTGATGGCGGTGGAGTCGCACAGAGCACTGCCGACGAGGTTCGGAATGCCATCAACGCGGCAACCGGAAACCCTGCGCAGCTCGTGCTCTATGCGCGAAATCAGGGAACCGGGGCTAGTGTGATGTCGCTTACTCCAGCCGCGCTTCCGCTCGCATGGGACGGTGGCTATATTCAGTCCGCCGGCTCTGATATTGAAAGCGCGCAGAGGCTCCGCAGGCGATGCGAGACGCGGCTGGACACGATAGGAGGGGGTGGGGGTCTTGGGCTTCCTCCTGGGCTGCTAGGAACCGAGGATGCGCTTGTATTTTGGGGCCTGGCGACGCCAACAGGATACACCGCGAGCCCTGTCCGCTGGGTGCGAGTGCTCAGCAATAACAAGCTCGGCGTGATGAGCGGTGGTGAGAGTACGATTATCCTCGCATCCCAGGCCGGTGCGGTTGCGGCTGCTGATGTCTCCGCTGTGGCTCTCAACTACGAGAACCCGCGTAAGTATTGGGGGGCCATCAACGTCGCATCCGCTGCCCTCACCACGATCCCTCTGATCGGCGTGGTGCATGTTCGTGCATCCAGCGGCAAGACGCTCGCCGAAGTGCAGGAGTCGGTTTCCGTAGCGCTGGCTAACTTCCTCGATGTGCTCGGAGATGAATGGAGCCGCAACTCGTCACCTACGATCTTCAGCAACAAACTGATTGGCGTCGTCGATGGCGCTGACCCATCCGCAATCATCTGGTTTGAGTGGACGGGGTTTGTGGGCTCTATAGTCTTATCGTGGAATCAATTTCCAGCCTGGAATACATCCGGGATGGTTTATCAGTACGGTTAACCAATGGGAGTGCTAAGCGACTATCTATTGCGTGAAATTCCCCGCCCTGCCTTCCTGGGCGGTAAGCGCATCACTGCGTTTCTTCGCTCAATAGCGGAAACTGGTGATTATTACGCCTGGCGCATACTGAGTGCCAGAAACGAATGGACCGTTGCAACCGCCACCAGAGAGGCGCTGCTCGCGCTGGCTCGCGATTGGAACGATCGCGGCTTCGATCGTGAAACTACGTCCGCATTACGCGCCTATCTTCTTACCATCATAGAGCAGCATCGAAAAAAGGGCACAGATGACGGCATTATGGCGCAGTTTGCACGAATTGGCTGCCCGTCAGTAGAGATCGTGACCGAGTTGACTCTGCGCGACGCTGGCGCGGTCAACCCATTTGGCGCGAATGTTGGATTCTTTTTTGTCATCGTAAAGCAGCCAAACCCGTTCTCATTCACCTATGCGGCTTGGGATGGCGGTGGGGAGTGGGATGATGGCACATCGCGGTGGGGTTGGTTCGGTAGTGCCGATGACATACGTGATATAGAAGACATTTTACGACGATGGAAGCCAGCCGGGGCCAGTTGCCGATTTGTCATCTTTGACGAGGACGGAACCGCTGGTTGGAACGCAGCAGGTCTGACAGGCAATTACGCACAAATCCCTATCAACGAACCATGGGAAATTCAGACATCTGGCCTGATATCCCATTACTACAACACCTCGTTTCTTGCACCCTGAAAGAGTGACACATGGCCGCAGGCGATAGACAGACATACACTCGGGTAGCAGCAACCGTCGAGGCTGCAATAGCTTCGTTGGTTGCATCGATGCTAGGTAGCACGATCTCCATGCCCAAAGATGGGCCGAAGATCACAGCCGATAATGACGGAGCCGGGAAAAGCCCCGTCAATATCGGACTCAAAGACCTCGCAAACTTGATCACGGGGCTGGCGGGGTCTCTTTACGGAAACGTCGTAGGGGTCAGCCAACGATCGTTCAAGAGCTTTTACGTAGACGGTACAGGTGGATCGACCCACACTGTATCATCTGGATATGGGCAGGCGCTCACAGCGTTTTTGGTGGGAGCAACCGGAGCGATTCGAACGCAGCTAGATACCGCAAAGCTGGCGTTTACGGGCACTGCTGCAAGTGGCTCCAATCCTCTTGCTACCGCTGCTGCGCCTAACACGCTCGATGCCCTCATGGTTCCTAAGGCCTGGGTGCGCTGGGAAACCGATGGTGCAGGGGGAATCACGTTATCCGATGGCGCTCGTGTTGCCAGCGTCCAACTTCCAGGCGCGTCAAAGGTCAAAATCAATTTTGCTACGGCGTTCGACAGCACTGTGTACACATTTTCGACCGAAATCTGGGGGCTGGCAACCTTGGCTCAGACTGCGCACATCGCAACGGCGACCGCGCTTGGATACACCGAGTTTACCTGCGGACTTGATCCAGCCACTAACCAACTGGTCGGCGTTCAGATATTTTTTGGACGGCAAACAACCTAGCAGGTCGTAGGAGGTTCCAATGTCGGATCAAACTGGTGTCGAACCATTTTCTAGCGCCAACGGTCTAGTGATTCCTGCTGGATATTGGGTCCATGTCGGAGCGACCGACACCATTAAGGTATGCGTTCGTGATGGGTCTGGTACTTTGGCCGACGGCCATTTTCGCGTGATCGCCAGCGTGTAGACGAAAGAGAAAAGACACAATGACAAAACAAACACTCCTCATGGCGTTGATGTTGGTTGGGTGCGACATGCCATCCAGTTCCAACTGCCTACCAGGTCGGGACGTATCAGATTGGTCCGTGGTCGAGCATGACCGCAGCGCCATCACAACCCCAATCCGATCGTGCGGGAGAACTGTCGGGTATGAGATCCAACTGCCAGATGGTGAGCGCGCCAATGTGTTGTGGCAGCTTGAGAAGCAATTCATTGCCATCGCGGGCGAAAAGGTAAGGTTTGGCGTCGACATCGATGCCGCACCACAGGCGGATGTGTTGCGAGTGTCAATGGATGAGGTCGGCCCGTCGCCTGGTGTGCGCACTGAGTTTGCTTTTGCCGAATCCAAACCGGCAAAAATTGGGCGAGCGGACATCGGTGACACTCGAGTTGGTCAATCGGCTCTTTACCGGGCCGTCAGGATTGTCACTCCGCAAAAGGGTGCATGGTCAGGTCGGCTCACCGGGTTTGAGTGGTAGGCCATGGAACCCTCCGCAATCGTCGAGCTTGTAGCCAGGATGCTGGCTCTCCCATCGGATAAAGTGACGGTTTGGCACTTCTTGTTTTTGGCTGTGGGCGTGTTTGGCTTATCGCTCCCTGGCTTGATCCGGCTGCGTCATCATGGCCAGCATGTGCAGTTTCTACGCACGGCGACCCCTGAGCAGCTCGCAGCGTACACTGGCAACCATCGGCTACCACCGCCCAAAGCTCCAAGCCTGGGCGGTCCTGTGGTGATTTTGGGGCTGTTGCTTTTGGTCGGCATAGCACGCGGTGGCGTGACATTGGCTGCCTCTGAGGAGTCGCGCCCCGAATGCACAAGCGACAAGCAGTGTCCAGCGGGTCAATACTGCCTGCGTGGTTCGTGCGTCAGCAATGCTCGAAAACCAAAGCCGGGCGGCAAGATGGCGGCTAGTGGTCCGCTCGGTCTTGAGTATGAGGTGCGCGATCCGGAGGTGCCGACGGTGGATTGGGTGCAGCGGAACCTTTAGCCCTTGGGCCAACGCTGAGCCCGTCGTCGCTGGTACCGCTTGCTCCCGGTGCGTGGAGGAATCCAGGGCTCCCAATGCTCGACGGCCTCGATCGTCATCGTGTAAACGTCGTCGTAAGGGTCCATT
>Ga0209174_10002286_pt1 | contig 12787 bp, 24 predicted proteins | sample JI91814BDNA_FD_187505 | JGI IMG/M metagenome (GOLD analysis project Ga0209174, IMG submission 187505) | Wastewater effluent complex algal communities from Wisconsin, to seasonally profile nutrient transformation and Carbon sequestration -... | ecosystem: Engineered > WWTP > Effluent > Algae...
GTGCATTCCATACAGACGACTATCTCGTATGCTCAGGAGGCGACGACATAGCATTTCCTTGGACTGCAGACGAACAAAGAGCAAAAACCCTTACCCAATTTAGGGTAGAAGGGTGCAGGTTTGGGATATGCGAGCTAACTACCATCGTAGATGGCAGGAAAGTAACTCTTCACATGGACAAAAGGATTGTAGGTCAGAACCGCATTCCTGAACAATGGAGGAGTAAGTAATGGCACAGAACCTAATAGAGTTTCTAAAGGCAGCCGAAGACTGGGAGATACTTGCATACTATACCCCAAAAGTCTTTGACTGGCTTGAAGGCAGGATAGAACTATCCGAAACTGATAAAGCTGCCTGTCAACAACTTAGAGAAAGGTTAAAAACGCAGTGTCAGTGGAAAGATAAAAACAACAAAACGCGCAAAGGAATACCTGCTTCCAAGTACGAGGCAATCAGAATCATGAATAAAAAAACTGATAAAACTTTTATTATTAGTTGGAAAGATAATGAAGTAATTGCTGGTACTTGGATAGAATTCGGTGCTTATAGTGAATACATTAGCAGTAGTAGTCATCGCTTTATAAATGGGCGACTTTATCCTGATAGCGCAGAATATCACTGCTTTGTACATTGAGCATATTCATTAACGTTAAAACAAAAACCCAGTGGCAAAGAAAAGTTTCAAAGGGAACACAGAAGCGAAGTCAAACCGCGCTGCAAAAGATGCAAAGGATTTTGCAAAAGGTGTGGGCGGAAAGTACGAGCGCACTGACGAAGGAGGAGACGTCACTTATGACGAAAAATCTCCTAAAGCAAAAGAGTTCATAAAAGCTGAAAAACAGGCTAAAGTGGACTATCACAAAGGTGTGAAGGAAGACTTAGCAAGAGCTAAAGTTTCTGATAAAGACACACCTCACACAGAATACGACGATGACCCAACCATGACTGATTGGGCATATACTGCTGACGACTTTTAGTAAATAACCATTTTAAAGCTCAAATTTCAACGATTGAAAAAGATGACACCAAGGCTGTCTAAAATGAGATCGTTGAAATTTGAGCCTTTAAACCACTAATAATGAAAAAATACGTTCCAAGGAGGGAACGATTACTTTGGTGTACTTCAAAGACGGTCGGTGGTGTGCAAGGTTTAATAGAAACAACTATCAATATTATTTTGGTAGATACCGCTCAGAACACACAGCTTGGGAAGTAGTTAACAAAGCCTTAGCTATTTACGCTGAAGGTGGTCATGATGCGGTTATGAAGTATAGACAAACCTTGGACTTGGCTATTACGAAATTGTACGATGATCCTGACACCGTTGAAGTAGAAACCGACAAATGTATTACAGAAACTGAAATAGTACTTTCCTATTTTAAAGGTGGAGGCTATAAATCAGTAAACACATTGGTTAATGAAACTCGCCTTGAAGCAAATGTTGTAGAAAAGGCGTTGAGTGTTTTGTTGGAGAATAATGAGATAGCAATTGAAAACCCTAACAATAATGTTAATAAATTGTATTATCTAAAACCAAAAACAAAATGGCGACAGAAAAAGTAGTAAAGGAAAAAGCTATGACTATACCAATGGTCAAAGGCTTGGCAAATCAAATTTATACTCAAGTAAATAAGGCTAACAAAGATTATTTAGAGAGTATGAAAAACAAAATTGAGACAGTGGTTGCAGAAGTAGCTGCACTTGACGAACAAGCAGCTCTTTGTTATGAGGCACAAAACGTACTAACTTCGCATAATTGCTTGATTAGTTTAGAAAGCGCATCGTTTACACCGAAAGGAAAAGCATGTAGACTCTTCTTTGAGGTAGATACTATTCTACCTGTACTACGTTCAACGTACTATCGTACTAATCAAGTTGTGTACGAACACTCTTTATGGTTACGAAAAGTTACAGAAACTGGTCCAGTTAGTATTGAGCAACAGGAAGCAACAATTAAGGAATCTCTTAATCGTTTCCTAACTAGCGTAGAACACGCAGTTAAAGAGCGAATAATATTACCTTATAAAACTGCAAATGAAGAGTGGCTGACAATAAGGCTATCCTTCTATACAATCACAATCACTGGTTTAGAGAATTTAACAAACGCAATGTTAAAGGAACTGCAGAATCCAGGATTCGAGGAAGGTAAGCTTACATTCAGAATTGGAAAATAAACAAAAAAAAACAAAAATGAAGTATATACAATTAGAAAACTTTTTTCATAGTATACATATTGTAACAGAGAATGATGACAGCGGAGATCCAGCTATATTTAGCAGCTTAAAAGACGCTCAGGAAACATTAAGTGAAAACTGTCAAAACGGTGTTGTAGTGCCGTTAGGTGTTGATATGATCTATCTTGTAAGAGAATTATACGAAGCTTATAAAAACGACACTGACATAGTGCATATCGGAGATTTAATAGCTAATGTATTAGATGAACATATAGTATTTCACCCAAAACCAAAATAAAATGAACAAAATTACAACGAAAAAAAACTTGCACAAAGAAACAGTTGCAAGATATCACATCACTCCAGGTACGGAATATGAAGCACATGCAATAGAACTGCATCCACCATCTGCAAAGTTTGTAGAAATACAAAATGATCAGCACAATCGTAGATTTGTGCCAATTGGATGTTTTATAGAAGAGGATTATTTAGAAGGCGTACCAGCTTCATTATGGAAAAACATGCCTAAAACAAAACACCATTAATGGAAAGAATAGTAAGTTTTGAAGAAGCAAAATTACTTGCTGAGTTGGAGTTTAAAGAAAATGTAGACAAAGTGTACGATACAAATAATCCTGAATCTGAACTATTAGACTATGGAACAGATTTAAGTGGGGATAATGAACTGTATGCACCTACGTACAAACAAGCTTTCAAGTGGCTTGTTGCTGAAGAAATAGATGCTTTAAAAACCTGGATTATAAATAGGGAGGGATTACTAAGAGAATTAGCTTTAGAAAGAGCTTTAATTGCATCATCTAAAGCGGAAACAGACAGGCCAAACAGAAACAAAAAAAAACAAAAGTGAATATACTAAGTATAAAAGCGTACTGTTACAGTGAAGAGATGGCATTTCAAGACGATGTTCCTGGAACCCCAATAGAGCCAGGAAAAGCATACGAAGTAAGTGAGGATGAGCTTGTACCTGAATTTAATTTAGGTAAAACTGTAATCAATTACATGGATGTAAATGCAGACAATTGGTTCTCAAGTCAAGAAATACTTGTCAATGATACACCAGCATTACTTGTAGATTTTGATGGACGAGAGTTTTATGTTCCTTACACTAAGAGAGAATTCAGAGAAATGTTGCAAAACAGTGATGAGGACAGTAAAAAACTGCGACAATTCTACAAGTGTCTAGGAATACATCAAGTACTGCATCAATTTGAAAAGGAATATGGACAAGTGCACGCTGCTACAATTGCTGTGCGTAAAATTTACATGGAACAAACCGATATAATGGTTAAAATATAAATAAAAATAAAATGACGGTACAAGAAAAAGCACAAGAATTAGTAAATTACATTGGTACAGAAGCTGGAATATATGCTGCCGATGAAGTAATAATGGTATTAGCGGATTGGAAAGGTACAGAATTAGCCATCCAAGATTGGGAAAAGATAAAAGAAGTTATCAGTGATTTAGAGCCTTCAAAAGCAATTATAAGCAAAGTACTAACAAAGTATTTAAACTACGTATTTGCTGATATAGATTGGCAATACGAGAATTTAACTGCTGTAGAGAAACTAACTGTATCAAAAGAAGAATTTGCACTACTAAAAGACGCTTACGAATTAAAATAAAACATCTATGATCGAAATAACTAAGGACAATGTACTAGAAGCAATAGAAATGCACTCAGCATTATGTGCATACCTAGAGAAAATTGCAGTTAAATTAAAACGACTCAACTTTGCTAGATACGCGCTGTATGAACCTATAGAGTATATAGGAGTGTTTAAAGACGAAGTGGTAGTAGTACAGCCTGATGAGAACGATGAAGTTAACAAAATAAAATTTCCTATACTTTATCTAACAATGTCAGAAGAAGAGTTAGAAACAGAAATCGACAGAGAATTAGAAGGAATGAAAAAAGCCGCAGAGCTAATGAAAGCTCGTAGAGCAAAAGATGTTGAAGAAACGGAACGAAGTACTTATGAACGTCTTAAAGCCAAATTTGAACACGATGCCAGTAAATAAAGACAACGTCTTAAAAGCAATAGAACAACACCGAGAACTTTTAGAATATGTGTTAGATGAAGTATTGGTAAAACTGCAGAGTCTATGGCCACAAGTATATACTCCTAATATTTTTGTAAATCACGTTAATTTTGACGTTGATGAAATTACACTAGAGTATTACGATGGCCAAGATAGAGAAATCTACATTCCAATACCTTATTTAACTCTTTCAGACAAAGAGTTAGAAGTGCAAATAAAAGGAGATATTGCTGAGCACAACAGAATAGTAGAATGGCAAAAAGCATATAGAGCGAAAGAAGCAGAAGAGAAAGCTAAATTTGATCGAGAAACTTAAAAAATATCTGTCAGGCTAGCAACATACGGCGATGGTCTACGTGGTACCCTATCCATGCGCGTATGAAGAATAGGAATTGCCTGACATGGTTGATTGGGTGGTGGAAATGGTAGACACGCCTCTAATAAATGAGGGCGCTCTAGTTCAAGCTATGTGAAGAAAGATCACAGCAAGACGAGCAACTGCAGGTTCGATTCCTGCTCCAATCACAATGCAATTTTGCAAAAACAATTGAAAAAAATCAGCTATGAAAACTCTAAGCTGCATTGAAAAATGGCATCAAAATGCCTACGTGTCTTCTAATGGACTTGAGCGAATACTTGCTCGTCCAGACAACAGCACCGTGCGTGCTCATGTAACAACAGCTCAAATACGTTGTCGTAGAGTTGCTAGTTGTGTACAAACTCCAGGTCAGACCCTGCAGTGTGCCAAAACAAATGGGCTGAGACCCCATGAAAATGGTGCAGCATTAATTAACCGCTTGAAAAACAGAGGAGGTAAATAATGTGCGAAGACATCATAATGATCGGAAACAGAATCACAGACATACGCGGACATGTGTTTGGTGATATTAACATTGGCAGCGGCGTCACTGTAGTGACCACTAAGACAGGTACGTTTGAAATCCGCATCTTAAAAATAGGCAATGGAAGTGTGGGCGAACTCGGGGTAGTAGTTCTAGGGTGTGCCCGCTGTATTTTAGACATAGGCAGTAGACAAATAAGGTTAGAACTTTTGCATTATAATTCTAACTACTACTCAGCTGCGGAAGAAATTACTAATTCTTTCAAGCCAATTGTGAGAGTTGAACATCCACTTACTAATCCGTTTGTAGATGAATGCTTAGAAACTGCAGAAACTCCAGTTACTCGCCAGTCTGCTATAAACTATCTAACACACTTGATAAACGATTTAAAAGTTGTTGCAGAATCTGTATATACTTTGAGAAGAGTATTTGTAAATAAGCAAAAACAACATTTGGAAAGTGTGCCAGCAGCTGCATCTACAACACTGAAAAACCTTGCAAATCAACTTCTAAAAATCCTCGAGGAGGAGGAAAACAGTATATGAGTGCAAAAATATTTTTAGCGAATACTAGTACTATATTCGCACAGTATGACCCATTGACAAGTGTCGCAGCTTGGCGTCAAGAAAGTGGTAGATTTCGCCAAAGGTTCATGAAAGAACTTGGTGACCACAATACCTTGAATCGTGCCCATATCAAGTCGTGCATTAATTGGGGCAAACATGTCACCAAAATAATCAACAAGTACAGTCGTGCTGAACTACTCAAAGAAGAGCACGGTGTAGAAATCGACAAAAATTTGGCGGCAGAGTTTAAGGTAATTATTAAAGACTACCGAACGGAGTCTGAGTATATAATTCCTTTGTCTACTCCAGCTAGACCTGTGGATACTACACAAGTTGCTGTAAGCAAAAAACCCACTAAGCGGAAAAAAGACATAGTAGTGGAAGAAGCTACTGTTGTTGAAACCGTTATTGGAATTATGCCTACCATTGAAACAGTTCCTGCTGAACAGCCAATCGCTGTACCTGCTGCACCAACAACACCGCCACCGTCTACAACTACTGCAGAAGTACCTAAACGTAAGTTGACACTTAAGTTGAAAGACACTGCATCTCCTGAACAACGACCTAAACCAAAACTAGTGTTGAGAAATCAACCTAGTCAATAAATAACCAGTAGATGGGGACAAATTGTCCCCATCTACACATTTAATTTACTATGATTACGTTTTTTATATTATTGTGGATAGTTACAGCAGGTGCTTGGTTGTTTTTGTGGGTTTACATGAAGGGACTTGAAGAATCCTTAGAAATCTACGCAGACAATTTAAATCAGCTAACCGATGCTGTTAAGATGCTTGCAAAAGAATGTGTCGGTATTGTAGACACGCAAGAGCAGCTGCAGAACAATCTGATGCAAGTTGCTACCATGCACAACGCCTTAAACGACGACTATCTTAAGTTAAGAAGTAGATTAGGCTTCATAGCAACAACTATCGATGAAGACGAAGAGTTGCCACAACTTAATAAGGATTATGGTGCAGCAATAGTACAACAGGTGCGTGCAATATTTGGATACTTAAGTAAAGGCAGAGTTTCAAAGGAAACTCTAAAAGAACTAGAAGAAAATATTATCTATGCACAACACCATAAATCACTAAGCGCCGATCAAGTTGAAGAGATTACAAACATTCTTCTTGAAGCATACAATTCATCTACAAACGGCACTCAAACCTGTAGATTGGCTACTAAACTTTTAAAACTAGTTAATTAAAATGAGCGAAGAAATTAAAAATGATGTGCAGCAAGCACCTACTATCAAGTACTTGCAATGTAATCCAGTGACTAAAAGCCATTTTAGGTCTACTAATCAGGTGACTGAGAAACGTAGTGCTAATGGTGTAACAGGAGATGTAATATTGCTTGTACCTACAGATATAAGTACAACAGGTTCAATTCGTTACAGAATTGGTATATGCGATATTACAACTGCATGGAACGCACAACTAAGTGACAACAGACTTGTTGTGTTTACTTCAAAAAACATAGACGCTATTATCGAAAAGTACAATGCTCCTATAAAAGAAATTTTCCTTAACCTTGCGAATACAGCAAAAGAAACTATTGAAGAAGAACCTGCTAAACTATGTCTAGAGTTTCTACAGGCTTTGGTAGAAAACGATGTATGTATTCCAAAAATCAATCATAATCATGGCGAAAACCAAAGGGCGTCACATAATGATGTACCCGCATCACCAGATTCCGCCGCCTCAACCACAGGTGTGGTACCTGGAAGACCAGCAACAGTCTGAGCCAGAGAGTAATCCTTGGAAAGCAGTAGGTGCGCTTGTAGTACTTATAATCCTCTTTGTAGGATTTAATTACTTCTCTTCTAAGGTTAAATTTAATACTGTAAAAGTAGACAGTACTGCAGTAGCTCAACCTATTCCTGTACAACCAGTAGTAACACCTACCAAGAAGCCATCTACAGAGCTCTCTCCAAGAGCTACTGACTATCTAGGGGATACTTCGGCAGTTGAGCCAACACCTAAACCAGTTGCTGCGCCTAAAATTACCGTCCCTACTGTACCTGCATCTACCAAGGCTGTAAAAACAGTCGAGAAGGCACCAAAGAAGCCCAAAACAACGAGATTAGTTAGTATTGATACAATCCTATCAATATTGCCTAAAGACACTCATAAAGGCTTAAAAACAGTCAAGGGCGTGTATGTAACATTTACAGGGCAATATGAGGCAGGAGCCACTGCTGTGTATATTCGTCCTAAAGAGAAAGGTGCAAGTCAAAATCTTGTTGCCTGGAACTACGTAGTAGATGCAAAGCGTGCTAGGCAGATGTTACCAGAGTACCGTCAAAGTACCAGCGGAAGTGAGTGGGCTAACAGTAACTGTTTAACAGTATCACTTGCACAACATAAAGGTATTGTAACAGGTGACCGAGACATCCTTGCTGCTAAACTGTGCGCACAACTACTGCTGAAATATAATCTTAGTATAGATAAGCTGTACCTAGATCCTGAAGCAATTACTTTCACCACTACTAGCTGGACACGCTTTAAGTTCTCAGTTAGTAATTATATGAAGTTACAGTGAAATTTAAAGCTGGGTGGGTTGTTCTTATACATCTGCTCATAGTAATAGATACATACTTGTACCTACAAATACCAAAAGTAGACTATCACTATGCTTTCGAGTACATTATGGTGGTAGTCTACTTTATTGCTTTACAACTAATTTATTTCATACACTATGGTACTGCTTATTACATTAACAGACATGAGTAGCAAAGTAGTATTAAAGATGTATGTAAATAATATCTACTTTTGCTCTTCTACATACGCTAAACTACACACTTTACGAACACATGTATTAGATATTTTAAAAAACAATTTTAATGCATCCGTACTTGCTAAACAATTAGCGACAGCGTTGTATACGCAACGAATTAACTTAATTTACGGCAATAAACGTAACGTAGTTGTAGGTGGTTCAAATAGTATGTATCTAAACAATGTGCTTGCAAATGTGTTCAGCTCGGCAAAAGTAGTTAAGATAAAGAGCGTAAATTTTTCATTTTTAACTAACAAGAAGAAAAAATGAAGTTAATAATAGAAACTTACGACATTCATCTACCTAGACGCATAACACCGCTTTACAGAGCAGTCTTAAAATTTCATTTCTGCTTAACAATTGCTTCACAAGATACAATGAGGTACACAACCTGTTTGTTGTATAACACTTTAAGAAAATATGCAAAAGAGCGAGTTGTAGTAAATGAAATCTATTCTGAAAGAGAGCCGTATCCATGCCTAATTCAAATTTCAGGCATGATGCCGAGTGAAGTAAGTAAAGTAGAAAGTTGGTTAAGTTATCTACTTGTAAACGAACCCTCTGGTTTTATAAATCACATGTTAGCACAAGTAGATACTGATGAAGCTATACAAGATATTATCTTTAATCAACTTCTAAAGTCACCACGCATACTAAAAACCTATCTAGAATTATGACCATAAAAATAGACGTCTATATGGACGATGGTAGGGATTATTATGTAGCTACATTTAATGATATAAAATTCATAGAAATATTTGTATTATCAAAAGAATATGTTATACTACGACTTCTATTACGTTTTTATAATAGGTGTACAGAAACCAATCCTACTGCAATTACAGCAAAAGGATTAAAAATTGCAAATATAGACCGCAAAGCTAAACAACAGCTTAAATTTGCTCTAAAACGTATATACAGAGATTATCCGCATCATGTAAAATCTAGATCAGTAAGGGATATGTCAACCTTATCTGTCAAAGATTTAGAAAACATACTGTATAAAATTATAGATTTGGAAAACTATCTAATACTTATAACATGTTCATGATTATCGACCTCATGCACAACGATGATTTAGGGTATATGATAGAAGTTCCAGATGTGTATTTTTGTATGACTAGGAACGTAAAGGCACAAAGTAAGTACTACCAATATGCTTTAGCCATGCATAGTATGTACACTAACAAATTAGTACGTAATACCAGTGAAACTAAACCAATTGCATTAACTGATTTCATAAAGCAAGATTTACTTAGAATAAAACTATGCTTACGACATATCATAATTGCACATGGATTAAATATAACTAGTGTCAAAGGCATTGTAGAGTTTAAAGACCACAATGAAGTGGCTAACTTTACACAACGTATCATAATGGAAGACTACTACTTCCTGCGTGTGTATCTAACTCCTCAAATATAGTGAAAATGAAAGTAATAATAAGCTTTTATGAGAGTAAAGACCCTAACTTTGATGGTACAACTACACATGCAGATAATCATACATTACATTTTGATAATTACTTTTTCAGTGAAAGTGGAATTAGACAAAGTGTATGTGCATTGATAAAGCAGTATGTATTTTATGCGAACAAAGGTCAGGGCAGAGTATTAGGCAACACCAAGACTACCTATCGGACAGGTCATAAACCATTTAAACCTTTACTGTTCATACACAGCTCTCAAATAAGCCGTGATTTAAGGCGAAAGTTAATTGAACAAATTACGTGTTTATTGTACCCTGAACAGAAAGACGTGTTCTTCTTCTCTAATCTATACACAACAGAATTAACAGATAGTAGATTCAAAAGTGCAGTAACGCATCTGATAATGAATGGGGTGTATATAAATATCAATTACCAATGACGGCATACATTTGTATAGCACCAGAAAAAGTGTTAAGTAATAGCGTCAGGTATGGTAGAGATGAAGTTGATTGGGAAGCTATACATCGTCTGCTGCTAATGGGCTTAGATTCATTTATGGAAGAAAATTTAGATAAGTATTTATCAGATACATATTTAAAACTACCTAATCTGTATTTCTCTACTATTAAAAGAGAGACTGTGTTTCAAAAAGATAGCATAAGTACATACACCTTAACTTTGCTAGAAACATTACTTGCTGGTATCTATACTACTAATAATCTATACATTATTGAGAAATTAGAAAAGTACGAATACCCGTATGTAATGGATTTGAATCTTAGAACAGTAAAAGTACTCTTCTATGAAGCATTCTTTAAATTAGGCGTAAACACCTTAACTGATGCTACTTTAGTGATAAACAGTCAGCCACAGAACTACACTCCACCTGATGGTAACGGAGTTACAAGTTTAATAGATAAATTTGTTAACTCTACTGAAACTCGCTTAGCTTATTTAATTCTAACATTGTAATCAAAATGACAGCAAAAATTAGTATCTTCTCAAAGGACGGTGTAGAAATTGAGTACGATGACGGAATTATACAAAGTTTAAGTGTACAAAAAATAAACCAGCAGATTGAACTTTACAGTATTAACAGCCCTAATAACAAGCTCTTGTTGAAGGAAGGACTGTCTGAGGTAGTATTATCACGTAAATTTCAATTCACAGACAATACAGCAGTATGTATAGTAATAAGGCTGTTGATAAATGAATTTGGATCACAGCTTATACCCATATCTACTTCATCAGACAGAGCACTTGATCTGTTATCGTACATATATAAAACCGAAGAACGCATTGCACGAATCAAAAATCTTTTTGAAAAAAATATTGATAATTTCATGCTAATCTTTATTAGTCAGTAAACAAAAAAGCAAAGTAAAAAGCCATGACACAAGTAAGTGAAACAAGTGAAACAGAAGCTTGTATAGAGCCAACAAAAGAGTTAAACTACACAGCTGAAGAGCTAATTGAGCTTGTACAAAATCCTGATGTAGGTTTAATTCCAGCTGAATTATTCTCCCATGCAACATGTACTGCTATAAGTCCTTCGTTTGAAGGTATGCAGCTGGTGCAATTTAAAAACACAAAAGTCCAGAGCATAGACTTAGCTAAATGTGATGCAAGACAGCGTCATATTGTAGAATATATTCTACAGTCTAGCGTAATCCCAAGCAACGAATTGATAGAAGCTATCTATAAAATGGATAGCAATCCACCTTATAGTTTGACTGAGTTTACTGAGTATGTAAACAAAGTTGTAGACATTGTGAAGTGTATCTTTAGTCTTTATAGACCCAGTACCGATCCACTACTACGAGAAACACAACAGAAAATTTACGATGTGTATAGTCCACACGGACTAGAAGTATTAGTTGGATACGAACCACTTAGCAGCAGTACTGCAATTGCAAGACCTAATGTGCATAGTATAACAGTAAGTAATAACATCAGCAACAAATTTGATCATATAAACGCACAAATTCCTGAATTTAGTGGTTATTCTGCAGAAGTGATCTGGAATAAGTACGCAGAAACTGTTGCTCTTAGAGCCAATGCAACTAGAGTACAAAAAGTTGCTTTGCAGGAAATAGAAAACTTGAAAGTTGTTGAAAGCCAGTATCTACGTCAGCTGCATGGAAACATGGTTGAAATGCGCAAAAAGGAAGTTCTAGCAGAAGTAGTAATAAAAAACGCTAAAAACATGGAAATATTTTTAGCTAACAATTCATTTGTTGCTTCTGGAGTAAAAGACGGGCATTTCTGGGGCATCACAGGTTGGAATGTAGTTGAACTACATGGGTATGTTGGGTTTAGTGAATTTGCAAGAACCAACAGAGATTACCAAAAACTAACCAGATACCGATTACTTCCACCTGTAGTGATTACAGTAAAAGATGTGCTAACTACCAAAAACTTGAATGAACGCTGGGGACTTGTTGTGTTAGATCAGCATAAAGACTACTTCCAAAAAGTAAACTATGACGGAAACTCATGGTTCAATAAATGTATTCCACATCAATACTCTGGTCATGTAAATGGAGTAGTATACAATCAGGGTAAAATAGTCTTAAGTTCGTATGGTCAACAATCATGTATAGCAAAATCAGCTGAAATATTGAATAATTTATTTGACGTATCGCAAACTAACTGTGTTACAGATTATAAATTCTTGAATATGTTCAGAACTTTGCCTCTGTATGCAAGAGCTAGTGATGGCTACGGAGAAGCGGCACTTGCACTAGTGCCAATCTCTCAAAAGTATGTGGATATCATACGTGGACCAGAAGGACAAAACCTAGACCACAACTTCATTACTGACGAAGATCGTATTGAAGATAGCTTTACCCTGATTTGCGAAGCTAATTCAGTAGATGCATTTGGATTTACCTCAAGATACGAGCTATCAGATTACAACAAAAACAT
>Ga0209174_10002287_pt1 | contig 12776 bp, 6 predicted proteins | sample JI91814BDNA_FD_187505 | JGI IMG/M metagenome (GOLD analysis project Ga0209174, IMG submission 187505) | Wastewater effluent complex algal communities from Wisconsin, to seasonally profile nutrient transformation and Carbon sequestration -... | ecosystem: Engineered > WWTP > Effluent > Algae...
CGGTCATCTTCATGGACTGGCCGGCCTTGTTGAAGCCGCGCGCCAGCGGGCCATCAGTCTCCTTCCCGTAATTCGGATCAAGGAAGGGGTTGGCCGCAGCCTTCTGCTCAGGCTCGAGCCCGTAGTTCGGATCGAGGAATGGGTTTTTCTCAGCTGCCATTACCTGCTCCAATGTAGCGGGCGGCGGCGCCCTTGCCATAGACGGAGTCGAACATCGCGGCCTGTTCGGGGTTCTTCTTCAGGGCCGCGATGTGGTTTGCAACCGGCTGCTGTCCTGCGCCTTGGGTGGGCCGCTCAACATCCAGCCCGGTTTGGTTGTTGATTACACGGCTGGGAACGTTGCGCATAGCGCCAGCATTTGCGTCCCACTCCTGCCCGCCAGGCACCACCGTAAATCGATTCTGCGGCTCCTGCTTGCCCGACAGATCCCGAATCTGCTGGGCAATGTCGCTGCGCTCTTCCGGCGTCTTGGCTGCCTCGTACTTCGCCTGCAGATCCTCCTGGCGCTGAGCGGCGCGAGACTGAAAGCCCTGGGCCTCCTTGCGCAAGCCAAGCTCCCCTTGTTTGCGCTGGCTCTCTCCAGCCTCTCGCATGCCCGTGGTTTCAAGCTGGGTGGCTGCATTCGCGTCAGTCTGGTAGCGGGACTGCTCGTTGCGCTGGTCGGCCTCAACCATGCGTTGTGCCGTGCGAAGCTGGTTTGCGGTCAGTTGGCCATTCCTGGCGCCGGCCAGCGGCTTCAGGGCGGCATCCATCACCGCTGCGCGATCACGATCCGCCTGCGCACCGTCGCGAATCGTGGTGAAGCCACGCTCCCCTTGCTCGGTCTGGCGGAAGCCGACACCGTTGCCGCTATTGAAGTTGATCCGGTCTTGGATCGACCCCATGCCGGCGCGGATGTCGCTCTCACGCTGCAGGATGCCCATCACGTCGGGGCTGCCGGCTGCGCTACCAGGCCCAAAGCCTAGACCCGGCCCCGAAGGCGCCGCCCCGGCCGCATCACCCCGCACTGATGCAGGCTGGAAGCCGCCCACCGGATTGCCCTTCATCTCAGCCACGGCCTGGCCCGGGTCGATGTTGGTGAAGAGCGGAGACTGGCCCTTCTGGTTGATGCGCTGCACGCCGTTGGTGTTCTCGACCGGCGTTACGGTGTAGGGCACGGGGCCGGCGTCCATGTAGCTCTTGGCAGGATCGGGGACGGGCTTGGTGTCAGGATTTGCTGCCGTGGCGGCGGGCGTTGTCGGGGCTGGGGCTGCGGGCGCGGGAGTCGTCGCCTGCGCCGGGGTCGGCTTGGCGTCCTCGATCCCAAAAAGCCCTTTCCCAAACTCGACCGCCGGCTGCATTCGCCGCGCCGTCGCGTTCATGCTGTCTTCCATCGCCGCGGGGATCATCGCTGCCGTCCCGCGCAGGGTGGCGCCGGCGGCCTTCGCATAGTTCCCCTTGTCGGCGTTCTCGTTCCAGGCGTTACCGATCTGGCCGGCAACCATTCGGGTCTGGCTTCCGTCTGCCAGCAAGGAGGCGCCCGGGACTGCCCGGGATGCATCGCCGATCCGCGTGATCATGTCCGCATTCGACTGGGCGTAGATGTTGCCGGCCCGTTCCGCTTGGTTGCCCGGGTAAGTGTTGGTTGGGCTGGTAGCAAGCGGGCGCTTCTTGTTCGGGTCATCGGCCAAGCCGCCGTCGACAAAATTCTGGACTTGAAAGCCTCGCTGTTCGCCTGACGTGGCAAACGGACTCCTCCCCGTCAGAATTCTGCTCTGAGCGTGCTCAATAGCCTTGTCGTACATATCACCGGTAGGGCGACCTCCGGTCAAGACGTTGGACAAGTCCTTAAAGCTCTGATTTGGCGTTACCAAGGGAAAGTGAATTCGCTTCCCATCAACGTCTGCCTCACCAGAAAACTCAGTCATTGTCGATCCATCACTAGTAGCAAGAGGGCCAAAGTAGCCATCACCCTTGGGGGATCCATCGCGCCGGAGCCCGTAGCCGCCCGTTACTTGCTGGACAATGTTGGCGGTGTCGTCCTGAGAAGGAATCAGGCCACCATCGGCATATCCCCTGGGCTCGGGTTCGTAAGCGTCAGCAGCCGCACCAACAAGCCCGTTTGTGGCTACCGACGCAGCCGTGCCTTTGATGGAAGGGACCAGCACTGCAGGCGCAGGAATTATTGACTTGATTGCCGGCCCAGCTGCGCGCATCACTCCAAACGCAGGGATAGAGCTGGCGCCCGCAAGCGCCATCCCAACGCCATCGCCAGCCCCGGCGGCGTCGTGCATTGCCCCCATTGCAGACCCAAACGACGTTAATGGATTAATGGCTCGTCCTATGCGGGACGCAATGCCAGGATTTGTCTGCTCAAACCTTTTGTTGTCTTCAGACCAGTATTTCGCGGTTCTTTCCACCAAGCCGCCGTCGACAAAGAAAAGCTCGCCGCTCGCACGGTCGTCGCCATCATCTTCCTCGCCTTCGCCCTCTTCGGTCCCTTCGCCTTCGCCCGCCGGCTCGTGCGTCGCAGCCTTCAGCCCCTCAAGCACCTGAACCCCGATACCGTGCACCTGCTCCGGCGACAAGCGAAACTCCCCATTGCTCAGATTCACCGGCACCTTCCCGGCGTTCTTGCCAAATCCAAGCGAGGGGCCGTCCGGGTTCTTGGGGAGCGCATCCGGGCGAAACCCGGCGGCGCCAAGGGCATCCGAGCCGATCTGGCGCGTACTGTCGGCAGGCATGATGTAGGTGCCCGCCGGAACCGCATCTTTCACCGAATCGGATGTGCCCGTGCCGGGGCCGCGGACCATGCCAAACCCACGGGCAGCCTTGGCTTCATCTTCGACGGCGCCGCCGTCCGCAAACTGCTTGCGCCCGGCATGGCCGGCGCCCTTCTTGAATCCGTACATGGGGGCTCCCCGTTGAATCGCTGGCGTCGATTCTTCGCTAGAGCCCCTGCGCATCCAACCCCTACATGGGTTATCCGTAGTTGTAGTTGTGCCTGGTCGATTCGTCTTGCGATTGGCTTTGCGAGCTGCTCGCGCTGCCGCTGCCCGACACGCTGGCACTCACGTGGGCCGCCGACATGGCGCCGGCAGCAAGCTGCGCCGTGTATTGGCCGATGGCCTTGGCCGCTTCTAGGGCGACCTGTGCCTGCTGCACCGCGTTTTGCATCTTCGCCTGGTATTCGGTGATCTGCATTTCGGCGTAAGCGATATTGGTGCGCGTGTTCATGTCGGCAAAGCGGCTTTGCATTTCCGCATCCGCCACGTTTGCGCTCGCCTGGGCTCGCCACGCATCCACCTGCGCCTGAAAGGCGGTGGTGGCGTACTGCACATTGCCCAGATTGGCCGACAGCAGCGCCTTGAAGGAATCCACGTCGGCCAGGAACTTCGACACCTTCGTGCGCGCCGCCTCCATCTTGATCTGGGCGCCCTTCACCTTCACGTCAGCCTTGTTGGCCACTGCCTGGATTGTCGACGCATAGGCGCGGGCCTGGCTCTCCATCACCCCGGCCTTTGCTTCCTCACCCTTTACCTGCGCGGCGTAGGCGTCGAACTTCACTTTCTCCGCGCCGATCTGTTCAGCGTACGCCTGCACGTCTGCACGGTAGGCGTCGAACTGGTTTTTCACCGTCTCGGCGCGCACGGACGCACCCTGCATCAGCGCCTTGTACACCTCCACGTTCGACTGCACCGCGGCGAGCTTGGCCTTGAACACATCCACACGCTGCTGGTTGATCTGCCCCAGCGCCACCTGCCCTTCGACGGCCGTCTTGTAGGCGGTCAGCTTCGATAGCGCCGCATCCAGCTTGGTGCGATACACCGTGGCCAGCGTCTGGAACGCGGCATTCTGCGCATTGAACAAACCCACCTGAGCATTGAACACACTGATCTGTGCTTCGGCCTGAAAGCGCGCAGCCTCAAACAGCCGCTTGGCCATGTTCTCGTATAGGTTCTGGGTCAGCTGCTCCAGGGCCATGCCTTGTTGCACGGCAAAGCGGATGCTTTCGATCTCCCACTTTGCGGCTTCAATCAGGATGTCGCGGTTCAGATCGGCCGCCCGCAGCCGGCCCTCTTCTCGCGCCACGTCCACCTGCTTGGCCAGCATGCCCGGCGGCATTGAGAACCCGCGCGATGCCCAGGTATCCGTCGCCTCTTGAACAGCCCGTGTCGTTTCGGCGCCCTGCCGCTCCCGGGCGCGCGAGAACAGCGCATCCTCAATCGGCGCCGGCAGGCCGGTGCCGCCGGCCATCATGGAGCGAACGCGCGCCACCAGGTCATCAAGCACCTCTGACCGGTACTCCGGCTCCACCCAGTTGATGAACACGTTCGGCACCGTGATCCCGGCCGTGCTTGGTGGCGTGGCGTCAAAGCTCGGCAGCTCCGGAAACGAGAAAGCCGGAAGGTTGATCTGCTCAAGCACCTCCATACTGGGCATCTCAATGGCCGGCGCGTCCGGGATAACAATCTCCGTATTCACCGACGGCCGCTCCGGAACGGCAATGCTGGCCATGCCCGGCGCCTCGGGGATATTCACGGCGATCATCGCCGGCGCCGCCGGGATGGCGTCCATCTCCCCGATGTCGAGATCGGCCAGCAGGTAGTCGATGTTCAACTCTCCGGGGATTTCCGGGATGTTCATCGGCGGCGCAGAAAAGGTCGGCATGGCGCCAAGCGGCACGCTGGGCGGGATGGCATCGGGCGGGCTAAGCCGCGATGGGGCGGGAACAGACGGCACCTGCACGCCAGCGATGTCAGCCAGGGCTGAACTTAGCTGGCTGCTATAGCGCACCGCCATGTTGTCCAGAGACAGGATCTTCTGGGTGACGATGCTGACAGCTTGGTCAAGGATGCCGCCAGGCGAAGGCATGATCATGGACATTCAAATTCTCCTCTTCGTCGGCGCGGAGTTGATGCGCAGATCGTTGATGTAGGCCCGCGTACCGGTGACGCGAAGCTCGAAGGCAAAGTGCCGCCCGCGCAGCCCTCGACCAAATACAAAGCGGCCATTGGTCAGGCTCCCGGACCGCTCCGGCTGAAGTGCATAGGTGTAGGTGTGAGGGTCGCCGCTCTGCGTCGTGGTCACCGCCATCTCCGCCGTTCCGTCGAGCTCGTACTCCAGAAAAGCCTGGAGGGGATGAACAAGGGGGCCGTCGCTCACATCCACCTTCCCGGTGGTGATGCGGCCCTCCACATCGCCCAGCCCACCATCCAGCGCATACACCCCATCGTCAGCCACCCCGTAGGCGACACCGTTGATCATCGCCAGGGCATTGAAGGCGTAGGGCTCGAAGCGGCTCACGGCCCAGTGGGCTGCGTGAGCTGTCCATGCTTGACCGATCAGGCCCCCGCCCACCGGAGCGCCATCAGCTACTGCCACATCCGTGACCAGATCCACGGCGTGCAGCACACCCCAGGTCTGACTTGTTGCCGCCGCGGACGAAACCGGCACCTCAGACGAGGCCGAGGCGCTATCCATCACGCTATCCACCACCGCTGCAGCGTCAGCGATCAGAACCCTGGCACGCAGCAAATCAAGCGTAGAACCCGACGCCAGAGCAGAATCCGCAGCGATGTCCGTCACCTTCCGAATCTCGGCGTCGGTCGCGCGGGCGGCGTCGGTCACTGTCGAGGTGCTATGGCGCGTCGTGACGGGCTGGTCGGACGCCAACGCCGCGTCCGTCGTGAGCGTGCGCAGCCCGTGCCGCACCAAGTCCTCCGCCTGGGCGGAGTCGGCGTGCAGCCAGAACACCGTTCCACGCTCCGAATCGACTGCGCGGGCAGCGTCCTTTGCCAGGTTGAACGCATGCAGCGCATCCAGCACCTGATCCGATGCAGCAGCGGACTCGACCGACAGCGTGGATCGACTATCCAGCACCTGATCCGATGCCGTTGCAGCGTCGGGATGTAGAACCCCCAGGGCAAAAATCAGCGCACTTGATGCCAGCGCGACCTCCGTCACCAGCGAGGAAAGGCCCGCCCATGTCGAATCGCCCGCAATTGCGGTATCGACGGAATCGTCCCGATAGCTACTCATTGATCACTCCGATGAAAAATCGCCCCTCTGTCGGGCTGGCCAGATCCGACGCCCCCCAGCGGAAGCGGGTTCCGTCCGGCCTTGCCTCGGAAATGCTCGAGTACTCGGCAGACCCGAACGCCACCCGGCACGCATCCCGGTAGAAAAAGTTACCCAACTGAGGAGAGAAGCCGAAGAACCACGGATGCGGTTCGTTTTCATGCACAAGGGTCGCTGGTGCATAGGCAATGCTTACGCTCAGCTTTCCGGACTCCCGTCCAGCAACAACGGTCTGCGTCTCGTAAGGCTGGAAGCCGGGCACTTCTCCGCCCCACCAAAACCCCAGCGCCGTGTAGTTGGATTGGCGCTGGGTGTAGTGCCCGAAAAGATAGGTCACATCCTGAAGGCCAGAAAACCCCCACCAGTTCCCCTCGTCTGCGTAGTCGGAATACTCGGTCGGCTCGTACAGGTACGTGTCCATCCAAACCGGCACGCCATTCTCTGGGTGCTTCCCGATGTACTGGTTCTGCGATACCGTAGAATCAACCCAGTGAAAAACGTTGTCGTGGGTCCATATCTGGTAGGAGTTCGGGTCTTTCATCCCGTGCAGCTCCCCCTTGGTGCTCAGGGTTCGCGACGAGAACACCTCCTTGTAGGCGTAGAGCAAGGCATCACGCTCAAACACGGGCACCAGCGCAGCAACGTAGTTTCCAAACCCATCGGTGGTCGTCTCCCGCGTGTGGTGCGCGTAGTAGCGAAACCGATACACGGCCCCTACCCGCAGCGGCGTGGCCGGTGAGTGGAATGCCGGCCCGCCGAACCCAAGGTCTATCCCCTTGAGCGTCGTGTGGATGACCGTTGGCGGCACCTCCTGACGGTCGTCAAAGTCCGACGTGTAAAACAGCCCGGTCAGTACGCTTTCGCCGATGGTTGTGGTTTTCTCCCAAGCCCCGACGATCATCACGTCTTCGAAGTTTCCGGTCGTCTCCATGCGGAACTTGCGCGGGTCGAAGAAGTACTTCAGCACCTTGAGCTCATCGGCCACGTAGCAGCCAAAAATCACTGTGTCCGACTTCACCGCTGGCCCGTTGTAGTCGGGGGACACCAGCGGAAACGACGCGCACCCCTTTCCGTCCAGAGACGGGAACTTGAGGTGCCCCATGGATTCCGGATTCTTGCCCGGGTAGTAGATGGGCCCGGCTGCCACGCGCCGAAGGCTCCCCCCGTGCGTAGCGATGGGCGCCATCTCGAGGTTGTCCCAGTAATCCACGTCTGCCCGACCTGGGCGCCCGGCGCCAATCATCAGCATCAGGTCGGCAACGCTTTGCCGAGCCAGCTTGTACTTGATGGCGAGCTCGCGCGCCCCGTTCTCGCCCAGCACCTCGTAGAGCGACGACATATAGGTGTTGATCAGAGCCATCTGCAGCCCCGTCAGCGACGCATCCGCGGCAAAACTCGGCCTCACGCGCCCGCGGTTCTCGGCCGGCGACAGTCGGATGCTGAGCTTGTAGGCGTAACCCTGCATCAGGCCCGAGTTCGCCAGGTTGTAGCAGGTGTTGAAGGCTTCGGACCCTCTGCTGTTGAACGACCAACCGCAGGCTAGGTAGTAGGGCATGTGCGCGTAGAAATCCCCGGCGTCGCACACCCGCACAATCGCCCCAGCGCGGCGCCAAGCCTCAAACTCGTTTTCCTTCTCTGGAAAGCTCTCTCCGGACGGCATGCCCCCGAACTTATCCAGGATCGCCAGCAGCTCCGCGTCATCCTTGCTCTCAACAAAGGCCCGAAACGCCGGGGTCGTCGAAGCCGGAATCATCGGCAGCGGCATGGCAAACACACCGCGCGGGCTCACCTGAAGAAGCCACGGGTCGCCGTCCGAATCGAAGCCGACCCCATGGCTGCGCGAGAACCGGTAGTCGTAGTTGATCCAGCCTTGCCGGTCCGGGGTGCCGGCATAGGCCGGAAGGCGCCCTGTCCCGGCGCTTTTCTGCAGCGTGGCTGCCAGCCCCGCAGATACCGGCATCTTCGCCCGCTCGACGGCGTTGTTCGGCAGCGCTGCCAAGTCCTGTCGGCCATATCCGGAAACAATCTGCACCACGCTGGCCATGGTCCCGCTCCACCACGTCGGTCGCAGCCGCTCGAACTGGGTGTGCATGTACTCCGCGCCAATGGGAGAGGCGAAGTAGGCAAACCGACCCGGGTACTCGATCCGAAAACGCTGCAGCGTCACGTCCTTGGGCGGAAGGGCGGCGGAAGGGTCGGTGGGGTATCCGGCAATACGCCGCCGGGTCTGCTCGGTCAGTCGCACCCCGACCCCCTCGCCCTCCTTCACGCGCGCCATCGTGATGGCGCCCGAGAACAGTATTGGGATGGCCCCGCCACTCCAATCACTCGCGGATTCCTTCTCCCCGGATCGGGTGGTGATGTAGATCCGGAACGTCCCGCCCATATCCACGGCTTCGGCAGTACCGCCTCCAGGCAGGTCAATAACCCGCTTGAGGCTGTCCAGGCCGGACGTTTGCTTGATGTTCGTGACGGATCGCGCGAGCCATTCAACCGCTCGCGCATCATCCGGCGAAAGCTCAGCACTGTCCGCGAATCGCCCATACGGGCGGGGCGCGTACATCAGGTTAAACGGTCAGGCTGACCCGATAGCCGATGTCGTAGGTGTCGCCATTCTGGAACACCCGGGCAGCGGCGTACTTGGTAGCCGACACCAGTGCACCGGTCGTGCCACCACGGGAATTCGTGGTCAGCATGGCGGCGCCCGTCACGTTGAGCTGGCTGGCCGTGGCAATGGTCACAGAGGCCACGGCGCCCAGGTTGTCGATAGCCCCCGTGGCGGTGTTTGCCGGCGTCCAGGCCGGGCGGGTCGCCGATGTGTAGCCTTCGGTGAGGCTCACGATCTCAGAAGCCGCGGCGGCAAAGCTCGCGGCCGTCCAGTTGGCCGCCGGGGATGCCGCCCCGGAGAACAGCGCCAGGAAGTAGCCGGCAGGCTTGGCCGTGGAGCCAAGCGCCACATTCAGCAGGTGAGCCAGCCCTTCGGTGGGCAGCAGGTTCGGCGTGCGCATCCACTCGCCGCCGTTGATCCGGTCGAAATACTCGCCCGCAGCCAGAATGCTCTGGCGCGGAAAGTAGATACCGTCGTCGGTGATGTCGAAGCGCTCGCGGGCCAGGTCGGCGGCAAGTTCGTGTTGCAGGTTCATGGTAGTGCTCCCGGAGTCATGTTGAGACGGCTGTGAGCATACGAATCCCGCGCAAAATCGAAGAACCCCACAAGCCAGAAACGCCGCGCAGTACCTTCCCATGCATCTCCACCGCAGCGCCGCTGCTGGTCCCGATCACATATCCGTTTTCCGCCAACCAAGCCACGGCGGGCGCGCCACCCTGCCCAAGCTCTCCCGCAGCCTCTGCAGACAGCCTCAGTGAACTGCCTGGAATCGGCGGTTTCACCGACGCCCTGCGAATATCGAACCCGTCCGGGCTCACCCCCTGGATGAATGCCACATGGTCGGCCTGGCCAACCCAGATCCCCCCGTCTACCGGTTCAACAAAGGTGATCCGCTGCGGCATCAGCAAGAAGCCGTGTCGCTCATCGTGCAAGTGAAAAGCAAGCGACTCCGACCAGCGCAGCACATTGGCCCGGGCCGTCAGAATCCGGCCGCGCCAATACCGCAGGAACGCGCCGGACGGCATGGGAGAAAGGTGTCGAAACTGTGCCGGCCGGCCAGGATCAGGCAGCGCTGGGAGGTCGATCGACGGTGACGGAACTGCAAAGTCACCCGCCGCAGTCAGCTCCCCTCCGTTCTGGCGCGTGAGGTACATCCTCAAACCGGTGACGGTCGCATCCAGACACAAGGGGAACGTCACCTGAATCCGCCCGCCATCCTCCACCTCAGCAAAGGCCACGGCTGAAAGAGGCGACTCTTGCTGCCCGCGCAGCCAGGCCACCGCAACGCCATAGGTTCCACCGGGGAGCGACCCGCTTCCACTTCCCACCACTATGGGCGGCGCGGGCGAATCCAGCGTCAGCCGACGAGCGCTACTCCCGTCGAACACGAACAGCCCCGCGGCCCCGGCCACCACAACAGACGCGTTCACCACCTCATGAAACGCCGGCCCTGCCCCAATGACGGCAAGCGCTTCGTGCGTCCAGGTCGTCGGGTCGATGCGCACCCACTGTTCGCCCAGCACGCCGAACACGTCACCGTGCAAAGGGCTTTGCCAGATCCACCTATAGGGTGTCGTCGTCACCTTCCGCACGCCGGCCCTGAGTCTTGCTCGGCCTGTTTCCGTGATCTCGAAGTTCACCGCATCGCGCACGTAGAGGCGCGGCGCATCGCCACCCACCTGCAGCGCATCGTCGTCAGAAACGGTGTTCATGCCGCCCAGCGGCAGCAAATTGGTATCCATCAGAAGGCTCCTTTGCGGAACTGATCCGCGTTGCCATCGGGCCGGATGTACTGCGCGCCGGGCCAGATGTTCGGCACCCCAGACGATGCGGGCGGCACGATTGAAAGCGGTAGTAGCGCACGGGCCGGCGGACGGGTGCCACCCCCACCGCCCCCAGCCCCGCGGCGCACTGTCATGCGCTCCCGGAACGAGATCGGGCTGTATTCGCTCGAGAAGGCATCAAAACCCGAGACCGCCAGCTCGCGCACACGCAGGGAAACCCATGTCGCACCAAAGGCCTCGGCATTGAACCCGGCCGGGATGGTCGGCATCGGCCTGCCCACATGCAGCCGCTTCCATTGGTAGGGCGAATCCTCGCCGGACGCACCCATCTGGGTGGCCTCAAAGCCGCCTATGCCATCAAGAGACCGAATGAAGTTCGACACCCACGGCCCGGTGATAGACATGGGCGAAATCCCGGCTGGCTGGATGGTCTGCGGCCCCAGGTAAGGCGCACGCAGCACCGCAGGCGAACCCATCTCGGCAGAGTCATGCCCGCCGTATTGAGCCACTTCCTGCGAACCATCCCCCACGCGCACCCAGCCCATCCGGAACGGCCTGAAGCCATCCGGTGCAATCGCCTGCGTCCGATAGGTAACATCAGCGCTTCCGAATCGGTCTTCGTCATCGAAGTTCGGCCACTTCGGCAAGATGAAGCGCACGCGATGCCCAACGCCCGGCCTCCCAAATCGGGCGCCCGGCGGGTATCTCAGCAACGGGTTTGCCGGGTCCGTCTCTTCTCCAACGTAGTGCAGATTGGTGGCGCCATGGTTTTCCTTGGCCTGCTGCGGAGCCTCGACCACCGCCCAGATGGTGTGTGGGCTCAGGACAGGCCGCCCTACCGACACCCTTGCATCGATACCCTCCAACTCGAGGCGTCGATGGCGCATGGAGACGGAATGCACGCCAATCTCCGTTGCGTTGAATCCCTGTGCAATAGCGGATGGCGTGCGGAGCGTGCAGGTGCCGAACTGCTGCGCCAGGTAGATGCCCTCAGGGAGGATGCGCTGCTCGTTGATCGTTGGCTGGCCTACCGCCAGGAACGGAGGCGCAATGCCATCCGGTGAGATCTTGCGCGGAGGGTCTGGCAGTCCGCCCACCCGGGTAAGGCGCAGCTTGTCCGAGACCCGCAAGTAGTTGGTCCCTGACACCTCAATCTGCTGCCGGGTGTCCGAGATGCGCGGCCTTGGAATGATGGCCATGTCGCCGCCTGCAGCCTCTACGCGCCGAAACTGAAGCCGAACCCCAGCATCACCGAACAGCTCCGCGCACGCACCGAATACCTCAATCTCGGGCGTCACCTTGCGCAGCGCGGGCGAGCCCATCAAGTCGCGGTGCGCCCATCTTGGCCCGATGATGTTCCAGTGAATCGACAGGTCAGGCATGCCCACCCGATCATGAGCCTGCCCAATGGCCGACACGTACCTGGTGCGCAGCTTCACTTCCGGAAGCGGGATGCTTGGCGGAGCAATTCCATACCGAGCCTCAAAGCTCAGCGTGCGCACCGCAAAGGCCACAAAGGGGGCGCCAGGCGCCGCCGGCGCAATGCCTCCAATTCGGTCAAAGTAGCGCCGGGTGTTCTCGATGGACGCGCTTCCGTGCAGCGAGAGATCCTCACCCACAGCACCCAGGACACGGGCGGCGTTATGGACCACACCCCAGGTCGAGATCGGAATAGGCTCAATGCCATCTGCGCTGACAGTCCTGACGAAGTGGCTAACCAAACCGCGACGCTCGTATTCAGACACCAGACCATCGGCCGCCGGGACGCCAGATGGAACGATCAGGCGGGCGTTGTTCGCCACCTCTGCGCGCCCGAATCGCCCCATGGCAGACCCCACCGCGCCCACCACCCTGTTTCGGTTCTCAACCGCCGTCCATTGCGACCACCCCGGCGGGTTCAGGCCGTCGTTCGGGTCATAGACTTGGGAGATGTACTGCCGCAGGTTGTAGGCCTCGGCCCGGCCGTAGCGGTAGTGCTCCTGCCCTGTCGAATGGAACCCCGGCGGCGACACCCGGGTGAGCCAATTGAATGCGCGGGCAGAGCCCCACTGCTCGCGAAAGCCCTGAACATAGATTGTCTGCGACTCGGGGATGATGCGCTCACCAAACCGCGACGCATCAAATCCGGCCGGCTGGATGGATTGCGACCCTCCGACCGCTGGCCTGCCCACAAGGTCAGATCCAAGGCCTTCGGGTTCGATCACTCGGGGGCTCAGGCTGGCCCAGGCTACCCCTGCCTCAGGCGCAGGCACGCCGCCAGGAGACACGAGACGCACGCCATGGGTCGCAGTCGCAACACCAAACAAAGACGCCAGCAGGCCACC
>Ga0209174_10002299_pt1 | contig 12723 bp, 21 predicted proteins | sample JI91814BDNA_FD_187505 | JGI IMG/M metagenome (GOLD analysis project Ga0209174, IMG submission 187505) | Wastewater effluent complex algal communities from Wisconsin, to seasonally profile nutrient transformation and Carbon sequestration -... | ecosystem: Engineered > WWTP > Effluent > Algae...
ATATCGGCTTGAAGCGAAAGGTAAGTCATTACCTCATAAAGATTTGCCTTTTCAGCCGATTGGATTGCATTCGTTCCTGCGATGCTGAATAGCCCGCATTTGGCTACTTCCACTATCGTAATGTACCACCCGTACTTGCGCATCACCCCGGCTAGGTCGTTTGTAGCTCCGCCGCTGCCCGTTTTAGCAAAGACAGGTTTAAACCTAGCACGTAGTTGAGACTTAACGTTTTCAAAAAAAAACCTACTTCGTACAGGGTTTGCAGGGGTAGGGTCTTGAACCGTGCCCGGTTGCGTTCGTACACGTCATCGCTGTATTCTTCGTTCTCTTTACGCAGGATCACAGAACAAACGTTCAATAAGCCCTCGTAAAATTCGTGGGTGTCCGGCCTTCCCTTGCTGACAATTTCCGCGTTCTCTTCGTACTGTGCCGCCTCTGCAAACTCTTGTAGGGTACTTTGGCTCATTAGCTTAGTGGGTAGATTGTACACTTCGCCATCAATCAAGTACAACTGTTTATACTGAACCTCTCCAGGGTTACGCATAGCCCCAATGCAGTGGTGGTAGAGGTATTCCAGGTGTTCGGGACTGGTGCCTTGCAGCGTCTCCACCGGAACACCACAAAAATGACTTACCACCCGCACAAAGTAGGGGTAGAGTTGGGTTGAAATCCAGACCTTACTTTGCATCTTCTTTTCAATAGCCGCTACCCGCTTTTCGTTTATCGGCTCTTCGCTCACTGCCTCCGACATTTCCAGCATCAAGGCCGGGCGTGTGGGGTACACGTCGCGATAAAACTCGATAACCTGCTGGATTGTCACATCTTCGCAGGTTTCGGGGTGGGTGTATTTTTGGTTATTCAGTGAAAAGACCGTCATCTGTTTTTCGTTTTCTTGGTTTTGGTAGTGGGTCGTTTGAATTGTCTTTCGAGTAGGCTAGTACGTCACTAGATACCGCCTTCACGGGTTCGGCTTTCTTCAATGGTTGCGGCTTGATGGTTTCGATTCCTTTCGGGCGATCAATGCGCGGCACTTCCTGGCCTATACGGAGGGACGCGGTTTCCAGTGCGCTCTTGCACCTCAACCACATGCGGCGGTTGTGGTCGGTGGTGCCTAGTAACTCGATCACGTCGGAAAGGAGCGCGGTTATTTTGTCGGCAATGATTGTTTCTTTTTCGGTCATGTTATTTGCTATAAGCCAGGACGGTTGAACCTTCCAAAAGGCGGGTGGCGATATACTCCCCGGCCTTGATTAAGTGGTTGTTCTTGTCCAGCGGGATTGATGCCTTTTTGTCATTCCAAATGTAGTTGTTAAACTCAAACTTTGCGTTGTAACTTTCTGGGGTTACTACCCATGTATAGTCACTCAATATCCTAATCCGGTCAACCACGCAGCCGGGGTATTTCTCTACCTTTTGCACGTTTAACCCGATTCCTTGTAGTGCTTCAATGGTGCGGGGTTCGTTGCTGTCTGCTATAACCATGTCTTCCCCTGCTATTTCGGAAACACTGGTTTTGATTGTTTCGTTGCTCTGCTTGGTTGCGTACATTTCCTCCTTCAAGTAAACCAGCTTTCTGGCATCATCCACCGCAACCTTACACATTGCATCGGGGTTGGTGAAACCAAAGTCCAACCCGTACCCGTATGGTAACGTTAAATCAAATTCGCCCTCTATCCAATTGGGGTAAATTACCCCTTCTTTTCGTTCCTGCCATTTGCCTAGGTAACGGTGTGCATAAGCATCAGGGTTTGCGAGTTTTAGGTTTTCAATTAACTCAAGATAAGTATCGGGTAAATTCTCTTTGTTGTCAAGGTACGTCGTGTGAATATGGGTAATGTCAGGGTGTGTGCTGATTGGAATTTGTACTCCGTCGATTACCTCCATCCGGTGCGACTTAGCAAACCAGCGTCTCCAAATCCAATGGTCAACGTCCTGCGGGTTCATTACAATCACTATCGTATTTGGAACCCCAGTTGCCCGCAAAGAATCGTCTAAGGTATTGAACTCTTTTTCGTCGTGAAACTCTTCCGCTTCTTCGATGATTAGTTTGTTAAGTCCCTTGATTGACTTTAGACGCGCAGTCTGTGTTCCACTAGCCGCCTTGATACCGGAAAAGATAATTGTACTGCCTGTTTCCGTACTGCGTACAATGTTACCCGATACTTTTACCTTGTCTCGTTTGCCAAGGATATCTATTTTATCCCTAAATTCAGGGATTATTGATATTTCCGCACTCGTTAAAGTCCAGCGGGTGTATAGCGTAACCCAATCCTCGAACGACGTTATTTCATCACACGCACATAAAGAAACTGCATCCGACTTACCAGAACCCCGGCCACCCGTAACCAGTACAATCCTGGTTTGTGGGTTCCAAAGTGGCTTATAAATCTCATTGGTTACTCTTAATGACGTTTCCTTTTGCATCCCTTGTTGTGCCGTCTGAAAAAACAAACCGCTTTTCTTCGTTCAGACTTTCGCCTAGTGTAGAGTGGTCAAGCTTTTCCGGTGCATTGTACCCGCCCATCTTGTTAAGCATTTCCAGCGCCTTGAGTTTGTCGTACTGCTTAACCTTTACGCTTTCAACTGCTTGGATGATACTAGCCCCGGTTTCCTCGTCACCTCCCATTGTCTTGATAACGCGAGTTGTGGTTGTCACTTCCGCAATAGTTGCTTTTACTTCGTCGGGTAGTTGCTCCCACTCTTCCAGGCTTTCCCATGCCTTGCGTATGTCAGCGCCGGAACCGTAGGCCACCTTTGCAAGCTCTTGGGCGTTGCGGAGGGCGGATATTCCAGCAAATTCAAAGGCATTGTCTTTGATGAATTTTATATACTCCCGAACACTAAGTTTTGTTAAGTTTTGCGAACCCTGTTCATTGGCTGTCTTCTCGCTATACCCCGCCTCAATAGCCGCCTTTGTTGCATTCCAGTGGGTGCAATACCGTTCGCAGAAAATGCGCTGCTTTTCGGTTAAGTCGCCTATTTTTGGGTAGTCTATCATCTTTGCTTAGGGCTTATTGAAACCTCACTCGAAATACTACTTATCGCAACCTCATGCCAAGCCCAACCACCTGTATTTAACGCGCATGGTTTTTGTATCCAATGAAAGCCAGGTAAAGTACTTGGCATCGTTGGCACTGCTTTGTATGAAGAAATGACTTTTCGTTTCCGGTTTTTAACATTGCGTAATGAAAGTTTCTTGCTCATGGTCATTTAATTAGGCACCTGGAATCCGGTTAAAATTTCTTCGTGGTACTGCCTTGCGTATTCATCCGCCGCGCACTCAATAGCCCCCTCTGTGTTGCCATAGTAAGCCCGCTTTGCTGCTAGGATTTCTTGGAAGTCCTTAGCTTCACGTTTCCCTAATTGATTTGACAGCCTTTTAAGTGCCTCAATCAACTGAATCACCTGCCGTTGATTTAACTCCTCATACCCCTGTTCAGGGCAATCAGCAAAAACAATTACCGCCTGTTCATCTGGATTTAATGAACTAAAAGTGAGATGCACAGAAAACGATTCTGTTATCTCTACTTTTGTTTCCCTGATTAATTTAATCTGTTTATTGTTTAGGTTCATAGTTTTTCAATTTGGAATTTGAAACACCGTCAGCCCGCACCGGGGCACTACGGTAGTCCAAAAATCAATTCTTTGCCAATTGGTGTTTTCTGAAATCCATTCAATCGTTTCCTTTTCATCCGGGCAATGCGCCCACGCTTGTAACTCTTTATCCCACTTCCCGCCGTATGTGTCAAGGAACCATTGCTTGTCTTTGTCAATGTGTTCTTGCTTCCAATGCCCCGTATCGTGGAAGATCACCAGCGCGCCACGGTTCAATACAGGCATCAAGTTTTTCACAACGGCAATGTTGTCATCAAGCTTATGGCTTGCGTCGATAAACACAAGATCAGGAATCCCCCTGATAAAGTCAATAGGCTCTTTCATGTCCTGTTCAAAGCACAGCATTCCGTTTGTTCCCTGTCCCCGTTGCAGTTCCTTCACTGGTTCGCTTATCACCGCGTCCACGGCGTAGATAAAGGGAACGCCGCTGTTGATCCAGACGCGCAAGGATTGGCCGATTAAACAACCAATTTCGAGTACCACCTGTGGTTTGACCATCTGGCAGAGGCCGTATAGGAATAGGGCTTCATCGCCTTGGATGGGGCCAAGGGTGGTTTCATTGTAGGGGTGCAACCAAGATGTATTGTAGCTCATGACTTCCAGCGTTCAGGGTTGAGTAATTCGGGTTGGCACGGGGTTTCATCAAGGATTGCGGCGGTCTGCATGCACAGTTCCATGTTGCGTGGGGTTACAGTATTATACTTAGGGTCATCGTGATTCTGATGGAGTACCCAAGCGTCAACCTCGTTTGGTGTTGCAATTGTAAACCCACCCTTCCCGCGTCTTGCCATAAAGTTTAGGTCAGCAGCCGCCCCCCAAACGTTTGACTCGGTAAACCCGCCGTACCTATTCCATGTTTCAGCAGACGCACTGCAAAATATCCAGGAATAAAACGGGTTCGGATCACTTTCTAAATTAATTGGATGAAAGTCATGGTATTGATCCCCGTACAAATACCAATCAGGGCAAAGGGCCTTGAATGTTTGAATGGACCAATCCATGTCCCCATGCCAACTTTTCACCCAATTGATATATGCTTCGTACCGCAACTGCAACTCAACAGGCAAATAGTAGCCCCTGAACATTACAAAATCAAAAGAAGCGGCTGCGTCGGAGTTGATTGCTGCAAATGTGTAAATGCCCGGCACAATCTCAGGGTGCGTAGGAATAACCCGCTGCGCGCTCAGGGCGTGTATTGCAAAGCTTATGCCCATGTTCAGGAACGCCGCTGAATCCCTCCACTCGCCGGGTTCTTTGTCTGCCAGCTTGAAGTAAAACACGTCCATGTTTGCGCTGTACTGTGCACAAACTTCCATTGTGTCATCTGTGCTTCCGTCGTCCAAGACTACCACACAATCTTGATCGGTCAAGCTTTCGGAATAAACGTACATGCTTTGCCGCATCAAGTGCGCGCGGTTGTACGTGCCGAAAACTACGACGTTTCTGTATTGCTTATTTGAGTGCTGCTTGCCATTGTTCCAAAGAGGGTCGATGTGATATAACATAGGTCGTTTTTAAAGTTTTGCTAAATCAGCCTGCCAGGATGCAAGCTTTTTTTTGTACAAAAGTACATATTCGTTGGTCGTGTCGTCGTTCTGCCATTCGTTTGCAAATTGCTCGTTAAGCTCCATAAAGATAGCTTCTTTTCGCAAATTTACAAAGACCTTGCTTGCACGGGTGTGATTGATTGTAGCGTGTCCAGTGACAACGCCTAAATTCATTTCGTCACATGCCAGCTTTGCCACTACCCCAGCCCAAATGTCGCCAAAGCGGTCGCCTACTTCTACCCCGTATTCAGCTAAGCGTTTTGACATTGGAGCTTGGTAGATGTATGGTAGCAGTTGCGGCTTGAAAGCAAAATTCATTGCGCAAAATGCAAACAACACCCCTTTAGGCACGTTCATTTTGTTGAAAGCAATGTCTTTCAGGTTTGGATAAAGTAGTTGCGTTGGTGCGTCCAGGTCTGGAACGTTTGCCCAAACCCCGTGACTCAATACAACTTCTATTTCACCCCGTACACCATAAGGTACGCCACGCGGATAAATGTCCTGACAGGTACTTACCCAATGTTTTGGAACGGTCATTTGTAAAGCGTCCAAATGCTCTTGAATTGGGTCATTGTCGTTTGGTAGCACGTCATCATCAAATGACATATACACGTCAGGATTAAAGCCCTTTGCAATGTAAAACCCGGCATTGCGGCAAGTATCGCTCTTATTGAATAACCATTCAAACTTTGGGAATGATTTAAAAGTTTGTGCAATGTGGTCAAAACCATAATCAATCGTTTCCACATATGGCCATTCAAGGTTGTCCTCAACCTTTACTAGCAATACCCGGTGCTTTTTGAATAGCGGTTCCCAGCCTTGAATAAAGATTTCCCAGGATTCTTTGCGTATTGTCGGCACTACGACCGCGATTTTAGTCATTTGTAATAAGTTTTTGAAGGGTTTCAATCAGTTTTTCAGCTTCATCCTTTGTGATGGTACGACCGCTTCCATTTACATCAATCCAGATAACGAGAACGCCGTTATCATTCTTGAATGAGTCGCGAATAGTTATGTCTTTCGATATTTTGATTGGTTCCTCTTTCATAGTTCTTTAACTAGTTTTTGAAGTGATTGAATGAGGGTTTCGGCTTCGGCTTTATTTAAATTCGTGTCGGAAATGTCATAATCAGTGCCGGAGATGCCACAACCCAAAGAAACCTTTATTCGTTTTTCGTCTTGGTTTTTAAAATGGTCGTAACAAATACAAACTTCTAAGTCGCCAACCTCAATAGTTGTAGAGTTTTGCAATTCTGCATCCATTTTGTGAAAATCGCCTAGTAAATCCATAGCCTACAAGTTTTCAAAGATTTCGATTCTCTTTAAATTCAATTTATTCACATCCCGTTCTCGTTCAATCCACTCGCGCCCTTCCTCGATTGTTAAGTGGTAGTCGGCATCATCCTTGAGTAGGTTGTAAAATTCCAGAATCAGTTTCTGGCTTGATTCGTAATGCCTCACCCCAGGGTGATTAAATTCAGCAAACCCCGCCGGGGCATATGGTACGATGCCAGCCACCAACAACTCAGCCGCGAAATTTCCGCTTTTGGCGTGGTTGAAAGGGTGATTCACCAGCGGGAAAATACCATAGTCCGCGCCCGTGTTTCTCAACTCTTCAAAGTAATTGAAAAAGAAAGGCCTCCAGTCCCGCGACAACACGCCGGGGTGATGGGTGGCAGCGTACCAGGCGGGCATTCCGATAAAGCCCACCGTGGTATCTTTGTGACCGCTTGCCCATTGCCAAAACGAATCAATTGTTTTGAGGTCAGCGCCGTGGGTCATGGAGCCGCGCCAAAGGATTTTGATAAGCGCATCAGGATTCATTTGCCCGTCAACCATTTTTGGTGCTGTCTTTATTCTGGCAGCCGGGTTGCGCTTAATCTCTTTGGTGAACGGCGTAAACGTCAAATCTACCCCGTTTGGGATTACCGTCACGGCGGGGTGGTGCGGGTCAAACTCCGCTTTCAAAACGGGAGTTGTAACTATTACGTGGTCTGCCAACTTCAAGCACTCCCACGTTGACTTCTTGACCTCCTCCCGGTTAAAGTGGGCGCTTGCAGGGTTTGTAAGTGGAACGTTGGTTAGTAGGTCGTCATGCACTGCCACGACTTTGCACTTCATCTGCTTGCAGTCCCGCATCAAGCCCAGCATCGTATCGCCATTTGGCCGCGAGAATACAACTACGTCGCACTTTGCGTATTCAGCCCACCCGCTATTGGCCGTCAGGATCACAACCTCGTATTTGGGATGGGTTTTTGCAAGGCGCATAAGCGGGCCAATGTCAACGTAGTAGTTGGTTGCGGGTGACTCTTTATTTTCTAGTACTCCAATTACCATAAGGTTATTTTTGGTTTTCTTTAATCCAATCCGCAATCACTTGTAAACGGTGTTCACAAAGGTAGTCATCATCACAAGTGCAAATACCTTTATAGCTCATAATTGAACCATCAGGTTGTTTTCCTGGAAACCTATTTACATTTAACTTTCGTAAAAGCTCCATGCCTTTTTCGTTAACCCCGTCAGTGTTAACTAAATCAAGGGTATATGGTAAAACTTTCATTGCTTCACTTTTTGCGGGTAATACAAAAGCACTTTCACGTCCTCCAACGCCTCACATGGGACACACGCCGCGTTACTAGTTCTATACCCATCTAGGATAAAGAAACAAAGCCCTGTACGGTTGTCCTTAATGTACATGCCATAATTAAACCGTTCGATAGCTTCCTTTTCGTACATCCGCGACAGCCATTGGCCGGAGCAGGAGGTAAGAAGTAGGGTTGCGAGGATGAGGGCCCGGGTCATGCTGTTATTTTAAGAACAAATGAAAGACACCAAAAACCATCAACACTTTGACTACTAGCGCAATTGCTCCAATGACACAAAGCACGCCAAAACTTGTCAATTTATTTTTTCTCATATCCACTCAGCTACTTGGTTTTGTTCGTCAAAATTCAGCTTTCCATCACCAATTTGAACCGCCTTTACTGGTTTTGCCCCCGGCACTACAGGTTTTTCGTACGGCGTATTTACCCGCGATTCCGGTTCCTTTGGCGCTACCACCCGGATAGGCGGTTTTGGAGCCGTGCCGTTTAGGTGCAGGCGGTAGATTGCATACAAAAGCAGGATTGTGTTGATTGCGTCCATTACCGAAAGTTTTTATCTAAAAAATCAGATTCAACGTAAAGAAATTCTGTATGCCCAATTTTACGCAATCCCTCACGTTCAGAAAGCAAGCCTAATTCCTTCCATCCATCCAGCAAAACCCGCACCGCATCGTTGGCGGTCGTATTCACCCCGCTTTTAGCCTGGATAGCCGCCACTACCCGCATAAGGTCGGCGTGAACTTCGGGGGTGAGAGAAACATTTTTCTTTTTTACAAGGTCTTTAGTTGCCACGTTTCGGTTTTTTAGGCTGATTTAAAATAATACCCCGCCGTTTTTTTAACCTTGAAGCGGCGCGAAGTTTACGGGCATATAAATGTTTACTAGAAGTAAATCGCCCAAATGACAAAATCTTAGCCAAATCAGGTTGAGATAAATAATTTACGGTTGCGCTCATTGTCTTGTTTCAAAACCCCGGCCACTCCCACGCAGCCGGGTAAATTATAACTAACGTACTCGATAATGCAAAGATAACATTTTTCGTAAATAATGTAAATATTTTAGGGGATTTATTTGGAAAGTGTTTTTTAACCCTTATCTTTGTATCGTTGATAGCAGCACCGTGACAGGCTACCTGTGGTCAACTACCCCGGTAAAGGCCGGGCGAAGCGCAGGACGATGAGAAAAGGTTTGTTGAACTTGTTTCAGTCGGTGTTGCCTGCGCTTTTTCTTCGACTGGGTATAGGTGTTTGTTATGCCCTGGCAGCAATGTCGGGGCTGCACCTATGAAGATAAATCAGGCCACGCCTGCCCCGCTTTACCGGAGCCATTGCAACGGATGCGGGGCAGGAGTTGGCCGGGAAGAAGTCGACAAACCCCGTCTCACGTTACCGCCGGAAGCAGGTATCTAAAGGAGATGGGGCTTTTAAAGAAAAATAGGCTGCATTGCAGTGTGGTACATTAGTCGATTCATCGAAGCCCGTACCATCCTTTTCGCTGCCCTGCAACACCGCCGACCTGGAACTGTACGCCAAAATTCCGGGTTCCTATCACGGGTTGGCGGTTTTTTATTTTGAGCTTTAAATTTTAATTGCTATCTTTGTATACGATATGCGCCTGGAGGTAGGAGCCCAACCGCATATCATCGAGATTATGAACTTTTGTATAGCCCGTCCGCTCCTACGCTTCGACGGGCTTTTTTTATGTCAACTTTTAAACTCGATGATAATGAAAATTCAATTCAAAAAACTGGTTTTCCAACAAACCGTATATGCACATGAGTGCTATACCACCCCTTTTAGATTTATAATCTACACAACCGAAAACGGCGTTTATCTACTAGAAATCCATTCGCACATTGGACTAGAAAAGCGTATGTTTTGCATTGAGTTAGAAGGTGCGAAAAAATCAGCTCAACGATGGTTCGAGTCACAGCTAACCCAATTTATCGAAACCTCCGAAAACGCAGCCCAATGAACCACATCCGCAATAATATTAAGCGCGACTTTACGACCATTCCAAACGCGCTTATCAACGACAACGAACTTACCGACCGGGCGCGGTTCCTGTTCTGTTACATGGCAGCCAAGCCGGATGATTGGAAGTTCTATCAAAACAAGATTTCCAAAGACCTGAAATTGTCGGTTGAGACTATCCGAAAGTATATTTCCGAATTGGAAGAAAGCGGATGGTTATCACGTGAATTGGTGCGCAATGAAGGTAAATTCGATTCATACGATTACACACTGAATAATTCACCATGTAGTAAAAATACCGACACGGTAAAAAACCATGACGGTAAAAAACCGACACGGGAAAATTTGGTGCTTACTAATGAAATACCTTTACAAAAAAATACTATTAATAAAAAAGAGATTGAAGAACCACAAAAAGAAAATGAACTCTTGATAACAACAAAAGAAGAGTTTGAAGGAATGGGATTGACTACTATTGAAATTCTGCCAATCATTCCGTCAGTACCTCAACACTTCAAAAAGAAGTACGATGAAAAAATGCAGCAATTGCAAAAGGAATACGATCAATTGCCTAAAGTCGATACTCAAGAAGCTTTTGAGAAGTTGAAGCAGATTGATGCTGAAATCAAAGCTTCAAAGAAGAAAAAATACATCTACCCCCCCACTATCGAAGAACTGATACAACCGATCTATGAAAAGTTGATCGAAAAGAAACGTATTCATCCAAACATTGTGGACTGTTGGAACAATGCCAACATGCAGGCTGAAAAGTTCTATATCCATTGGGAAGAAAAAGGATGGAAGATTGAAAAGTTGAATTTGGCAATTTCCAAGTGGATCAACAACTCAATCAGTTACGGGCAAGTCACAAAACCCTGCCCCATCCAATACAAAGGCAACCCCGCGAACGCACAGCCCGTACCTACCAAAGTACACGTAGAAGAAACCAAATCCCCCGAACAATCCAAGGAATCCCGTAAAGCGATGTTTGCAGCGGCTAAGGCGGAATTAAACCATATCGGAGCATGACACCACAGCAATACTTCGATGCACTTCAACAAGCCCAAAAGCCACTTGTTGCCCAGCAAAAGATAGTAGCAGCAATCGCAGCGCATCACGGGGTAAAAAGTGTGCAATACAGGAAGGAATTTGAAAAAGAGTGCAAGATAATCCAAACGATCTACCCCAAAGAAATGGATTTACTTTGGCAATTCCGCACCGCTTGCTACGCTGAAAAGGTAAAGCAGAAAGGCAAAGAATCAGTACTTGCCGAAATAATCAAAGAGGGTAAAGCTTGCCTACCTGAATACAAAGACGGGTGGCGTAATGTGTACAAATCAATCTCAGCGATATGAAAAAGACGACCCTACACGTAGAATCTAGCATCATCGGCACGTTGTTTTGCTGGCCGGATTACTTTGAAAAGGCAAGTTTGCACTTGAAACCGGAAATGTTCAAGCACTACAAAAAAGCCTACAAGTGGATGTGCAAGCAGTTCGACGAACAAAGAAGCTGGGACATTCAGATTGTCACGGGCATTTTTGGCAACGTCTCCGACCTAATCACCGCAGCCGAACCGGAAACCCTACAAAGTGCAATTGCTTTCCTGATTGAAGAATATAACCGGGAACAAGACACAGCTACCTACATTGCCGCCGCTGCAATGCTTGATGGTCAGGACGTAGCCGAAGCCCGAAATTATGTACTTTCCAGGATCACAGACAACCCTGCACCCGTTGAGGAAGAACGCCGCCGGGGCGATAAGATCAAAGAGGCGCTGGATAGTATTGAGGACATGGATAACGGGGTGCCTGTTTCCATTGAAGATTGGAATGAGAAGTTGGGCGGGTTCAAAGGGTCAGAGTTGACTTTTTTAGGGGGGCGACCTGGCACTGGGAAAACCCGCCAGGCTATTTCTTTACTGCTTGATTTGGCAAAGCAGGGATGCCCCACCCTTTTCGTGTCGGTGGAAATGCCAGAACGCGCAGTGTATCTGGAATGCCTTTCGATTATGACGGGCATTGATAAATACCGGATGATGCGCGGCGGTTTGGAATTGTATGAGGTTAAGGAATGCACAGAAGCGGCAAAGAAGTTGGCCTTAATCCCTTTTCATATTGTGGACTTTAAGCAGGCAACGAATAAATTTTCGATGATAAGCCGCGTTTGCCGTCGCTATAAGCGGGATTATGGCGTAAAGGTTTTTGGGCTTGATTATATCCAGATTGTTCACAGTGGTATTGACAAGATCGACAACGGCAATATTTTGCAGCGATTGAACCGAGTTTCAAATGATCTTTCGATGTTCGTAAAGGGTAGTGACCTGGATTGCATTGCCTGCGCTCAGTTAGGCCGTCAGGTTGAAAGCAAGCCGCTGAAACGCCCTACAAGCATGTCCGACTTGAAAGAGGCGGGAGCATTTGAACAGGATGCGGATAAGGTTGTGAACCTGTGGCGGCCTACGTCCTGCGGGGTTGAACGCGACGAAGAAGGACGAGAGTATAAGAAATCAGAAACAGAATGGATCATTGTTAAGAACCGCCGCTTTGATATTATTGGCTCGTTCTGGACAGGCCGGGAACCCGTATCAAATCAATTCCCGGTCAAAGCAGAACCAGCCGCACAGCCGAAATACGACACCGCAGTACCAGCCAACGCCGGGCGGGAGAACCTGGAAGCGGGGGAACTGCCGTTTTAAAATACCGTGTTTGTGGTATTTGTTGGTAAAATTTAGCGGCGTAAATTTGTTGAAAATCAAAACGATATGAGCGCAGAAGAATTACGCCAAATGTCAGCCGACGCGCTGAGCGAACTCGAAAATAAAGAGTATTGTCAAATCCCAGTTGATAAAATTCATCCAAAAGATTTGGCTTTATTTTTCGGAATACTGGAAAATGACGGCATGAAGATTGTTGAAACCTATCCTACTTCTTTAATTGTCGAAATGCAAGGCAATGCTTGAGGGCTGGACACGCCCCACCCTCG
>Ga0209174_10002304_pt1 | contig 12713 bp, 9 predicted proteins | sample JI91814BDNA_FD_187505 | JGI IMG/M metagenome (GOLD analysis project Ga0209174, IMG submission 187505) | Wastewater effluent complex algal communities from Wisconsin, to seasonally profile nutrient transformation and Carbon sequestration -... | ecosystem: Engineered > WWTP > Effluent > Algae...
CCGGTTCATGCGCTGGTTTTCTTCCTTGATGATGCTGCTGAAATAGCCCAGCTTGGTCCGGTCCTGCAACACTTTTTCATTCCGCATGGCATCCACTGCCAGTGAGATTGTGGCAATCGGCGTTTTGAACTCATGCGTCATGTTATTAATGAAATCGTTTTTGATTTCCGCCAGTTTCTTTTGCTTGAGCATGGTACGGACAGTCACAAAAAATGCGGCAATAATGATCAGGGTAAATAAAACCGAAATCGCGATGCGCCAGAAAAGTGATTTCAATACCAGTCCCTTGATATTGGGTACCGCCACCACCAGCAGTTCATTCACACTCAGGTTCTCTCCTGCTGTACCGCTCAATGCTTCCAGCCCAGTATAAAAAACAAAATTGTGTACCGTATCTACATAGGTATCATAAAAGCCGGGAGAGGCTTTCTGGAATTCCATATTGTTACTGCGGTCAAAAGAAGTAATCCCAAATTCGAATTTGATATTCTTTAAATCGTTTTGCTGAAAAGCCGACTCAAATTTCTGCCTGATTTCTTCCACACTGAAGCGGCTGGCCACCGTTACCGGTTTAAAAATATCAATGGAGAAATCATCCGGAAGACCAAAGCCCTTCTTGGGACTACCCATCAGGTTACTCCCCTTGTGCCTGCTCAGGTCATCGGCCACCTGGCGGGTACTTAACTCCACCGAGTGCTTGATTTGCTCTGTGCGCAGGGATACCATATTCCTTAAGGCAGAATTCTGGTTAATCATGATCCCCACCAACGACAGGCTGATCAGGATGGTGATGATACTAAAGACCCTTTTCATTTTCATTATCGGCAAGATAGTAGCTTTTATTATGCGGGGCAATACCACAAAAATACAGTTCCCGGGTGCTTCTCTATACCCTGCAATGGGTAGAGTACCTTATTTTAACGGGGCTTTATGGCTATCAGACCCGGAAAACCAGCTTCCGGCCCATACTTTTCAATTCCAAAAAGTATTAATATTGAAGCATGATTGACCCGGCTAACGGCATCCTGTTGATTGCAGACCCCTTCCTGAAGGACCCCAATTTCCTGCGGACCGTTGTCTTATTATGCGAACACAATGCAGAAGGGAGTTTTGGTTTTGTGATCAACCGACTCTATGAAAATACACTGGACGAACTGGTGCCTGAACTGGAAGGATATAAACTGCCGGTATACTACGGCGGACCGGTTCAAATCAATACCATCCACCTCCTGCACCAGTTACCTGATAAAGTACCGGGCGGGCAGGAAGTACTCAAAGGCATTTACTGGGGCGGTGATTTTGAGTTCGTAGTGGAGATGATCAAAAATGGGGACCCCGATCTGGATAAGATCCGGTTCTTCCTGGGTTACTCCGGCTGGAGCGAAGGCCAATTACTGGAAGAAATGAATGAAAAAACCTGGCTCACCGTCAAAGGAAACCGGCAACTGATTTTCCATCCTGATCACCAGGAAATCTGGAAGGATGCTCTCAAACAATTGGGGGGCGACTATGAAATCATGATCAATTTTCCCATTGACCCGCAATTGAATTAATCAACCCGTTCCTGGTATTTACCGGTTTCATTTCAATAAGATGTATTATGAAAAGATTTTTTTACGCTCTTGTATGCAGTAGTTTTTTAGTTTTTTCTCCGGGCTGCAGCACCCTGAAAAACCTGGGACTGGTTCCATCCGAACTGGAAATGGTCATGGGATTAAAAGATGCCCTCTCCCAGGGCCTGTTTAAAAGTCTGGATGCTTTTGCCGATCCTGATGGCAATCCGCTGGTTCGTTTTGCCTTTCCCGGCGAAGCAGCAAAAATTGAAAAAACATTGCGTGATCTTGGTTTTGATAAAGTGATCAATCAGGTCACCGGTAAATTCACCCGCGCTATGTCATCAGCTGTAAAAACAGCCAAACCTTTGTTTTTCGATGCCATTAAAAACATGAGTTTTAAAGATGCCGCCAAAATTCTGGTGACGGATAATACCCATGCCGCGACTGATTATTTTAAACAAGAAATGAAACCCGGATTAATGACAGCCTTCAGGCCGATTGTAGACAGTACCATCAAACTGGAAGGAGCAGACAAAGAATGGGCCGGTGTTACAAAAATTTACAACGCAGTTCCCTTTATCAATAAACCGCTGGAAAACAACCTTACGGATTTTGTCTCGGCCCGGGTCATCGACCTGATGTTCCTGATGGTGGCGAATGAAGAAGAACAGATACGGAGTAAATATGAATTGCGTAAAACGGATATGATGAAGAAAGTATTTACATGGGCGGAGGGAGAATTGAAAAAAAGGATTCAAAAAAATTAAGAATATACAATTGACGAAGGCAGATATCGTTAGGAAATCATGAAATACTTTCTACTTCTAGTTCTTCCTGTATTCACAGGCTGCATTAGCAAGACGCAGAAAAATAATGCTTTTACCTATGAGGCCCCATATGAAAAAGACGCTTCTCTTAAAAGAATTTTGGTCGAAAATCCAAGAAAGATTTGCGATCTGATTGGATTGAATCCACTAGAAAAAGGTACTGATTCTTTTGAAATCCGTGTCACTCTTGGTTTTGGACTAATTATGGGACTTGACATATTCTCAATAAGAAAAGATTCTTTTGGCTGGACAGGCAGGCATTTCTATTTTCAAGAACAGTCAGTTCCAGCATTCAGGTTAGGCGAAGCCAGATACGAAATGCCAAATACAGAGGTTGATAGCATATGGATGGGGAAACCATTTGTTCCTATTTGTGGTTGGCCAACATTCATTGACAGTCTCCGTTTTTTTAATCTTTACGAAATCCGGGATCAAAATCAAATGAATGAGTGCAAACTAGGTGGTTTTGATGGCACAATCGCGATAATCGAGTTGGCAACAAAAAATCACTACAAATGGCTTCATCACTGGATCAGTGGAAATTCAAATTGTGACGAATTTGTACGATTTAAAGAATTTATCCAAATGATGGAAAGGCAGCTTGGAATAAATTATTGTTGGCCGCGTTGTTGGCCTATTGAAACAAATAATTCCTCGAAATAATTTAAAAAAGCGAAATGCTTATTCAGCCTTACAAGCTCCTCGCCTGCTTGATATAAAGTTTACCCGTCAAAGCATCAATCTTGAATTCCACATCCATCCCAAAATTCATCAAGCCGGTTTCATCACGACCTGTGCCTCTTTCCACTTTATAATAAAAATGCTCCTTGATGGCGGTCAGGTATTTTGCCAGCAGTTCCACCTGTGCATCGGTCAATACCGTTTTGTCCTTACTCAGGTTACTCCGGCTGATATATTCCACCGTTACCTTATGACTCCCGGAAGCCCTGCCCAATGCAATGATTCCTTCATCGCAATTGACGCCGTCAGGCGGAGTCACCACACTGATTTCTCCCACCTGGGCATTAAAAGTATATGCAGGATAATTGTTCCGGTATAAATGTTTTGTCACTGCCACTCCATTGGCCAACTCTTCTCCAAATGCCCGGTGTACCAGTATGCCCATGGCTACCGAACGCTGATCGATTTTAAAATACTGCCTCTCTGCAAAAGCCCGTTCATCCCAGAGACTGGCCCAAACGGTTTTAATCGCTTTCTCTATGGGCTTGTCAGGATCGGTCAGACTGCCGGTCTTGGAATCATACAATCCTGCCCCATTAAAACCTTTTACATCTTCCGCATTGGTGGAAGAACGGAAGCGATAATTATCATACACTCCCCCGGTTTTCATTTTGGTACGAATCGCTTCGAGTAATACCTTATTCACCGGTGCCGCCTTGATGGCATCCCGGAGTTTTTTCAATGCAGCATTTAATTTTTGGGGATCATTGATCAGCGAACTGTTGGCCAGGATGGAATCCAGCTGCCTATTAATATTATTTTCTCTCAGGTGCTGATAATAAAAATAAAATGGAATGGCAAAAGATCCCTCCGGTAAGGGGATGGGCTTTTTATCCACCCTTATTTTCAGGAGCTCGGAAAAATTAGCCGCCTTGCCGCCGACTGCCGAAACATTTTTAAAGCTCATGTCCTGCAAACCCGTTATTTTCCGGATGCTGGTATCTACTGCCAGTCTGATCGTTTTACGACTCTCCGTTTTTAACCACCAGGCCCCTGCTTCTGCCTCGCCTGCTTTTCTGATAATAAAACTGTCGGCCGTTACTTCATAACAAACCAGTTTATTTAAGAGTGCTTCAATCGCAGGATCGGTCCAGGCTTTTCGGTAAGTGGCATTGGGTGTTTTGCGGTTCTGGCAAAGCAGACTCACATGACAGAGGGGCGTTTGAAATGGTACAGTGAGCACACCTGCCACCACCGGGAGTTCATTGGGTAATCCATCGAGGATCACAATATCGTGTTTGGAGATGGTCGTTTTTCCTACCTCCGTTGCTTTTACTTTTCGCAGGTAACCATAGGCCTTTCCTTTGTTCAGGGAAACAAATTCCCGGCCCTGGTACACTTCACTGGAACGGATGACCGGTATATTGGGAATCGCTGCCAACCGTTTTTCCATTTCGGGTGACATAGCCAAAACCCTGACCTTATTACCAAAATACACAAGGGCAGCAATCTTTTGATATAAACTGTAAATGTCCTTTGCCCCGGCATCATCCTCGGGCATCAGTTCCATTCCGTAGAGGCCAAGCCAGGAATAATAATTCAGGTTGACCAGCATGTAGTCTCTTGCCGGGTTGCTGCTGTAATTTTTGATATTGAAAAAGCTCAGTTCATCGGGATTATTGAGGACGGTACTGCAAAAATCATAATGAAAGGGATAGAGGGTGGAATTGATGAAATAGACTTTAGCATCGCGGATACTGTAAACGATTTTCACTGATGCCACCTGGCCAAATTTTTCGGTCAGGGATTTTCCTTTCAGGTAATTGTAATCGCCCGGACAATCAATCCGGGGCAGAAAATCCTTCACCCCTTTTTTATACTGGCATTCAGCTGCTGGTGTTTGCGAATGGCTCATTGCCATTACACAGAGAAATAAAAAAAGGAAACCCTGCCTTTTCAGTTTAAACTCCATTCACTGAGATTTCACTAAAGATATTTTAAATCCAATAAAAAAACCCTCCATAGAGGAGGGTTGGTAATTTGTTTTCAAAATCCGGAATACAGGTGGTCTTTCCTGCCGATGCAGATCGGAAAATATTAGTCTACCGCAACAGCGCCTTCTACCAGCACTGTTACTTTGTTATTCAGTACTTCTACAAAACCGCCCTGGATATCAAAACTGCTGGTATGGGTTTTATCCTTCAGCACTTTTACCCGGCCTGCTTTCAATGCGCTCACCAGTGGGGCGTGTTTCTCCAGTACTTCAAATGAACCGCTGATACCGGGCATCTGAACACCGTAGACTTCGCCACTGTAGAGTTTTTTTTCTGGTGTTAATATTTCTAAGTTCATACCCCAAACCCCTAAAGGGGATTTTAGAACCCTAAAGTGTAAATCACTTTAAAGTTGCTGTTGTGATCGTAAAATATATCTGACTGATAAATTGTGTTCACTCACTTCCCAAGCTTCTGCTGACACAACTTTCATTCCCTGTTTCTATAAAGAACTAACTGAAAAAGAAAGGTATTTCTGACATAAGTTCCCCTTTAGGGGACAGGGGTTTATCCCTGCGCCTGTGCCAGTAATTTCTTACCCTTCTCAATCGCATCATCGATGCTACCTACCAGGTTAAAGGCGGCTTCCGGATACTCATCCACTTCACCGTCCATGATCATATTAAAACCACGGATGGTTTCTTCGATGGGAACCAGTACTCCTTTCAGACCGGTAAAGGCTTCTGCCACGTGGAATGGTTGTGACAGGAAACGTTGTACCCTTCTGGCGCGGCTTACCACGAGTTTATCTTCTTCACTTAATTCATCCATACCCAGGATCGCAATGATATCCTGCAGTTCTTTATAACGCTGCAACATCAGTTTCACACGGTTCGCGCAATTATAGTGGGCTTCCCCGACTACCTGTGGCGACAGGATCCTGGAAGTAGAATCCAGCGGGTCAACCGCAGGATAGATACCAAGGTCAGCAATTTTCCTTGACAATACGGTAGTGGCATCCAGGTGGGCGAAGGTAGTGGCAGGGGCCGGATCGGTCAGGTCATCCGCAGGTACGTAAACCGCCTGAACGGAGGTAATAGAACCATTCTTGGTAGAAGTGATTCGTTCCTGCATGATACCCATTTCCGTGGCCAGTGTAGGCTGGTAACCCACGGCAGAAGGCATACGACCCAAGAGGGCTGATACCTCAGAACCGGCCTGGGTGAAACGGAAGATATTATCAACGAAGAAAAGGATATCACGTCCTTTACCTTGTCCGTCACCATCACGATAATATTCGGCAATGGTCAGTCCGGAAAGGGCCACCCTTGCACGGGCTCCGGGAGGTTCGTTCATCTGTCCGAATACAAAGGTTGCTTTGGAGTCGGCCAGTTCTTTCATATCTACTTTGCTCAGATCCCATCCGCCTTCTTCCATGCTGTGTTTGAAAGCATCACCATATTTCATGATCCCTGCTTCAATCATCTCACGCATCAGGTCATTTCCTTCACGGGTTCTTTCACCCACACCGGCAAATACAGACAAACCGGAATAGGCTTTCGCGATATTATTAATCAGTTCCTGGATCAATACGGTTTTGCCCACACCCGCACCACCGAACAATCCGATCTTACCACCCTTTGCATAGGGCTCGATCAGGTCGATTACTTTGATACCGGTAAACAGTACCTCAGAAGCGGTGCTCAGGTTTTCAAATGTAGGAGGCAGGTTGTGGATCGGCCTTCCGTTTTCTTTACTTACGGCAGGTAATCCATCGATGGGGTCTCCGGTTACATTAAAGAGACGGCCTTTGATTCCCTCGCCGATCGGCATGGCAATCGCTTTGCCGGTATCGGTAACGGCTGTACCACGAACAATACCTTCAGTACCGTCCATCGCAATGGTACGAACACTGTCCTCACCCAGGTGCTGCTGCACCTCAAGGACGAGGATATCACCGTTTTCTTTCTTGAGTTCTAAGGAGTTATAAATCTCAGGAAGTTTACCATCGAACTGAACGTCGATGACCGCCCCGATAACCTGTTTTACTTTACCTACGCTTGCCATATTTGTATTTTAAGAGAGGGGTTGATTTCGAGCCGCAAAGGTAAGGGTGAGGGGGTAATTTGCCAATTTGCTTTCCCAGCTTTTTTAGGGTGGGGAAAAGGGGTGAAAAGCGGCCAAAATTCGCTGAACTGAGCTGGAAAATGCTAAGAAGGGTTTCCCAGCCTGTTTTCAGGGTTGTTTTCGATCAATTTCCGGTATAGATTCATGATGGCAGGCCACTGGTAATGCCGGTTCACATATAGCTTCCCCTTCTCCCCCATTTCGAAAGCTAAAGAGGGATCATCCAGAATCCGGTTACAGCATTCTTCCAGTTCATCCTCACCCGAAAAACTAAATCCTGATCCGCTTTGAATGATATGTTCATGCATTACAGCACAGGAACGTTGCACCAGCACTGGTTTACCCAGGGAAAAAGATTCCAGCAAAACCATAGACAAACTTTCAAAGAGGGAGGGCTGCAGCAGTAACTCCGCATTTTTCATCAAATGATACTTGTCCAGCTCACTCACATATCCCGTTGTGATGATGGCCGGATGTTCCGGTACTTTAAGGAATAACTCGCCGGTAAGCACCAGTTGTAGCGATCGGCCCGATTTTGAAATATAATTCAGGAACCATTGAAAAAATTCGGGAGGGAACTTATTGACTTCCACCCTGCCTACAAAAAGAATATAGGAAGACTGTATCCCGAATTTGTTTTTAACATCGCTAATTTCTGTCAGGTCAGGAATCTGCACCCCTGCACCGGCAATCATGCACCGTTGATCCGGTATTGCAGCTAACTGCCTGACCAGTTTCATTTCTGCAGCGGTATTAAACAATATGTATGCAGGCTTCCCGAATAAGTTCCGGTAAAGAGATAAATAAATCGCCCATTCGTCGTGGGCCGTTGGAATCAATATTGATCTTGCAGGATCAATATCAATTCCTGCAATCGTTGGATAATAGAGATATGTAAAAAAGAATAAACGCTGATAGTCCTGATGGTTTTCACGGAGGTAGCTGATCAACTGCGGACAATAAGGGCCCTGAGCCAGCATCCAGTCCCATTCTGCTTTCTCCTGTTGATCCTCCTTAGTCGCATATTTTTTAAACAGACCGGTGAAACGCTTTAAGATTGAAAAATTGCTTTTGTCAAGATGGGGCCTTATCTTTTTTTCAAGCAAATTCATTGCATGGGTATCCCGCTTTTGTGCAACCGGAAAGCGTCGAACGGTTACCTGATTGATAAGGGACTTTCCGGGGGCATAGTGATCGGCCCAATCTGTTGCATCAACAGAACAGGTAGTCAGTACCTCAACTTCATAGTAAGCGGAAAGCCTTTCGGCAATCAGACGGCAATGCAGTTCTGCACCCCCACAGATAGCTGTACCGTACTGCTGTATGACGAATGCAATTTTCTTCATTGACAGCCGGGTGATGACCCATTATTACAGGTACCTGTTATAAATTTCAAGGTATTGGAGGGCTGTTTTATCCCAACTGAAAAAATCATAACGTTCCCTTATTTTCTGCAATGGTTGAAAACGCTGGTAATGCGCCATACCCTCTTCAAAGTTTTTCCGCATCATTTCCGGTTCAAAACTTTTAAAATAATAAGCAGCATCCCCGCAAATTTCCGGAACCGAGGTATGGGTAGAAGCAAAAACCGGTTTTCCAAAATACATGGCTTCCAAAGGCGGTGTGCCAAAACCTTCAGCCACCGAAGGAAACATAAAAGCCGTACAATGCTGCAAGTACCATTGCCTTTCTTCATTAGAGACCGGGCCGGTAATAATCACCCGATCCTGCACACCGTATTGCCGGGCTTCCTCCATTATTTTTTTTACATATTCCCTTTGTGGTGCATGTTCAATGATACCGGATATGATCAGTTCATACTGATTCCCTACCAGCAGACAGGGGAGCACATGAAAATTCTTTTTAGGCAATACATTGCTCATCGCATACAGAAAAGGACCTTTTGGCAGGTAGCCCGGTCTTTCCACCGTTTCAAACTCGGCTAATTCACAACCCTGGTAGATCACATCCACCGGTTTATTACGGGTGTCCAGATTTTCCAATACTGTTTTACGGGAAAATTCAGATATACATACAATATGATCCGCCATATCGAGCATCCGCTGGTGTTTTTTTCTTTCCTCCTCCATCTGCTTTTTATCATCCAGTTCCACCAGGTAATTCAGATCATGTACGGTCAGAATCACTTTGCTGTGCTGACCCGGTATCCTGATCCGCGAATGCTGATCAGACACATGCACAATATCATACACAGCTGGTTCCTTTCGCGGAATCAATCCAAAAAACTTTTTCTTCTTTTCTTTATAGGTCCTGCTGCTCTCGTATTTCACATCCTCACCAAACATGCCAAACTGGTGCTCGGCCAGGTAAAACGAAAAATCCATACTCCTGGGAGCCAGTTTCATCAGCGATTTCCCAAAATGCAGATTGAAATAATAAAAACCGGTATATAAGCCTTCCATCCGCTCAAAATCAAGCAATACCTGCTTCGATTTCCTGCCATTGACAGGCTTTGTTTTCCATTGTACCAGATCCTGAATCATAATTCGAATTAATAGGCAATATTAGAAAATCATTTATATAATCAGGCTGTTATTCCTGCCACCCGGAATTGGTGAACGCCGAAACCGGTTTTGTAACCTGATATCCAGCCTGGTTACAATATCACTGCCTGTATTGACAAAGTTCAGTCGTCCACTGTTGTAAAATATTAGTTGATTTAGCTTACAAGCATGATTTTTGTTCCGAAACGTTTAAATGGTATCCTCAATGCGAAAAATCATATTCGACTGCGAAAGGATGAAATACCCGAATACCGGGCTCTACCATTATTGTATGAACCTGGGGCGATACCTTGAAAAGAATATCAGCCTGACCGAAGAAAAATTTTTTTTCTATACCCCTTCCTGGGACCAGGACTGGTCATTGTCCAGCCGCAATCACCTGACCCAGCACCCCCTGCATAAATTTACCATGCCGCCCCTGGGGGACTATGATATCTGGCATGCCACTTACCAGAATACGCATTACATGCCCATGCGCAACCGCAGGATCCGCGTCGTGCTGTCCATCCATGACCTGAACTTCATGTATGACGAAAAGAAATCAGCGGCCAAAAAACAAAAATACCTCCAATACCTGCAGGGACTGATCAACCGGGCCGATGCGATCATCTGCATCTCCGAGTTCTGTAAAAAAGATGTATTGAATCATTGTCATATCGGAAATAAACCATTGTATGTAATCCATAATGGTACCAATATGCTGGTTAAACCGGCCCTGACGCAGGATTCCTATCAACCCAAAAAACCATTCCTCTTTTCCATTGGAGTGATTAACCGGAAGAAAAATTTCCATGTACTACTCCCGCTTCTTCAAAAGAATGCCCTGGAACTGGTGATCGCCGGGAAATTTGATGACAACGACTATTTATCCCTGCTGAAAAAAAGATCAAGGGAACTGGGTGTGGAAGATAACCTGCACTTACTGGGGCCCGTATCTGAAAATGAAAAATCCTGGTATTTCCGTCATTGTAATGCCTTTGCCTTTCCTTCTATTTCCGAAGGCTTTGGACTGCCTGTGGTAGAAGCTATGAGTTGTGGCAAACCGCTGTTCCTTTCTGATCTGACAGCTTTACCTGAAATCGGCGGAGATGTATCATTCTATTTCCACGATTTCCAACCCGATCATATGGAAGAGGTCTATCATATTGGCATGTCGCGCTATACCAACGAAGGCTTTCAACGCAGGATCAGGGAACGTTCGCTGTCTTTTAACTGGCATAAGTCGGCCCGTCAGTACCTCGATGTTTACCGTAGTTTATATTGATAACTTTACCCAGCATGAAAGTGTACCGCCGTTTAATTGCCTATGTTCGCCCCTTTCGCTGGTTTGTGATCCCTTTTTCATTTTTCACGATCCTCGCGGTGATTTTCAGCGTATTTCAGTTCGCCCTCATCATTCCTTTGCTGAATGTATTGTTTAGTCCGGATGCAGGTCCTGCCTCTACCACCGCACCGGTATTCTCTCTTTCCACCGGTTTTTTCCGGGATATATTTTATTATGAAGTACATCGGTTAAGAAGCATCAATCCGGCCTATGCCCTTTATTTTATCACAGGTATTATTGTCTGCGCTGTTTTACTCACGAATTTATTCCGCTACCTGGCCCAGCGTACCCTGATCAAAGCCCGCACCCTGCTGGTGAAAAGAATCAGGGAAGCCATTTTTGAAAAGATCAACCATCTGCATATGGGCTTTTTTACTAAAGAGCATAAGGGTGATCTGATCTCCAGGATGAATTCCGATGTGTTTGAAATAGAAAGTGTATTTGGCAATTCACTGGAAGTGATGTTCAAGGAGCCTTCGATGATCATTGGCTATTTTGTAGCCCTCTTTGCCATTTCTACCCAGCTTACTTTATTTACCCTGATCATTATCCCGCTTTCTGCATTGGGTATTGCCACGGTACAGAAAAAACTCAAAAGAGATGCAAAGGATGCACAGGCATCAATTGGGCGTTTACTCACGATAATGGATGAAACCCTTACCGGAATGCGGATCATCCGGGCTTTTAATGCCACCGGGTTCACCTTAAAAAAATTCAGCCGCGAAAATGATTTTTACCGCAATGCCAGTCTGCAGGGTTTTAAAAGAAGAGAAATGGCACCTGCTTTTTCAGAAGCAGCCGGGGTATTAGTGGTAGCAGGTATATTATTATACGGAGGAAGTCTGATTCTGCAAAGAGGCCAGGGAGCAGCCGGTATCCAGGCCAGTGAGTTCATTGCCTTTATTGCTATTTTTTCACAGGTGCTGCGCCCGGCCAAGGCCATGGTGGTGGCCGGTGCCAATATTCAAAGGGGACGCGGTGCCGGGGAAAGAATTCTGGAGATCATTGACAAACCCATTGAGATAAAAGATAAAGATGATGCTGTTGAGATCAGCACATTCAATGATGCTATTGAATTCAAAAATGTTGATTTTGCCTATAATGAAACCCCGGTACTGCAGGATATCAGTTTTACAATCCCAAAAGGAAAAACGATTGCCTTGATCGGTTCCTCCGGTGTGGGGAAGTCCACCATTGCCGATTTAATCCCCCGGTTTTATGATGTAAAAGGCGGCGCCATCCTGATTGATGATACCGATATCAGGGATTGCAAAATGGAATCGCTCCGGCAACTGATGAGTTTCGTTACCCAGGAAACCTTCCTCTTCAATGATACCATCTTCAACAATATTGCATTGGGAAAACCGGATGCCACCGAAGCTGAAGTGATGGCTGCTGCAAAAATTGCCAATGCACATGATTTTATCATGCAAACAGAAAACGGGTACCAGACCATTACGGGCGACCGGGGTATTCGTTTATCAGGAGGCCAGAGACAAAGACTTTGTATTGCCCGCGCCGTTCTGAAAAATCCTTCGATCCTGATATTAGATGAAGCCACTTCAGCCCTGGATACAGAATCAGAAAGATTGGTACAGGATGCGTTAGGCAAACTGATGCAGGGAAGAACTACCCTGGTGATTGCCCATCGTTTGAGCACAATCCGGGAAGCCGACGAG
>Ga0209174_10002306_pt1 | contig 12708 bp, 11 predicted proteins | sample JI91814BDNA_FD_187505 | JGI IMG/M metagenome (GOLD analysis project Ga0209174, IMG submission 187505) | Wastewater effluent complex algal communities from Wisconsin, to seasonally profile nutrient transformation and Carbon sequestration -... | ecosystem: Engineered > WWTP > Effluent > Algae...
ACCCTGGTGCGCGAGCTGCGGATCTTGTCGCTGCGAATTGGCAGCACCGAACCGTTCAGCGTGGCCGATGCGCAGGCCGAGGTAAAGCCAGGGCCGGGCGGACTCGACCTGATGTTTACGACCGATCACCTGGATCTCAACGCGTTTGTGGCCGCACCCACGGGACCGGGTCGGCGAATCGCTGCGCCCAGGCCGCTTGTCTACGAGTGGTTCCTGTGCATCGGGCCCGCGTCTCTGTTCAACCAAGGCACGCTCGATCCGGGGTGCCGCAAGTGGCTACCGGGAGACCCCGATCCGATGAAGAGCAGCTCGCTGCGCTATCTTGGCAGCGGACAGACCTTTGCCTTGCCCACGGCGGCGCTCAAGGACGTAGTCGGTGGCGTGCTCCAGCTCCTGCTTACGGGAGGTCCGGGCGGCGGCGGTACGGTCAAGCTTCCCGAAGCGCCGGTGTCGCTGCTGCTGCCGCTGATTCTGCGGGTTCGGGTTGACGGTGGGGATCCGAACGACATCCGGGATCGCGAAGTCGGCGTGACCTATCTGCGAACCTGGGTGGCGCTGCCGGGGATGACGCTGCCGGCCCCCAACCTGAATCCCGCGCTCGGGGAGCTGCTGGCGGGGCCGGACAAAGACGGAACCAAGACCGCGCTCATTGCGTGTACGGCGATGAGCTGTCCGAAAAACAAAGTGAAGCGGGGAGCAGACCTGTTCTTGATCGGTGGTTCCGTGGCGGGATCGGCACAGACCTACGTTCGCGCCGATGACACCGAACAGAAGATGCGGACCGAGACACTGCGCTATAGCTGGTTTGCCACCGATGGCGATTTTGACCGCGAGCGCACCGGCGACACCCAGCCCGACAACTTCTGGAACAGCGAGACCAAGCGACCCGCGCCAGCGGAGGCGACCTCGGCAACTCTGTGGCTGGTCGGACAAGAGGAACGCGGCGGTGCCGACGCCCGCAGCTATGAGTTAGAGTTCACGAACTAGACCGGCCACGGAACTGCACGTGCGAAAGCCCTCCGTTCGACGACCACCACACTCCCCGACGATTCCCAACCAGGCCGAGGCCGTTCATGCGGTGCCGCCCGCTGCGACGTTGCGGGTCAAAAAGACTCCCACCGCCGCGAGCAAAGGGAAGCCGCGACGCTCGCGCAAGCTGTCTGTCCATAGCGAGCTGGCGCTGCTCTGGGGACTGCTCTACGACCTGTTACGCGCTCCGGTGTTTCTGGTGATGCTGCTGCTTGGCAGAGCCAAGCTCCGCGATGCGCTCCAGCCGATTCACAGAGTCTCGCACTTTGTCCTTTCAGCTCGGGCGACCGCGACGCTCATCGGGCTCAACGTGCTGTGCTTTGCGGTCGAGTTTGTGTATCTGCGGCGCTGGCCGATGGAGCGCTTCCTGCAGACGTTTGCGTTCTCTCCGCAGGTGCTGTGGCAGGGGCGCGTCTTGCCGATAGTGCTCCACGTCTTTTCCCACGCAAGCTTGCCGCACCTGCTGTCGAACATGATGGCGCTGTTTGTGTTTGGCCGCGTCGTCGAAAAGCTGCTCGGTCCGCTGCGACTCCTACTGGCGTACGGACTGGCCGCCGTGGCCGCCACGCTGACTTCTTTGCTTGCGCAAGGGCTGTCCGGTCAGTACGTACCGACTCTGGGGGCCTCGGGTGCCGTCGCCGGACTGATGGCCTTGGGAGTCCTTTTGTCCCCGCTGTCGATTACCTTCGAAGCGCTGATTCCGATGCCGCTGTTCCTGGTCGGCTGGCTCGCGATGGCCGGAGATCTGCTCGCGCTGTGGATGAAATCGAGTGACTCGGTCGATCATCCCGCGCATCTTGGTGGCTATCTGTCGGTCGTGCTTGTCTATCGACTCTTGCCATCCAAGCTCAAGGCCAAGGCTCGCTTCGGACTCCTGCTCAACGTCCTGACGATCCTGTTCGCGCTCGCGATGTGGTACCTCACCCGCAGTGGCAAGCTCGCATTCCCTGCGCTGTCGTAACGGGCGGTAGTTCCAGCGCCAGGTGTTGCGATTCCTGTGGTTCGTACGGTCTCGGGGTATAACCCAGCGATGCGGGTTGTGGCAGGTTGTGTGGGTTGTCGATTTGCTGTGAGGCTGCTGCTCTTGGGACTGTGGTTTGCCGCAGGCTGCTATCGCTGGAGCGTCCTTCCACAAGGGGTGGTCGAGCGGCCTCTCGACCTTCAGGTGGGCAAGCTGCTGCAGCACTACACCCTGCTGTCACCGAGCCCGCCACTGCCGCAACCGACTCGGCGGCCAGCGGTGGTGGTGCTGCATGCTGGCTTTGACGGGGATGAGTCGAGCGCGGCCGAGCTGGGACGGCGGCTGGCCTCGCAAGGGGTGACCGTGGTGCTGCCCGCGTATCGTGGCGAGGTGCGCAAACTCGACGGCAAGCAAAGTGAAGGCGAGATCGAGTTCTGCCATGGCGAGGTCCACGACGCGCAAGCTGCGGTGGCCTGGCTTCGCCAGCAGCCGGGCATCGATCCCCAGCGCGTGGGAGCGATCGGTGCCTCCCATGGCGGCTGCATTGCCCTTGTGCTCGGTGAGCGGGATCCGCAGCTGCGGGCGCTCGTCACGCTGTCGGCCCCGGTGGCCGCCGAGCCGCTGCTGCGCTATCTGCAAGAGCGACCCGCCGAGACGTTCTTTTACAACGGCATCTTGGGAGAGCAGCTTACGTCCTATATCAAGGGCTCTCCCGACGAACTGCCGCAGGCCTATCGCGACCGCTCCCCGCTGTTTCAGGTGGAACGGCTGAAGATGCCGATCCTCGTCATCCATGGTACCGCCGACAGCATTGTCCCAGTCGCCCAGGCCTGTCTGCTCGCCCAGGCTCTGCGGGCGACCGGTCGCACCGTTTCCGTCACCACCCTCGATTCCGCAGGTAGACCGACCCAGGAGGTTGTCTCTCCCTGCACGCCCTCCCTTCCCACCAGCAACCGTCCTTCTGCGGCGATCACTCCCAACACCGCGCCGCGCACCGAGCTACTGTTTCTGGAGCAGCAGAATCACATCTACGGAACCAAGCCGAGGAAGGCCGCCCACGAGCGGGCCCTGCAATTCCTACTGACAGAGCTGGCCGATCCGACCCCGCAGCGGCCTCTGCAGTGACTCCTTTGCTGCAGGTGGGATTTTGTCGGTGGACCGACTGTACTTTTTCCCCCTCAAGGGGCGAACCCACCCCAGCCCGCCCTGGCGAGGGCGGGAGTGATGAGGACTTCTTGGCTCGGCTTCGCCTTCGCCGTCGGCTTCGCCTTTGCTTCGGATTTGGAGGATGTGCGGGAGTGATGAGGACTTCTTGGCTCGGCTTCGCCTTCGCCGTCGGCTTCGCCTTCGCCGTCGGCTTCGCCTTTGCTTCGGATTTGGAGGATGTGCGATGAAGGAATGTAGTAGTGGGGCCGACCGGCGACAGTCCAAGGCAAGCAATGCGGGGGGAGACCTTTTTTTCGGGCCGCTTGTGGCACGACAAAAAAGTGTCGAAGGGAAGGGGGGGCCCTGCTGCGGAGATAACCTTGAGCTTCTGTGCGGCGACTGCGATGAGGTCTGCGGCAAGATCTGGCTGAAGGTCACAGCGGGCGGCATCATCGTCGCGCTCGTCGACAACAACGCCGGCTCGGCATCCGGCACCCCCGTCTACAACCTCGGCATGGACTGCACGCTCGGCGCTGGCGTCTGGAGCTGCGATCGCTACCGCGATCGTCGAAGGTGCAAACTTCCTCAAGTTCGAGGGCAAGGACAAGTTCAGCGGCGTCGAGCTACCCATCTACGGCGAAGTCCTCGCCACCTGCGCCCGCTTCTACGGCACCGTCCAAGGCGTCAAGACCACCGGCAGCTACAAACAATACCGAGGCGGCTTCCTCCTCCGCTACTAGCTACCCTCTGGCACCCAGCTCCTGGACAGCGGCGTCACGCTTCTCCTTCCATCCATGGGTACTTCTGGTCGTTCCGTGAGTAGATGGATAGGTCGAAGTCGAACGCGGGATACTCCTCTCGAAGAACGGACACGACGACATCTTGGTCGGTCATCTCTCCCGGAGGACAGGACCACCCTAGTAGCAGGAGCGGCCCCTGTTCAATACGTAGTCGAAGCGCCGTAAGCAGCGAGGTTTTGCTACGCAAAGATGCCGCGTAGCGTGCCATCAGCGCTGCACTGGGCTCTCGTGGGTGTCGCCGTTCTTCGCGATTCGCTAACGCATCGATGCCTTCATACAGGATGCCAAGCTGCGCCATGTGACTCTCGAACTGCCAAGGGAAGCCATTGCTTCCAAAGCTGCGGGTCAAGCGAATGTCCACGATGTGGCGAACGCTGTGGATCGATAGCAGCTTTCTAAACTGCGGGTAGTCGAGGTCGAAGATCCCAAGGCTGAGTAGGGTTTCTTTTCTTCGATGCATGCCTGCAAGCAGGAGCTGCTCAATCGGGGCGGCTGCCAGATGCGGGACGAGCTGAAGCGTTTGTGGCGAAAGCCTGCGGCTGTCGGTGGCTTCGGGTCCGATAGATCCTTGCGCTCCACCGGACAACACCTGAAAGGAAGGTCGCGGCATGATCTATTCCTCCGTATGAGGATCCGGAACAACCTGGTCGACTTCTGCAGCGATGCTGGACTCGAAGTCGAGATGGCTTTTACGAAAGAACGGGTCGAGAGGTCGCTTGGGCCCTTGACCCAGAACACCATCTTTCTTGATGTCAGGATGCTTCTCAAACAGATCCACGTAGCGTCGGGGGGCTACTCCGCAGAACAAGCGAAATCGAACCTTGCCCGTGCCTGCTTCATCCGTTTTGAGACGCTCGCTCTGTTCGGGGTCGGCGATGGCATCGTCATGAAGGATCATCGCCATGCTCTTAGGATAGGGCTCTATGTACACTACTTCTTTGATTCCGGCGGCGATGATCTGGCGTGTACACAGGTGGCAGGGAAAGACGTTGACGTAGAGGGATGCGCCGTCGCAGGAAGGTCCTCCTGCTCTTGCTAGCGACAGAAGTGCATCGGCTTCTGCATGAAGGGCGCGTGAGAACTCGACGAGATCTTTGATGGGCGTTCCCTCGAGGGCATCTTTCACTTTTTTGGCAGTGAACACCTTTGTCTGTCCTTCAGTAGCCAGAATCTCGTTCAGTTGCAGGCTCACAGCTTCCCAGATGGCCTTCTTTGTTTCGTCATTTCGACAAAACGGCTTCAGCCCGTCTGAGGGAGCTATGACGGGCAGAACGCGCTTCCAGATGTTGCTGCGCTGACGTTCCGCCAGTTTCTTTCCATCTGGATCATCGGTGGATAGAAAGCAGCGGGCGTCTTCACCACTGGATTCCTCAGTCTTTGGATAGAGTCCGCCGCCAGGCGCTGGAACATCGTTTGTACCAGTCGCAATGACGATGCCTTGTGGGTTCAAGATGGCCGCGCCGACCTGCCTCGACAAACAGGCGGAACGCATGGCTGCGCCCCATGCTGCGTACATGCCGCGCTCGTCCCGCCCTGGTCGATCTACACCAACGCCGAGCACAAGATGGAGCAGACGTTTCAGTTGGCGTTCGAGCGAATTTGACGCCTCAGCGTTGCGGTTTGCAAAGTAGTCAGCGAGCGGAATGGTCTTGCGAACTTGTTGGCCCCAGTCATCTGGCTCGGCCAAGTCGGCATCCATCACCTGTTCGATCTCATCATCTTTTGATTCGACACCGAACTTTGTCCGAAGCCAGCTCTTGCGAGTTTCGTAATCGCAGATGCTGGCCACCAAGAAGAATCCCCGCCCGTAGACGTTGCGAAGTGCTTCTACCTCTGCCGGATGCTTACAACAGTCGATGACAAAGGCCAGCCGCTCGTCCGCTGGATGCTCTGCTCGGTACTGTTTGATGCGTCGAATCACGAGCCCGGCTATGACGGCGCTACCATGCTTTTCGCGAAGGCCATTTCCAAACTGTTGCAGCTGCTTGGTTCGTTCAATCGGTGTCTCTGTAGTGGGCTGGCCTTCTCGGGCTGCCTCGGCTGCAAGGAGATCACTGCACTTTACTACGACCGCCGTAATGCTGTGTTCTTGCTTGAGGAGATCACGCAAGTGATCAGCCACCTGGCTCATTCCAGATCCGATGTAGCCAGTGATGGCAAAGACGAGATCTTTCGATCGATGTTGATCGATATGGTCGGCCACAAACCCCTTGTCGCCCTTCTTCTTGATGGGGTTTATCGGCGCAGTTTTAGGACTTTCACGACGGGGCTCAGCCATGGCGGGCGGACTTTAGCATAAACTTCTACTTCTTCCGCTTCCCGCCTTTGGTGGGCTGGAGGACTTCGCGTAGCGCTTGTTCGCGGAGTGCGACGGCTTTCTTTTGCTGATCGAGGGCCAGCAGCTCCTGCGCGGCGGCGTCCCTCTGCTTCTGTTCTTCGGCAGCCGTGGCGGCCTCTGCTTCCGCTTGGACGATGGCTAGTTCGACGGCGGCTTGCTCGGATTTGAGGGCGCTGTGGCGCTCCCGCAGAGACTGCAAGTCCGCTTCGTCATCGCGAGAAGTACCCGAACGGCGACGGAAAGCGGCTTCGGAAAGTCCCGAAAGGGTGCTGTCCGCAAGTTCGAGTTTGCACAGCTCACCGTACAGGCTGCGCCGCTCACCGTTGACTTCATCGACCAGCTTGGCTCGCTCGCCCGCCTCGAAGTCGTCACGTAGGCGCTGCGCTTCTTCCAGGGCTTTGAGCGACTCATTGCCCCGAGACAGCAGCTTGTCGAGCTTGGGCCCCAGCGCTTTGAGCGCCGTTTCGCTGGCGGCTTTCATCGATGCCACAAACGGAGTCATGACTTTGATCTGGGGCGCAAGCGACAGCTTCTTCACCTCGGCGGAGGTCTGCGTGCCGTAGTAGCGCTGATAAAGTGGCGCATCGAGATGATCGCGGACCAGCATCCGCAGCGTCGAGCGGTGCTCTTCCACAAAGCCATCCAAAAGGACGTTGGCGACGGCGACTTGGACCCGCGCTTCTTCGACGGAATCGACAAACTCTGCGACTTTGGCGGCGCTCTTTTGGACTTTGGTGTGCAGCGCATCCCAGACCGGCTGGAACTTGGTGGTCGCGGGGTGGGTGCGCACAAACAGGGTGGTATGGCGGACGTGCGTGCGCATCGTGGAAAGCGCCATGCGGGAATCAAGCAAAACAGGTGCAAAACCGGGCATCTAGGACTCCTTTGGGATGAAAAAAGGGAACGGAAAGGAAGTTAGCAGCCCAGAAATGGGCCGCCACCCAAGTGTGCGAAAAACGCCTACTTTTTTTCATCCCCGTCGGAATGTTGTATGCGGGTGCCGCGCAAACCGCTTGGACATGCTGGAATCTGTGTGCGCGCACTGCGCAATTCGCTCGGACATGCCGGAATGGGTGCGCCGCCACAGCGAAAGAAGCTCGGACATGCCGGAATGGGTGTGCCGCGCTGTGGGAACACGCTTCCGCGACCGAACGGGTGCGCTGCGGTGGACCGTGAAGCCTTTCCGCGACCGAACGGGTGCGCCGTGACCGCAAGCCAGCCCCTTGTCCATCACTGAACCAGTGCGCCGCGCCGCGAGTCCGCCCATCCCCACGTCAGAATCCCTGGGACCGTGGCGGCGCTACCGTTGCGGATCGAAGTCTGTGCTATACCCGCACGATGAAATACGGGCTGCCTTTGACGATCATGGCGGTTGTACTTCCGGTGCTGGGCTGTACCAAGCTGCCAGCGGAACTTCTCGATGGTGACGACCAGACTGGCATCGAGGATCTCCGTCGGTCTGATTCCAGCACGGTCGACCTGCGCGGGGCGGGGCGCTGCTTTGCGCGAGGCAGTGCGCTTTTGCTCAAGGATCGCGGTCAGTTTGTGATGCCGCTTTTGACCTGGGGCGGCGGCCGTTATGCGGTCAGCTTCTACGACGATCACCTGAAGCCGAACGACTTTCACGGCTACTTTGCGTTTCTCGATGCGCAGGGTCAGCTCGATTCGGCCTCGCTGCGCACCGTGGCACCGGGAGGCTTGGCACCCCGTCTGGCGTATTCCGGAACAGAGTACGGCATGGCCTATCTGCGGGGCAGTCCCGGCAAGTATGAGGTGCGCTTTGCTCGCATCTCCGACGCAGGAGAGCTTGTCGCAGGCAGTGATGTGAAGCTCGGCGAGGCGGGTACCGCGCTCGATATCGCATGGAATCCCGACCGGAGAGAGTGGGCGGTGGCCTGGCACTTTGTCACCGGGACCGCGACCACCACGTCCGGCGTCCAGCTTTCCCGCGTTGCGGTGTCGACTCCGCTGGCCCCGAGCCCTCCGGTCACCGTCAGCAGTGGCAGTAAGATTGGCAGCTTCGGCGGAACCGGCGGGACGGCGCTGCTATGGACCGGCAGCCGCTATGCGCTGATTCAGGGGCCGCCCGGTGGCACGCGTCCCGAGCTCACCGAAGTCTCCGCAGAGGGCGCGGTGATCCGGCGGATTGCCATCGGCGTGGCCGAGAGCCCGGAATCGGCGCGGGCGGCGCTGGCCTACGATGGCAGCGGCTACGGCGTGGTGTGGATGAGCAACCTGTTCGGCAAGTCGGAGTCTCGCTTCGGTGTCGTAGGTGCCGACGGTGTCTACGTGCCGAGATCCGAGCGCGTGCTCGGCACCACCGGCATCTACCAAGGCGAGCCGGTCATTGCCTGGAGCGGTCAGGAGTACGCCATCGTCTGGCATGAGCAGACCACCGGCAGCGGCTCCCAATCCACGCTCCATGGCTGCCGGGTGTCGAAAACCGGCGGCATGATCCAGCCCGCGCAGACGCTGACCGCCCACTATACGACGTGGCCGCAGCTTACCTGGAACGGCTGCCAGTACGCCCTTGCTTACGAACAGATCGACGGCAAGCCGCAAGGGAAGGCGACGTACTTCACGGACTCACTGCCGACGCCGTAGCCCAGTCCGCCCTGGGTGGTCGGTGTCGGAATTGTGTGGTGCCGCACCCGGGTTGCAGTAGGCTGCGATCATGGACCTTGCGGAGCAGGCTTCGCTCGGAATCGTGCAGTCGGCTCAAGAGCGGCGATCGCTCCTGACGGTGCTCAAGATTGCGAACGTGGGCGGCATCGTCCACTTGGTGATGCTGCTCCAGTTTGCGCTTTTGGGTCCGCCGCAACTGGCTTGGTTCAACCTGGGTAGCGTGGCGACGTTTGCGGTGGCGCGATTGCTGGCCAGTCGCGGGTATCGCCTGCCAGCGCTGCTGCCGATGCAGTGCGAGGTGCTGCTGCATCAGGTCTACGCGGTGCATCTGCTCGGTTGGGATGCCGGGTTTCAGGACTGGCTGCTGTGTCTGACGCTGAGCTTCCTGCTGTTTACCCGGCGGCAACGGGCCTTTGCGATCGCGACGCTGGTGGTGGCGTCGTGGACGTACGTGGCGCTGTATCTACGCTATTTCGGACAGCCGCCGCGCTATCCGCTACCGGGGGCCATGGTGAAGACGCTGGGGCTTGGGAATCGGCTCGGCACGGGTCTGTTTGTCACGGGAATGGCGGTCTACTACGGACTGGCCGCCGATCGCGCAGAGAACGCGCTCCAGCTTGCGCACCACCGGGTGGAGGAGCTGCTCCACAACATGTTGCCGCCAGCGGTCGTCGCGTGGCTGAGCGACCATCCCTCGCAGTCGCACGCGACCCGGACGGCGGAAGCGACGGTGCTGTTTGCGGACTTGGTCGGCTTTACGCGCTGGTCTGAAGAACACTCGCCAGAGGAGCTGGTGCGGACGCTCGATGCCCTGTTTACCCAGATGGATGCGCTGGTCGAAAAGCACGGCCTGGAAAAGATCAAGACCATCGGCGATGCCTATATGGTGGCGGCGGGAGTGCCCAACCCGCGTCCGGATCACGTCGAGGTGATGGCGCGGCTGGCGCTCGATTTTCAGCGGCTGCTCGTGGGTCGCGCCGATGGCTTCCAGATGCGGATTGGGCTGCACACCGGGCCGGTGGTGGCGGGTGTGATTGGCCGCAAAAAGTTCGCCTACGATCTGTGGGGGGACACGGTCAACACCGCCGCCCGGATGGAGTCGCACGGACTGCCCGGCGAAATCCAGGTGTCGCAAGCGGTGCAAAGCCGCCTCCCTCCGTCCTTCCAGCTCCGCGAGCGCGGCCTCATCGAAATCAAAGGCAAAGGCCCCCTACCCACCTGGCTCCTTACGGGGGAGTCGGTGGAGTAGGGCAGAAACCTTGCATCCGCTTCCTCGTCGTGGCAGTCGTAGCGCTATGGTGAAGCGCACTCGCAGCAAGGCCGCCAAAGCGGAGCCGTCGCCGCCGACCTATTTTCTGTCGCTGACGCTGGAAAACTACCGTTCCTTTGGACCGAAGCAGACGCTGGATCTATCGGATGGGTTCGGACGCCCGGCACCGTGGACGGTCATCCTCGGCGACAACGGCACCGGCAAGACCTCGCTACTGCGCAAACTCGTCGATATGGTTCCGCGAGAACGCCCGAGTCATTGGCCAGCGAACGAATCTCCTGTCGGTCGAGCGGTCCTCCAGCCGTTCGTAGTGGCAGAGGATGGTGAGACTCCGACTATCCACATCGGGGCATTCGGTGCGTCCTTTTTGGCGTCGTATGGCTACGATGCGCTGCTGGAGGACTCGAACCAGAGCTTCAAAACGGCGTCGCTTGGTTACGAATATGACGACGAGTTTGTGAAGTCCGCTGGTGCCACCCCCGCTCCCATCGACAAGATGGTGCTGTTTGCTTACGGGGCGAATCGGCCGATTGGGTCGGGGAGTCTGTCGGAGTATCACGCAGATGGCACGCGCAGCCTGACGGTGGAAAATTCGCCGCTGATGCCTGCGGAGGAGTGGCTCCTTCAGCAGGATCTGCTGGTGCGGCACGGCAATGGCGACGCTCAGGTTGCAAAGCAGCGGCTCGACACGGTGATAGGGCTGCTCAAACACCTGCTTCCTGAGGATGACATCCAGGAGATCACGTTCAAGGCGATCGATCTCAGCTCGGCGCGCCAGCGGATTGCGGTCCATGTGAAGACGCCTTATGGCGAGGTCCAGCTTCGGGCGCTCAGCTTGGGCTATCGGACGCTGATGGCGTGGATGATCGACCTGGCGGTGCAGATGTTTGCTCGCTACCCAGACAGCAAGCAGCCGCTTCATGAGCCCGCCGTAGTGCTGATCGACGAGATTGACCTGCATCTGCATCCCAAGTGGCAGCGCCAGCTCTTCGAGGGGCTGTCCGCGAAGTTTCCGAACGTCCAGTTCATCGTGACCGCGCACAGCCCGCTCATCGTGCAGGCGGCGGGAGCGGAAGCCAACATCGTGGTCTTGCAGCGGCCCGACGGCGCGTCGCATGTGGAGATTACCCGTCAGCCCAACCAGATTCGCTTCTGGCGGCTGGATCAGATGCTGACGAGTGATTTGTTCGGTCTGCCGAGCGCGCGACCTCCCGAGTTTGACAAGCTGTACGCCCGCAAAGAAGCGCTGCTTGGCAAGGTCAAGCTCACCGCGAAGGAACAAGCGGAGCTGGCGAAGATCGACGACAGCCTGCGCAAGGAAGACCGAGATGCGCCCTACCTGGATATCCTGCGCCGTGCCGGAGCGGAAGCTGCTCCCAAGCGTCGTAGGAAGCGGTAGCCATGCTGCGACTTCAACGGCGCAAGTGCCCCAAGATCTTGCGAACCAAGGGGCTCGCGAAGACAAAAGAGCTGTGTGCTCTCTACGATCGGTCGGAGCCGCATCGGAAGGGCGAGGAGAGATTCTCGATCGATGCCGAGACCTACGGAGACCTGTCCGTACGGAAGGTGCTAGAGCGTGCACAGCGTGGGAAGTGCGGCTACTGCGATGCCAAGATGCTGCCGCTGGACATCGAGCACTACCGACCCAAGAGTGCGTCGAAGCAAGCGCGGACGGCGAAGGACGAGAAGCCGGGTTACTACTGGTACTGGCTATCGTATGAGTGGCAGAATCTGCTGCTTGCTTGCGTATTCTGCAACCAGTCGCGCCAGGACACAGCGGGCGAGCCAACCGGCAAAGGAACCCTATTTCCGCTGATAAACCCCACCAAGCGGGCGCGCTCGCATCATGACTCGCTCGCGCCGGAAGAGCCGCTGCTGCTCCATCCCTACGAAGACGATCCCGACGAGCACATCGGCTATCGTCAGTACAGACTGCACGCGCTGACAAAGAAGGGCGAAGCAACGATCGAAGTGCTGAAGCTGTGCGGAAAGAACCAGCAAACGCAGAGAAAAGATCACTGGAAGCGGATCGAAACGCTGCTCTATCGACTCTTTGAGTTTGATGGAGAGGTGCGTCCTCCTAAGAATCAGCAGGAGATCATCGAAGACCTGTGGGCGCTGGCCGCCGATGATGCGGAGTATGCGGCGATGGTTCGGGCTGCACTCAAAGAGTGGGGACTGCCTCCGGCACCGTAGTCTTATCGCTCGGCCTGAGGACCAATTCGCTGACTTGCCAACTCCCTCCGCGCTGGTAGCGCGACAGGATGGGAAAGGGGTTAGGCAAACTCGCGCTGTAGGAGTCCGAACAGCCAGTCATCCTGCCAGCGGCCTGCGAGGAGATAGCTCTCGCGCAGCGTGCCCTCCTGAACAAAGCCGGCTTTTTCCAGCACCGCCTTGGACGCGGCGTTGCCTGCGGTCACCGTGGCGGAGAGTTTGCGAAATCCGGCCTCTGCAAACGCGAAGCGGCACAGCAGGCGCAGAGACTCGATTCCGTAGCCTTTTCCGTGAAACGCGCTGGCCAGCAGAAAGCCCACTTCTG